>ERZ779896.8-NODE-8-length-302568-cov-10.110597_pt1 | contig 302568 bp, 301 predicted proteins | sample MGYA00511067_ERZ779896 | MGnify/ENA primary metagenome ERZ779896 (study PRJEB29588, sample SAMEA2161597) | human gut metagenome | biome: human gut; feature: human-associated habitat; material: faeces | place: Denmark | collected 2008/2010 ... | reverse complement strand
TGTTTTGACGACGGCTTGACCCTGCCTGAGGGCTGCAATCTCTATTCTTATTGCCTAAATAATCCTGTTATGTATTCCGACGAAACAGGCTATAGTCCGCTACCTTGGTGGGGAAAATTGCTTATTGGTATAGGGTTTATAGTTGTTGGTGCGGCAGTTACAGCATTAACAGCAGGAACAGGTGCCGGATTTATGGCAGCATTTGGAGCTGCGCTTTTAACATCAACTAAAGCGGTAGCGGTAAGTACTGCTATTAGTGCCGGTATAGGTTTCGCAGTGGGTGGTTTAACAACAGGTACTTGGGACGGAGCAATAAATGGAATGCTTGAAAGCGCTGTTGATGGATTCATGTGGGGTGGTATTTTTGCCGGTGGCGCTCAGATATTGAGTGCAGGATTTAAAGGTGTCGCCACAGTAGCTAATAAATTAGGTAAATTAAAAACAATAAAAAAGTCGCCGATTTTTTCTCCTGATAAATTGAGAAGCCCAAAGAAATAAAAAGTATATTAGCGAAAGGGCAAACTTTTTATGACTACGGCGGAACTTTGGTGAGATTTGGTCGTTTTGCTCATATTGATGTCAGCACTAAATCATTATTGCATTTGGCGATATTTGGATTTAAACATATTCCGATTGGCACAATAGGAGCAGGAATAATTGGAGGTTTGTGATGAGAAAAATTAAACATAAAGTTAATAAATTGGTGGATACTTATAGTTTTCGTAAAGATATTTTAAAAAATAATACTTTATACGAGCTTTGTAAATATTTGATTTATCTAATATATATATGGATGTTTATTCTATAGATAATGGTAAAAGTAATGTATGTGAACTTTTAAGGCAGAGATGCGAAAATATTTTATTGTCGTCTTCAGGAAATCAAAGATGTTTAGATATACATTTAAAAATTTCAATTAATGATGTATCAAATGTTGCAGAAATATTAAGAGATTTTTATTTTGAAGATATAAATATTTGGAACTGCAACACTGATTGGGAACAACACTTGAAGGATATGTATGACTACAGTATTCCGATTTTTAAAAAAATTAAGATTGACATAAATGATTTATTTCATTTGAATTATAAAGAAAATCAAGTAGAAATAGCATGCAATTCATCTTTTTATTCTAAAAATTGTGAAGAAGAATTAAATAAGCTTTTGCAAGAGGGGTATCCATTATTTAGAGGATAGTAAAATTTTTGTAGTATTCTACTTATCATGCCTCATAATTTTACTTAATAATCGGCGAGTATTTTTCTCGCGGAATTAAATAATTCATTTATATGAAAAAACAAATAGAAGCAGCTTATAAACTGCTTCTATTTGCATATTCACAATTTGACAAAAGAATAAAATCAAAGTATACTATATAAAACTAAGCGGAACAAACGAGACAACGGGGCTTGTAAAAAGCGAGGAGCTGCACGAAGGGTTTTCTACAAGCGCGGACGAGAAGTACGAATATACCTACGACGCCAACGGAAACGTAACGGAAATAAAGAACGTGTTTGACACGGGCAAAAATATAAGCTACGAGTACGACAGCCTAAACAGACTGACAAAAGAGACAAATTTGGCAATAGGCAGCGAATGGCGTTATACCTACGACAACGGAGGAAACATAACCAAGAAAGAGGAGTACAACCCCGCAACGTATTGTCGACGGCAGTAATTTAAGCAGCGTTACTTCGAGTCAGTGGCTGCGCGACAGCCTTCAATTTAATGTAATTATCAGTTTCTTTCAAGCGACTTCTTTTAATAAACGTAACCGTTGGAAATTGTAACTCATATAATTTTCTGTATTAAATTTCCGATTTGGGGCTTGATAATTTTATATTTTGAAATTATAATATAAATAAGATTTTAAATATTTCTTACATTAAGATGCTCTGAACAAAAAAATTACGCATTTTTCAACGTGTTTTAGGTTGGTTTTAGGTTTTCGTGTTAACTTATAGAAAAGGTTGGAGACTTCCGTATGAGATTATTGCTTGCCGAAGACGAAAAAAGTTTATCAAAAGCGTTGGTCGCCATTTTGGAATATAATCATTATTCCGTAGACGCGGTATACGACGGCGCGGATGCGCTGGATTATCTCCTGAACGGAAATTATGACGGAGCAATCCTTGACATCATGATGCCGAAAATGGACGGAATAACCGTGCTAAAAGAATTTCGCAAGAAGAACAAAACGCTTCCGATTCTGCTTTTGACGGCGAAAAACGAAGTAGAGGACAGAGTGTTCGGGTTAGACAGCGGCGCGGACGATTATCTCGGAAAACCGTTCGACACTAAGGAATTGCTTGCCCGTGTTCGTTCAATGCTGCGACGGCACGGCGCTCTGGCGGACAATATACTTTCCTTTGCGGATATTACTCTCAACCGCATAACCTTTGAGCTTTCATCCCCGAAAGGAGTTGTCCGTCTCGGCAGCAAAGAATTTCAGCTTCTCGAAATGCTGATGTCCTCCCGCGGTCGAGTCGTTTCATCGGAACAGTTCATGGAAAAAATTTGGGGATACGACAGCGAAGCGGAGATAAACGTGGTGTGGACTTACCTTTCCTTTTTGCGTAAGAAAATTGCCGCCCTTTCCGACCGGGCGAGCATTAAGTCTATACGCAATGCCGGATATACCTTGGAGTGCGACGATGTTTCGGAAAGTACGTAAAAAATTTGTTATCGTGGCCGTCTGCTCGGTCTTTATCGTCATGCTTTGTATTCTCGGCACAATCAATATCGTCAATTACACGAAAGTAGTGAACAACGCGGATGAAATTATCGATATTCTGAAAGAAGGCAACGGAGAATTTGGAAATTTCCCCGGACAGGATTTTTCGCCCGAAATGCCGTTTTCTACAAGATATTTTACCGTAACGCTTGCGCCCGACGGGAAGGTTGTCCGCATGAACCTGAATAAGATTGTTTCCGTTTCCGTCGAAGAAGCGGCGTCCTATGCCACTGAACTGTCCGCGAAGGGAAAAGCAAGCGGCTTTTACGGGAATTTTCGTTACGGCGTTCTCTCCATGCACACGGGCGAAACAATGTACCTGTTTGTCGACTGCTTCGTTGAGCTTGAAAGCTTCAATAACTTTTTGTTGGCAAGCATTGTCATCGGCAGTGTCGGCGTCGCCGTAGTGTTTGTGCTCGTATTCATTTTTTCCGGCAGAATCATGAAGCCCGTTGCGGAAAGCTACCGAAAGCAAAAACAGTTCATCACCGATGCGGGGCACGAGATAAAAACTCCGCTTACCGTCATCGGCGCAAATACCGAGCTTATTGAAATGCTGTCGGGAGAATCCGAATGGACGAAAGGGATAAAAGAGCAAATCGAGCGGCTGAAAAATCTCACGGAAAAGCTCATATTTCTCGCAAAGACGGAAGAGCAGACAAACATATCCATGTTTGAATTCAGCCTTACGGACGCGGTCAGAGAAACAATTCAGTCTTTTGCCGCAGTTGCGGCTTCGCGGAATATTTCTCTGACAACCGATATACAAAACGATTTATGTTATATCGGAAACGAAGAGATGATTCGTCAGCTTGTAAGCCTGCTGACGGACAATGCCCTCAAATATACCGACGGAGATACGGTTGCCGTAACGCTGCGCGCGGAAAACGGAAAACGGATATTGGAAACGCGCAACCGTGCCTCCTATATGCGGGACGGCAGTCTGAACGGGGTGTTTGAACGGTTTGCGCGCGGAGACTCCTCGCGCAATTCGCAAACGGGAGGACAGGGGATAGGCCTTTCCGTATCGAAGGCAATCGTTGAAGCGCATAAAGGAAAAATAAAGGGCGAATGCAGAAGCGGCATAGTAACTTTCACGGTAATTTTATAGTTTTTTACGCAAAACGCACTGAGTACATCGGTGCGTTTTTAGTCTGTTTAAGGTTCTTGTGCTAGAATCCAAGCACAAACGCAGACAGGAGGCTTTGTATGAAAAAATCAGTAAAGCTCTTTTTATCGGTATTCGTGATTGTATTGCTTGCTTGCAGTTTGGTTTTGACGGGGTGCGCGATATCCTCCGAAAAACATGTCTGTGTCGTTTCGATTGAACAGACGGGGACAAACGGCTTGGAGGACGTTTATACCGTCACCTATTCGGACGGCTACGTAAGCACGTTTACGGTAACAAACGGACAAGACGGCGAAGACGGAAAGGACGGCGACGATGTTACGATTCAAGACGTCTACGAACGGTATAAGCAAGCGACAAATTCGGACGAAATCACCTTTTCGGAGTTCTTGTCGCAATACCTTACCTTCACCGACGAAACGACGACGTTGGCAATACAGAAAAATTTGCTGTCCGTCATGAAAATTTACTCCGAATTCGTTGTTTCGGAAACGTACTCGTCTATACGTCCGGGTCAGTCGTATGTCGTTTCCGACACGGCTCTATGCACGGGCTCGGCCGTCATATACGATATGTGCGCGTCAGAGGGCGGCTATACGTACATCGTGACCAACTATCACGTGGTGTATCTTGAAGAAGCCGATGAAGCGCTCAACGGCGCATCGAAGATTGCGCGGAAAATATACGGTTATCTGTACGGAAGCGAGTCGACTCCCGCCGCTTCGGTAAATGTAAGCACGAACACGGTGCAAAAAGACGAAAACGGTTATACAAAGTACGATTACGGCGAAAGCGCCATAGCTCTCGAATATATCGGAGGCTCCGTTTCTTCGGATATAGCAGTTCTGCGGGCAAAGACGAGCGATATACTTGCGGTCAATCCGTGCGCAGCCCAAGTCGAACTTGCCGATTCCTACCATGTCGGCGAAACGGCAATAATCGCCATAGGCAATCCCGAAGCGCAGGGCATAAGTGTAACGCAGGGCATCGTCAGCGTTGAAAGCGACTATATTTCACTCAATATTGACGGCTCTTCCCGTTCTTACCGTTCAATCCGCATCGATACCGCACTGTATTCGGGCAATTCCGGCGGCGGGCTGTTCAATGCGGCGGGCAAGCTCATCGGCATTACCAATGCGGGCAATTCTTCCGACGAAAACATAAACTATGCCGTTCCTCTCGAAATTGTGCAGGGAGTCGCGGATAATATTATTTATTACCATGAAAAGGGCTCTGACGCGCAATGCGCCTATAAAATAGTTTTGGGTATCACCGTGCAGACGCAAAATTCAAAATATGTGTACGATGCGGGCAGCGGATACGGAAAAATCAGGGAAGAAGTAGTTTTGGACTCCGTCGCAAGCGACTCCATAGCCGAATCGATGAATTTACAGTCGGGCGACATTATTACCGCGATAATTGTCAACGATACAGAATATGAGATTGCGCGTTCCTTCGATATTTCCGACCTCATACTCACTCTGCGCGAAGGCGACGTTATACAATGCGTAGTCCAACGAAATGCACAGACGGTTTATTCGGAGGAATACACCCTGTCGAAAACGGCTCTCGTCGCGATAGAGTAACGATTTTTAGCCTAAAATAACAAATATTTGGTTTGAATAGGAGAATTTATCATGAAAATCAAAAAAGTGTTAATGATGTTTACCGCGCTGATTTTGTCGGTCTGTCTGCTTGCGGGTTGCGCTCCCGGATTTGTCAACCCCGGCGATAATCTGGGCGGGGGAGGGACGGTTTCCTCCGCACCGCAGGAAAGCAGCTCGGAATATTCGTCCGAAATTTCCGCCGCCGTTTCGTCGGACGCCGTTGCTTCCGAGGCGACCGAGGTACCGGAGGGCGCGACACGAATCACGGGCGAGGATTTGGACGGGGATGGCAAATATAAAATATCCGTCGAGGGCGATTATTACGTTACCGGCGAGCTTGCGGGAAAAATCAACGTCCGAAGCGGCGGAGTAACGCTCTATTTGCACAACGCCGCCCTCTCTTACGAAAAGAAGGTGATAGACAGCACGTATGACCTTACAATTACGCTAATCGGAAAAAATACCGTCGTCAATACCAACGAAGAAGACGGCGGCTCCAACGCCATAGATGTCGAAGGCGAGCTGGTGATAAACGGCGGCGGCAGTCTCTCGGTGGTATCCACCAAAAACGGAGTCAAAGGCTGCTCAGTCAGCATTGTGGGCGCAGCATTGGATATCGAGGCGGATAAAGACGGTATACATGCCGAAATAGACGCTTACGACGGCGCGGCGGAGGAACCGTCTCCCGCGTATACCGATGGCGGGTACGTCTATCTGAACGGAGCGGAGGTTACCGTCAGGAGCGTAGACGACGGGATTCAGGCGGATACATTCGTCAACGTTACGGGGAACAGCGCCTTAAATATATTGGCGGGCGGCGGTGCTCCGTCGAGCGTTACCACAGCTTCGTCGGACAACGCTTCGGGCAAGGGGATTAAAGCCGGACAGATTGATTGGACGGATGCCTCGGGCAATGAGGCGGATATTGATTGGGACGGCTACCTTATATGGATTGAAAGCGGCAACATAACCGTTAACTCCAACGACGACGCGCTGCACTCCAACGGCGAGCTGCTGATTGAAGGCGGAAGCCTGACTCTATCCTCGGGGGACGACGCCGTCCATTCCGACAATCTGCTGCAAATCACGGGCGGTTCGATTGCAATTGACAAATGCTATGAAGGTGTTGAATCCGCAAAAGTCGAGATTTCGGGCGGAACGATAGAAATCGAATCCTACGAGGACGGTATCAACGCGGCGGACGGTACGCAGAACCGTGTCGGAGTATCAAACGATAACTGCCATATAATTATTTCGGGCGGATATATTTCAGTGAATTGTATCGGGAGCGAGGGCGACGGCGTCGATTCCAACGGCACGATTTTAATTTCCGGCGGGGAATTGTATATCGCAGGGTCGGGCAACTCTACGGACGCCGCGCTCGATGCGGACGGCGGAATCCTCATAAACGGCGGTTATGTGTTCGCCGCGGGCTCTTTGGGAATGGTGGAAACGCCCGCCTCCAACTCCTCGCAGTATTGCGTTTCGTTTGCGCGGAATACGAGTATTTCCGCTGGAACTACGCTCTATCTTTGCGACAGCGAAGGCAACTGTATCATGTATTTCACCGCGCCGAGAAACTGTCAATCGCTGATTTTGTCCTGTCCGCAGTTTGAAAACGGAAAAGCTTACAGCATTTACGGAGGAGACAGTGAGCTTGCAGCTTTCACGATTTCCTCTGTTATAACGACGGTTGGTTCAAGCTCCTCCATTTCAAATCCCGGAGGAGCGCCGGGAGGAAATCAGCAGGGAATCAATATACCCGGCTTCGGGGGAAGAAAATAATTGTCGATTTCCAAACAAAAATCAGCCATATCATGTTAAATAAAAAACTGAAAATTAAATGTAAATAAAATTATATTTAAAACGGAATTTGCCGCTTTGACCGATGGGCAAAGCGGCTGTTTTTATTTAAATTGAAATTTTTTAGGACAGAAAGGCTAAATATGACATACGGATGTCAACACTTTGCGCACATGCTCGACGGCTTCAAAGTATTTTGGACTCAAGAGACTGGCGTAAAAGGCAGTCGATGTGTCAATGATGATATCGGACGAGGCAATGAGTGAAAATAACGTATATTTATGACACTCGACCTTGACAAAGCCCGTCAACGAGCTTTATAATTGAATACACAATCGAAACGCAAACGGCGTTACCTACGACCTTCCCGAGCAGAACAAGTAGCAGCATTTGGGCGAAGCAAATGGAGCAAATTGCTGGCAATAGGGATAATATTAGCGGCAACGATTCTGGCAATAATGTATCCGGCATTTGTGCCGTATTATCTGTCTGCGGCAATCGGAGCGAGTATATCGTTGTTGTCAGGCGGTATATGGTTATGTTCAGTTCTACGCAAATTCAACAAAAAACGGCGTGGCTAAATTTGCATTTGTAGGAATGATAATTCACGCATAGCCACTTTTCATGTCAAAAACGCAAAAGAATTATGGCGTTTATTAGGTAGAATAGGGGTTTAATAAACTATGGAGAATGTTTTTAAAGCTAAAATTATAAAAAAATTTGTCGACATAGAAGAAGCTATTGAACTGGAAATTGCGGGAATAAGAATTGTTGCTTTTACTATGAGTCCAAATAGATTTATTGTCAATGAAGGCGAATCCTATTTGGTTGAATTGACTCTTAATGAATATTGCAATATGGAAATAAAAGTAGCCCGGCATAGTATTAAGGAAGTGCTCCAACTTGATGGTTTTTTATATCGATTGACCGGGTTGTATGATGCAGATAAACATACCATAGACGTAGGATTTATGATTGATTTAAATGAATGGGATATGTTTGATTATGGCTATTTGCATAATCAATACATTCAAATGGAAATTGGTAGATTCGATGTGGATATTTTACAAAAACTGTAAAAGAGATTTGCTAAGCAAATCTCTTTTTGCTTTAATTTCATTGACAAGCGATTATTAAAGTTCTATATTGATTACGTTAGCTTAGAAGTTTTTCTATACTAAACAAGTAGCAGCATTTGGGCGAAGCAAATGGGGCAAATTGCTGGCAATAGGTTAAGACATATAAAAAAATTAGAAAAGTATTTTGGATAAAATTGTAAGGAGGAAAGTAATGTATATAAAATCTTATTCATTCGATGGTGAAAATGAAGCGAGTGTAGTAGTAACTGATGGAAAGTTTGAACTTATATGTTATGCATATCCTTTTAATAAAAAAATAAAAAAGTTTTGGTTAAGTACTTTTTTAGCTAAAAATATAATGATTGCATATGAACCTAAATATGAGGTAATAAAACTTGCGGGTTTTTATTCATATAAACTACAAGGAAAAATAATTGATATAGAAAAACAAATCGTAACTGTGGGTGATATTCCCATGGAAATAGACGGATATATACCGAAAGACATTGTTAATGGCGATTATGTTGAATTTGAATGTGTCCATATTGATTTAATGCAAGAGGAATAAATTATATAGTACATTAATTATTGCTATATTAAACCTTAAATTAAACAAAAAAGAGATTTGCGCTAGCAAATCTCTTTTTAATTAAGTTGACAAACTAAGACTATAATTTTATACTTAATAAATAAAATAATACGCTACCAGAAACGCAAGAGTGGTATCATGTTTATGTTAATGGCGAAGAAATTGTTTGCACTGCGGAACACCCTTTCTATGTAGACGGAAAAGGCTTTGTGCCTGCAAGGGAGCTGAAAGAACGAGACAATCTTCTTCTCAGTGACGGCAGCAAAGCTGAAATAGAATCTTTAAAAACTGAACACGTTGAAATCCCCGAAACCACCTACAACTTCGAAGTAAAAGATTTCCATACTTATTATGTTTCTAAAGAAAAAGTTTTAGTTCGTAATTTTTGTTTGGATGAAAATGCAGACTATGTAGTAAAATATTATGAAAACGATAAAATTTATAAAGCATATCATCAAAAGAGTGGTATGTATAAAGGCAAATTTATATCAAAAGACAATTATGGCCATGGAGGAAGTAAATATAAGTTGTTAAAAGAAATAAAAGGTAAGAGATTAGAATTAATTGGTGATTTAGATATCGATGGACTATTGATGACTTCTAAGCATTCAAGCAATTTAGGGAAAATATATGATTATTGGGGGAAAAAGTTTTTATGAAATATTTCGTTAACAATTATAAAGAAAGATTATTAAAATATTGTTTTGAAGATAATTGGATTGAACCGCCAATATATTATAATAATAAAACCAAGACTTTATGTTTTCATTTGGAGTCGAAATCCGAGATATATTGTGCAACGATGATTTCAAATGTATTTGACGATGTTTTTTACTCAGACAGTAAAATGTTTGTTGCCTTTTATGGTGATAAATCCAATGATAATAAACATAACTTGAATTGGAAACGAGGTAAAAAGTTTTTTAAGAAATTTTCAACTAAAAAAATTTTATGTAAAAAATATTTATCAAAGGTAGATGATAGTGGAGAGGAAAATCCTTATGTTGTAATTTGTTCTTCAAATAGAAAAAACTTCAAATTTAAGAAGTTTTTGACTAAATATTTTGCTGATGAACAAATTTGTCAGATGGCATTTATAAGTCTTAAAAAAGGAACTACAATACAATTATATGACAGTAGGGGCTTTGATGTTTTATCTGCTGATAAAGAATTTTTAAAAATGTTATTTAACAAATACAAGAAAGATATTGTCGACTTTGATGATATTGAATTTAATAATTGACATAAAATAAAAACCGCTTTTAAGCGGTTTTTATTTTATACACAGCGAGACGGGCGGAGGAGTAGTGAAAGCATACTCCTAAGAAAACGGGCGTGTAACGGGTTACATAAAAAGCGGAGATTTCGGATTTGCATTTGTAAATCTCTTTATAGTAAAAGCAAAATAAATTTTAAAAACAACCTAATTTAATTTGACAAACGAGCATATGAGTTTTATGCTCATAGTGTTAAAAGAAGTATGGATAATGCTGTTCAATTAAGTAAAATTGGTATTCATGATAATGCGATTGGACGACAGCGATTAAACAATCATTTTAATAATGTCTTTTTATCTAATCAAAGTTATATTTTGGAAGCTAACGGCCGAATTGCTATAAATTCACTATTGGCAAGTCCAAATGGTTTTAGAGGAGTTCAATCAATATGGGAAGGTAATAAACTAATTACTTTTATGTTTTTTGGATGATAAAGATGATTGGAAATATTCATATTTTCTTTTTATAGGAGATTTAAAAAATGAAAATAGAGTTTGAAATTAACGAAGATGAGTTTGAGTATATTTGGGAAAATAATGCATCTATAATGATAACTCAACCTAGTAATAAGTTACTCGAAATCGAAGCAAATAAGGAAGGCTTAATATCGTTAGCAAAGATTTTATTTAGCCTTGCTTGCACAAAAGAACTTCCGCCAGAAATTCATTTATGGGGCGAAACCGGAAAAGGGGAATCATATTGCTATGGAGATTTAGATGAAGGGTCATTAGATTTATCTATTGTAAGAATTAAAAAAGAAGGCAGAAAAAACAAAATATCAAGTATTTAATTAGAAAAACTAAAAGAGATTTGCAAATGCAAATCTTTTTGTTTTAATTTAATTGACATACCACCATTAAAGTTCTATATGAGCATATTAAATGATGTCGTATATTTTAAAGAATTTAATGACCATGTAAGGATAAGTTTTGACTCTGATGAAAAAGTTCGAAAAAATTATCAAGGCAATTATGGTCTTAGATTAACAGACGAATAAAAAACAAAAAGATTGCCTAGCAAATCATTTTTTATTTTATTTCTTGACATGACAAAATTAACGCTTTATATTATTTATGTAGAGACGATGCTATTATAAAGCATTTTTATGACGTGGAAGGGATAATGGACTTCAAGGTTTACAGGAATATTATTTTTTTTCCTTAAAGTCGCAAAAGGCAACGTGTGGATTAGTTTGTGCAGCAGTAGCTTGTATTCAACGGAGGTGTTTATTAAATGTTAAGGCAAAAAGATTTAAAAATTTTGCGCGAATATTATGATATTTATATTCCGCAGCCATTACGTGATTTTGATGATTATGATTTTATAGCAGATAATACTTTTTTAGCAGGTATTGTATGGCACGTTCTTGAAGGTAAATATTCTAAATTCATTGGACCTGGTTATGAAGAATATGTTGACGATAATTATCAAATTGCCAAAAAAAAGATACTTGAAGAAAATATGGGGAATGACAAATATAATAAACTTATTTATTATTTCAAAATATATGAAGCTACAGTTAATATTTTAACAGAATTTTTGTTAAACAAAAAGAGATTTGCCGAGTAAATTTCAAATTGACAAAAAAATTGGTTAAATTGGTTGTGCAATCTCCCGAGCCGGGCAAGTGGCAGGCGTTTTGACGAAGCTGCCGGGCAGAGTTAAAGGTAAATAAAATTATGGGATATAAAGAAGACGGAACGTGTGCCACTTATCCCATCGAAGAAAGTTTATTGAATAACGCCAAAATCGAAGAACAACCGATAAGAGAAATTGCGGAAGAGTTTAAGTTATGGTAAAGCCAACAAACAACATTAAACCTTGCGGTAAGGAAGTTTTTTTTGGCGCTTAGCAATTTCTTTTTGTTTTTATTTCATTGACGAAACAAAATTACAGTTCTATATCGGCTGCCTTATGATTGACTAATTTTTAAAAAAGCAGTACAATAAACTATATTAATATTTTGGGGGTGATTTTAATGAGAAAAAGACTAGCGTTTTTGTTGGTATTGTTGATTGTTTTTCTGCTTTCAGGCTGTTCAACTATTCCATTAGAAAAGAAAGAACTAGAAGAATATAAAAATATTGCAATTCAAGAGCTCAACATATATTTGGAAACTAAATTGGCAAATAATTTTTACGATGACGCGGGGCATAATAATTTGGTTTCCATAGTTGAAAACAGTATTGCTGAAATACAAAACGCAGAGAAAAAAACGGTAATAGATTTAATCATATCCGAGGCACAAAGAGACATGGATTTTGTTGAACCTATGGAATCGGTCGGCCAGTTCTTTTCATTACAAGAGGCATATAATAATAAAAGCCTTACGATCGATGATATTAAAAAAATAGCTGCTTGTAATTTTGATGTGGAAGAATTAGAATCCAAAATACAATATGCTATTAAGAAGTTATATTTAGAATCATTGAAGGATTCTGATTATCCAAATAAAAAAATTGAAGATATTTCAATTTTACATTATTATGGTCAATATGGCAATTGTTATGTTGTTCAAATAATCGATGCATATGCCGATTTTCCTGCCGTAGAGTCAGAGTGTGTCGTTGCCGGGATTGTTGTAAAGTATAGCGGTCCGCATATAATTGTTTGGGAAAGAACTGATTTTGAATATTAAAGGATTTATTTTATGAAATATACTAAAATCAAAAAGAGCATCGGAGTTTTGTAAATAATTAATGCTGCTTATTGATAAATAATTATGGAAAAATATGAATAAAATTTTGTAAGAAAAGAACGGCATAACAGAACTAAAAATGATTGAAAAACATAAATGAAAAGACTATATGCTTGATAATTATCAAAAGTAGAAAAAATTATATTTTTACGGGGATGAATTTTCATGAGAAAAAGACTAGCGTTTTTGTTGGTATTGTTAATTGTTTTTCTGCTTTCAGGTTGTTCAACTATACCCTTAGAAGAGCAAAAGCTTGAAGAATATAAATACGTTGCAATTCAAGAGCTCAATATATATTTGGAAACTAAATTGGCAAATAATTTTTACGATGACGCGGGGCATAATAATTTGGTTTCCATAGTTGAAAACAGTATTGCTGAAATACAAAACGCAGAGAAAAAAACGGCAATAGATTTAATCAAGTCCGAGGCGCAAAGAGACATGGATTATGTTGAAACTATGAAAATTGAAGGTGAGGTCCGTGGGGCGGGGGCTTTTTACAGTATATCAACAGTATATCAAATGAAAGGGTTGTCTAAACATGATTTGATGTCTATTATATTTTTTAAAGACGGAATAGTTTGGTTGGGGGATTCTTATGATTCAACGACTTGGCGCGATAGTCATTTCGCACCGCAACATGGTCGTCCCGATTTAAGTGACGAAATATCAAATGATATAAGAAGGAATTTTTTTGAGTTAAATAAAGAAATATTTTATGATTCTAACGGCAATGCATTGGGCAACTATGAAAATTTATCTATAAATTATTATGGATATTACAATGGCTATTTTGCTGTTGAATTAGATTGTTCATTTATCTCGTATGGTACTAGTATAGAATACTTAATTTTAGATGAAATAATAATACAATATACCAGGCCCTATTTATTATTATTTAAATATGAATAAAAAATTAAAGGAGTACTAGATATGAATAAGACGGCTTTTAGAGGTAGGTTTGTTTCAATTTTGATAATACTGTTATTTGCGTTTATTATTGCAGTATTTATCTATAACAAGAATCCTTTGATGGCAGAAGCAAATGTAATAACTACTGATAATTATAAAATTCGCAGTTCGATATCATAGAAAAAGTATATTTAACACGGAAGATATTTCAGCCGCAAGATAAAATATTTGTGGATCCGGCAGTTCTTAAGTAGCTCTTGTAAAGGTGACGACAATATACGAATTTAATCTCCAAAACTCGACCTTGACAAATCTCTTCCACGAGATTTATAATAAATACACGATTGTTGCGCAACTTTGGCATTTCGGGTATAACAAAATAAACGGTGCAGTGCCCTCGTGGTGGGTATGGTTGTATCGGATTTGTAAATTATAAGCGTAGTAAGTGTGTGTTTAATGCCGGGAATGCAAGGGCTTGGAACAGCACTGCTTGCCGGTGGAAGCATAGGCTGATAAAAAATAATTTGGTTCGAAAATCGGTGGCGGATTAAGTAACGTTTAAATGACGTTGACTATTTTATATAAGTATCGTACTTAATTTTTTAAACAACAAGAGATTTGCTTAGCATATAATATAATATAATAAAATTTTTACGGGGGTGAATATTCATGAGAAAAAGACTAGCGTTTTTGTTGGTATTGTTGATTGTTTTTCTGCTTTCAGGCTGTTCAACTATTCCATTAGAAAAGAAAGAACTAGAAGAATATAAAAATATTGCAATTCAAGAGCTCAACATATATTTGGAAACTAAATTGGCAAATAATTTTTACGATGACGCGGGGCATAATAATTTGGTTTCCATAGTTGAAAACAGTATTGTTGAAATACAAAACGCAGAGAAAAAAACGGCAATAGATTTAATTGAGTTTGAGGCGAAAAGAGATATGGATTTTGTTGAAGCAATGGAAGAAATCACTTCTATAAGTTTTTTTGCACTGCAAGAAGTGTATGATGCCGGAGAAGTTTCTCAAGAAGATTTAATTACTATGTCTTATCTGGTTAGTCAAAATGAATCACTTTCTGTATCGTCTTTATCTATACAGATAATGCAGCGAATCAAGCAAGAATATAGTTATTTAAATAATATTAAACTTGAAAATCTAAATTTAGAATATTTTGGTAACTATAATGGTTACTATGCATTGATAATGTATGATATTACAACCGGCGTTGCAGCAGTTGTAACAAAAGTTGAGATTGGAGATGTGGTTTTTTATTATCCGACTACAGGCATAGAAATTATAATGTGCAAGATAAATTGACAAGGAGAAAAATATTATGAAAAATCCATATTGTAAAAAAACAATTTTTTTGTCCATTTGGATTTTGTTGGCATTAGGGATGTTGTTGGTTTGTTTTACACTTTTAGGATTAACAACGAACCAAGCTTTTGCTGACAGCAATGACTTTAAAATTTATTGTAATGCTACACTTGAAGATTCTTTTGCTGACGATCGTATTATAGTAGTTGTAAAGTCTGATAATCCAAATAAAAATTATGCGAAGGAAGATTTTAATGTTATTCCGTTACGAAATGTAGAAGATTTATCTTTTTCAACAAATAATAATGTTGATAATAATGGCGTATATGGGAATATTTACACAAAGACTTTGTGTTTAGAATTAAAAGAAAAAAGTAAGCAAAAAGTTTTAGATTACATAAAAGTGTTGGAAGACTTTGATAATGTATTCTGCGCTGAGCCTGATTATCTTTTGGAATCAACATTTGAGCCAAATGATCCTTTTTTTGCAGAAGGAAATTTATGGGGGTTGAACGGTGAAAATGGAATAAATTGTTATAACGCTTGGAATGTTACTAAAGGCTCGTCTTCTGTGAAAGTCGGAGTTATAGATTCTGGAATTTATTCAAATCATGTGGATTTGATAAATAGAGTCAATCGTGAAATAAGTCATGATTTTTCAAATAACAGTACATCTAGCGGTGCACTCAATGATACACATGGTCATGGGACTCACGTGGCAGGCACTATTGGAGCTCAAGGAAATAATTCTATAGGAATATCAGGCGTTAATTTGGACGTGGATTTAGTTTCATTAAAAATTAATGAAAATGGCTCAACGTCTTCTTTTGCATCAAAGCTTATCAGTGCGGTAAATTATGCTCAAATTAATGATATTAAAGTTTTGAATAATAGTAATAATTTTTCTTCTATTTCTGATGTTAGCGCTTCTTTAGATATTGCTATAAAAAATTATGATGGACTTTTTGTGAATTCAGCAGGTAATAAAGGGCAGAATTTGGAAACTTTTAATATTTTGCCCTGTAGCGCAAGCCTTGATAACGTTCTTGTTGTTGGTGCAATTAGAAGTGATGGTACACGTTGGTCTTCATCTAATTTTAGCGAATCTAAGGTTCACGTATATGCGCCTGGAGTCAACATAATGAGTACACTTCCTTTGTCTGTAGCGTCTTCGGGATATGGAGCTTATCAAGGCACGTCGATGGCTGCTCCCCATGTGACGGGTGTTGCTGCGCTATTGTTATCACTTGACCCTACTTTAACGGGCAGTGAGCTGAAATCAATAATAATCAATAGCGCCGACAATATAAAAATAGACAAAGGCGTTGTAAAAAAGTTAAATGCGTATGAAGCTGTAAAACAAGTTGGATATACTACAGACATATTTAATACGACTATTTTATCGGACGATGAAATTAAAATTGACGGTTTAAATGTTAATTATGAAGGTGTTTTGAGGATACCGACAATAATTGCCAACAGAAAAGTGACTCAAATTAATTCTGAAGCTTTTTCTCAACAAGAGCGGATTACTGAGATTGTAATTCCGTCTACTGTTGAATCTATTGGAAATGCAGCGTTTTTTAATTGTTCAGGATTGAAAAAAATTACTTTTGAGGGTTATAGCAATTTAAATTATATTAACGGCTATGCTTTTCAACAATGCTATAATTTGGAAAGTTTAACGATTCCAAGCACTGTAACCAACGTTTCATCCGGGATACTTTCATTTGGGGAGAGATTAACAGTATACACCGATTTAGACAGAGACCCGTCTACTTGGGACAATTATTGGAATTATTCGGATTGGATTAGTATCGAACGTCCTGTAATATGGGGTTGCGAATTATCGGCAGATAAATCATATGTCGTTTCGTTCACTAAAACATCAGCGAGTATTACCAAACCTAATGCCGTAAACGGTATATCTGCCCCTTCCCGTGAAGGATATGTTTTTGGCGGCTGGTATAAAAACGATGATTTTACAGGAACTGCAATTGCGGCCGAAAATATTGCAACAGCAGAGAATAATGTCACCTATTATGCTAAATGGATACCGGATTGCGATGTTATTTTTGATTTTAACGGCGGAGCAAGTACGAATTATGTAATAAGTATTCCTAATGGCGTTAAGATTGACGAACCTATTGAACAGCCGAATAAGGCAGGATATGTTTTTAAGTATTGGGCTTTGTCTACGAATTTAAATCAAGAGTACAATTGGAACGCCGAAATTACAAATAATATTGTGATTGAAGCCGTATGGCAGGAAATCGGAAACAATTATGTTGTAACGTTTGATTTAAACGGAGGGGTCGGGGCGTTTAATACTCAAGTGTTGGTTGCAAACGGTTCGACGGTAAGCAGACCTACTTCCCCGAGCAAGGTTGGATATACGTTTGCAGGGTGGGCGCCGGAAGGACAAGCTTCTTATTATAATTTCAGCACTCCGGTGACGTCAGATATAACGTTAGTGGCTGTTTGGCAGACGACGCAAATATGTACAATTACATTTAATTTAAATGGAGGTTACGGAGATTTCCCTGACATAACGATTAATCGGCTTGAAAAAATAGAAGAACCGTCAGCAAAGCCTGCTAAGGCAGGAAATCATTTCAAATATTGGGCCTTATCGACTGATTTGACTAAAGAGTATAATTGGAATAACCTTGTCAGCGAAAATATAACTCTGATTGCTGTTTGGGAAAATTTTAATCGAGTGGTAAGTTTCAATTCTAATGGGGGAACTGCGGCTCCTGGAACTATTATTCTCAATGTGGGTGATTGTGTAAGTGATTTTGAAAAAATGTTAAACGAAAATCAGCCCGAGAGAACAGGTTATACGTTTGAGTTTTGGGCGACTTCTCCTACTTCAAACGTGGCATATAATTTGGATTTGCCCGTTACAAACAATTTGACGCTGTATGCAATTTGGAGAATCAACACTTATACTGTATCTTTCAATCTTGACGGAGGTTCAGGTTCGTTTCCCAATAAAACAATCAATTACGGTTCAACTGTAAGTAAACCTGCCGCTACTCCGACAAAAGACGGATTTACCTTCAAGTATTGGGCTTTGTCGGGACAAACAACGGAATATAATTTCAGCACTCCGGTGACGTCCGATATTACGCTTGTGGCGATTTGGGAACAGGATAGTTGTGTGGCGGAGGGAACCTTAATCACTCTTGCCGACGGAAGTCAAGTGCCTGTCGAAAATCTAACAGGCGGAGAAATGTTGCTTGTTTGGAATCTTTATACAGGCTCGTTTGATATTGCACCCATATTGGTAATAGACAGCGATGCGTTGAAACAGTATGAAGTAATAAAGCTGACTTTTTCGGACGGAACAACAGTTGATGTTATATCCGAACACGGCTTTTTTGACGTTGATTTAAACAAATATGTATATTTGGATAAGTATGCGGAGGAATATATAGGGCATAGGTTTCTTAAACAAAATGAAAACGGAATGGTGCAAGTAACTCTTGTGGATGTTGCCATAACTTTGGAAAATGTCGCAGCATATAGTCCTGTAACATACGGTCATCTTTGTTATTATGTCAATGGAATGCTTTCAATTCCCGGCGGAATAAACGGATTGTTTAATATTTTTGAAGTGGACGCCGAAACGATGAAGTTTGATGCCGAGGCAATGGAAGCAGACGTTGAAATGTACGGACTGTATACATATGAAGAACTTAATTCTCTCGTACCCATGCAGGAGATAATGTTTGACGCGGTAAACGGACAGTATCTCAAGGTCGCGATAGGAAAGGGTATTATCACGATTGAGCAAATAAGTGAACTTGTTGAAAGGTACGGTAGGTTGTTCGAGCAAGTCGCTGCCTGACAAAAGTATATAAAAAACAACGCAGTGGTTCGGTGACGATTTAGCAGGTTCAAACAAAAAATTATCGGGCTTGTGTTTTATGTCAATCAAAGAGATTTGCTTTGCAAATCTCTTTTGTTTTGTGCATAAGAATTTTTTTGAAAATTGACTTGCAATTTATCGGTTCACAGCTTAACAAAAAAGCCAAACAAACCTTTAAGGCAGTTTGGCGGTGTCAATGACGAACAAAAAGGAGCGTCTTTTTAAGCCGAAAACAGGGTAGGCGTCCACGGGGAGTTGAACTTGAATATGTTGATTTTTGACGAATAATTTGGTATAATAATAAAAAATGCGAAGAGGTAAAAATATTGTTTAACGATTTAGATTTCAAAAGGATATTTCCTCTAATGACTTTTGAAAGCGGCGAAGAAGAAACGTGCAGAAAGTATATGGAAACGAGAGGAATATATCTTTATAAGCAAGTTTATGATGCGTTAGCTAATTGGATGCCTAATGTTAAAGAAATCAAATATAAACAATTTTCAAATTTGATTCGCTACGATAAGGGAATAAGGGATAAACTATATATTTATCTTGCTGCGGCGGAAGAATATCTGCGCAATATTATATTTGAAGAATTAGAAATAGATAATCGTCCCCAAGACAGTACTAAAATTAAACTTAATATTAGTGATTTAAGGACAAGAACTGTAGAGGAGCGAAATGAAGAATCGAATTTATATTATTACTCTTACGCAAAGAATTTTGATTTTGGACTGATTGAGAAAGTCTTTCAAAAGTTCAAACTTGCCGAAAAGTATGGCTTGATTCAATCGGATATTAAAGAAGTTCGGGAATTATTGAGAAACAAAGTAATGCATCATAGCATGTTACTGTTATCTTGTTTTACGGATCGACAAGACATAGAAAAAGAAATAAAAACACTTGAAAAAGGCGTAGAAGCGTTGTATAGATTATTGCCAACATTAGAGCTTCGTGAAGGTTCGTCAGTTGATGGTCGCATTAGCGGCGGTTTAACGCAGGCAATTAACAAAAGCAATTATCCTGATGGAGATATTATGAAAAAACCGTATGATAATATAATTTGTTTACACAAGTTCAAAGACGGGAGATTTATATTATAATGGAATATTTACATAAGAAAGACAAAAATAAAACTTCAGCGCGAGAAGATTTTGAGAAAAGATTATTGCCGAAAGTGAGAGAATATTTGCAGAAAGATTTCGGTAAAAAGAAATGGGTGTTTAATGAATCCCTTGTCGGTAGTACAAAACGCAATTTAGTCTTGGTTGGGAACGAAGGCTTTGATATGGATTACCAATTACGGTTCGATCGTATTCCAGATAAATACTTAAAAGATGCCAAAGCTATGAAAGAATTGTTTCGAAATTATTTAAATAAAGCAAAGAAAGAACTCGGAATAGCCTTGACAGATTGCGAAGATTCTACACATGTGCTTACGATGAAGAAAATAGTTAATACAAAAGTTGATTATTCGTATGATATAGCAATTTTACGATTAAATGAATGCGGACAATATGTAATTTTGAAGAATGAAAAGCAAGGCAGACAAGATGATTATCATTATGTACCGTTACCTGATTGTGGAGATTTTAACGAACGGTATAAAAAAGTGAAAACTCAAGAAGCGTGGGCGTTGTTACGTGATAAATATAAAGTTAAAAAAGGAAAATATCAATACACAAATCAAGATGATAGACCTGCTTCATTTTCATTACTGGGACAGGCGGTAAATGAAGTTATACAGAAATTAGAACTGTGAGAAGTTAAACAAAGGAGATTAGGCATTACAACATTATAGATTAAAGTCCTAACCGTATCGCCAAGTGTGATGGTCTATAAGTCTTTTCTTATAGACCATCATTTTTGCATTTTTAGGGGCATTTTCGCCCCTTTTTGAGCAATTTCATAGAAAATCATTAGACCGAGTAACGGAGAACCCGTTGCCCGGTCTTTTTTTATGCCCAAAAAAGCGTGATTTCACACTTGAAGTCTGTCGGACTATAAGCACCGTTCAGCAGGACTTGAACCATGATAGAATAGAACGAAAACTGAAAACAAAGAACTGAAATTACGGTGTCGCTTAATTTGTACACCTCGCTCTTTACATTCGTATAGATTTATGCTATAATATGGTTAATTAAAATGGGAGAGGTATAGGAGTCGGTCGATGAAGCAAGAGAAAGCGTACAAAATAAAACTCATAAAAATCCTTGAGATGCTGCGCCAAGATTCGGACGAAGACCATTACATAGAGTCCACGAAAATACTGTCCAAACTTGCTGCTATGGGCATAGAGTGCGACAGACGAACGCTATACGGAGATATTGACGTTCTCAATGATTTTGGGTACGAAGTATTGTGCGAGAAGAACCCCGGCAAGCCGAACAAGTATTGTGTGGTGGACCGCAGCTTTGACGTCCCGGAACTTCGCATTCTTATGGACGCAGTGCAGGCATCGAGTTTTATTACACCGAGCAAAACCGAGGTCCTATTAGATAAAATAGCCGACCTTGGCGGTAGCCACCGTGCGGAACTCTTGCGGAGTAATATCGTAAAATTCAATATGACAAAGAGCGCAAACGAAAGCATCTTTTATTCGATAAGCGAAATCAACTTGGCGATAGAGAATAACAAGAAAGTGTCGTTTGAATACTTCGACTTCAACTCAAAGCATGAGCGGGTTTACAGACGAAACGGGAAGAGATACTTCGTCAACCCGCTTGCCACGATTTATGACGATGACAACTACTACCTTATATGCTATTACGGTAAATACGAGGGTGTGGTTCATTATCGCATAGACCGAATGGATCACGTTGAAATGGTTGTTAATCAACCTATAGACGTATATAAAGGCGAGCCGATTGATTTGAAAAGGCACAAAAAGACCTTGTTTGGAATGTTCCAAGGCGAAGAACAAAAAGTGGAGTTTGTTGCGGATAAGAGTTTGCTCGACGTAATTTTTGATGTTTTTGGAGATGCAGTCAAACTTGCACCTGAAAGTGAAAATGCGGTGAGGTTTGCGACTTCAGTACAACTAAGTCCAGCATTCTACGGATGGTGCTTGTCGTTCGGAGACAAACTGCAAGTGGTCGGTCCGAATGAAGTTGTGGAAAAAGTAGTCGAGTATATTCAATCGTTGACGCAAGTTTATAAACGAAATCAATCAGAATAATGTGTCCGATAATTAAAGTTTTTCTTTGATTTATCGAATATCGAATTGATTTATTTTTTTATTTATGATATAATGTAAAAAAAGAATTAGAGGAAATCTTATGACGATAAGTTACGACAAATTATGGAAAAAACTCATAGATAAAAAAATGACAAAAAATGCGTTACGGATAAAAGCGGAAATGTCATCTTCAACTATGGCAAAGATGAGTAAAAACGAGACGGTTTCTATGGATGTAATGCTCCGAATTTGTAAAGTGCTGGATTGTGAATTCGATGATATCATAGAGATAAAAAAAGATTAAAGGCAATTCTTTAATAATGGAGCATACCAAGATGAACTATATAGATTTATTTGCTGGAGCGGGAGGATTATCAGAAGGATTTTTACAAAATGGATTTTCTCCGCTCGCTCATGTTGAAATGAATGAAGATGCTTGTTTGACCTTAAAAACGCGTCTCTGTTATCACTATCTTAAGGATAACAATAAATTGCGTTACTACAATAAATACTTACAAGGAAAGATTACAAGGGAAGAGCTATACAGTCTAGTGCCGCAGGAATTGTTAGAATCCGTTATCAATGAGAAAATGTCCGATGAAACAATAAGAAAGGTTTTTGAGAAGGTCGACAATCTTATTGGTGAGAAGTCGGTCGATGTAATCATTGGTGGACCGCCATGTCAGGCATATTCGCTTGTTGGAAGGGCGGTAAAAGAAGACAACATGGATGGCGATGAAAGAAACTATTTGTACAAACAGTATTGCAAGTTCTTAAAGCGGTATCAGCCAAAGATGTTTGTTTTCGAAAATGTTCCTGGATTGCTTACGGCTAAAAATGGAAAGCATTTTGCCAACCTAAAAAAATACTTGGCACATGTAGGATATAAACTTGATTACAGAGAATTAAATGCAAAAAACTTCGGTGTGTTGCAAAACAGAAGGAGAATTATTATTATTGGATGGAAGGCAGAATACGACGGCGAGTACTTTTATCCGCAATTCGAAGATGTTCCTCATAACTTTATAGTTAACGATTTGCTAGAAGACCTTCCAAGTATACAAGCGGGTGAGGAAGGAAAAGAATATGCCGCCAAACCGTCGAGATACCTTACTGAGTTTGGGATCAGAAGCAAAAGCGATATCTTAACATATCACATTGCCCGTCCGCATATTACGCGAGATAAAGAAATCTATAACAAAGTTATTGATGCTTGGAACGATGGACACAAGAGATTAAAGTATGTGGATTTACCCACGGAACTAAAAACACATAAAAATGTTACGTCATTTTTAGATAGATTTAAGATTGTTGAGTGGGATATGCCGGCTTGTCACACCATGATGGCACACATATCTAAGGACGGGCATTATTTTATTCATCCGGATAAAAATCAGAACCGTTCGATAACTGTTAGAGAAGCAGCAAGAATTCAGTCCTTCCCAGATAACTACTATTTTGAAGGAAGCAGAACTGCGGCTTTTACGCAAATAGGGAATGCAGTACCGCCACTAATGGCAAAGGCGATAGCAGAAAAGATAAGGGAACAAATAGAGAACCAATAAGAGGGAAATACAGATGAACAACCTGTTGATTCAGCAGTATGGTAAGTACAAAAGACAGCAACTAGATGAAAACCCATATAGTTGTCTTTTAGATACGTCAATAGATATAAATCCACACCAAGTGGATGCCTTTTGTGTTGCCGTAAAAGCTTTGAAAACGGGTGGTATCATTTTAGCTGACGAGGTTGGTCTTGGTAAAACTATTGAGGCTGGTCTCGTAATCAAATATGTAATTAAAACTGGTGCGAAAAAGATATTAATTTCTTTGCCTGCATCGCTAAGGAAACAGTGGGAAGTTGAATTGTTTGAGAAGTTTGGCTTTCCCGAAGAAACTATAAAGATATTGGATAGACAAGCCATTAATTATGATCCCTTAGGGATAGTCGATTATTGGCTGAAAGATTCTCAAAAAGTGAGTATTGCGCTTACATCATACGATTTTTCGTCAAAACTGATGAAACAGTACCCTACTGTAAAGTGGGATTTTGTTGTGATTGATGAAGCTCATAATATGCGCAACATTTTTCACGGAACAAAAAGAGCTAAAAGGCTTTACGAACAAACGCATAATATCCCTAAAATACTATTGACAGCAACGCCGTTACAAAACAGTTTAAACGACTTGCACGGGTTGGTCTCCTTTATAGATCCAAGAATTTTCGGTACGGAGAAAGCCTTTAATAAGCAGTATAAAGAAGATAATAACTACGCGGAGTTAAAGCAAAATCTTGCCCCAGTACTATATAGAACGCTAAGAAAAGACGTTAGCAAATACATGCAATTTGCCAATCGCGTTAGTCGAACGTTTGATTTTGAGTTAAGCTATGACGAAGCTGCGTTGTATATGCGTGTAAACAATTTCTTGAAGCGTGATTATTTATATTCGTTGCCGACGGCAAATAGGAATTTACTGACTCTTGTTATTCGTAAGTTGCTAGCGTCATCGAGTTTTGCTCTTATTGAAACCTTCGAAGTAATCTTGGATAGATTGCAAAAACTGCTGGAAGGAACAAAGTCGAAAGATGCACAAGAAGGGTTTGAACTTTTTTGGAATTATCTTGACGATGACTATGATGAAGAAGCAGAACCTGAAGAAGATGCGGAAACAGTCTTTCAAAAGCAAAGAATACAAGAAGAAATCGACGAAGTAAAAGCAATTATCGAGAATGCTGAAAAAATAAAGACAAACGCGAAAGTAAAAGCCTTAAAACAAGCAATTGAGGCGGCTTTTGATATGCAACTCGAAAAAGGAATAGCGCAAAAAGTTGTTATATTTACTGAGTCCAAAAGGACCCAACGATACGTTGCAAATGAATTGATGGCAAGCGGAGTAAGTGAAGAGGACATAGTGCTTTTCAATGGAGAAAACTCGGATGAAAGAACAAGAGAAATTTACAAAGCATATCAAGTCAAAAATTTTGGCAAGACGAATTATGGCCCAGCAGTGGAAAGAAAGCATGCTATTGTAGACTACTTTGAACATAATGCAAAAATATTGATTTTGACGGATGCCGGAAGCGAAGGTTTGAATTTGCAATTTTGCAACACGGTAATAAACTACGATCTTCCTTGGAACCCGATGAAAATTGAGCAACGTATTGGCCGTTGCCATCGTTATGGACAAAAAAATGACGTGGTTGCGATAAACCTGCTTAATACCGGTAACCAAGCGGATATGAGAGTGTACGAGATACTTTCCAAAAAGTTTGAATTGTTCGACGGTGTATTCGGCTCATCCGATATTGCTTTGGGAGTATTGGAGTCAGGCATTAACTTTGAGCAAGAAATTTTGGCAATTTATCAAAAATGCGATACGGCGGCGGAAATCAAGCGCGAATTTGATAAATTAGACAGAAAGCTTGACGCAAAACGAAATAAGAAAGCAAGAGAGCTAAGAAATATACTTGTGACAAAAACGAGCGAACAAAAATGCGCTGATCTTGATGCGATAAAACTTGACATTGACAAATATTTAAAACAAGTGGAGTATTGGAACGATGTGGAAGATGAAGACCTAGGGCTTCCGCCAATGAATATTTGGAGAACGCCAAATTGGGGTGAACAAGTCTTAGGTTCTCATGGTTGGCTGTTTGTTGGTGCATTGTGCGACAATTCTAAACTGCTTTTCCCTGTACTGCTTTTGTGTGACGATCAAGGAAATTATGTTGACTTTGATGAAGATGATTTACTGCCGACATTGGAACAAATTGACGATACTGACATTTATCCATACAAACTGTCGGAAGAAGATCAAAAAATTGTCAACGGTGTTTATGATAAGCTACTCAAAGAAATGATGGATAAGCATAACGCCGAAAATCAGCAATACATAGCATATCAGCGGCACAAACTTGAAAACTGGGCAAAAGTTCAAGAAGAGCAGTTGATGATTAGCATCCAAGAGGTAACGGACGAAGCAGCCGAACTAACAGAACAAGCAAAACAGTGCAACAACTTTTATGAAAAAGTTGACATACGAAAGAATGCTGAAGAAAAATTGGCACAGGCAAAAAAGATGATGGACAACTATCATCAAAAGGTATCGCAAATCAATGAAGAAGTGCAAAAGGAAATAGAAGAGTTTGAAAAGCACTTGATAACAAATCCGATATTGCTTTTCAAAATAGTTCTAAAATTTTAAGGAGACGAACATGGCTAAAAAGATGATTATATATGGAGTCATACTGCTTTTATGGCTCGTAGCATGTGTTGTACTCTATGTATTAAAGCTAATTGATTGGATAGGTGTAGCGGTTTCGTTTATCTTTGCTGTTCCACCAATCTTTGTGGATTTGTATAGTACCAAAGAAGAGTCTAAACGAAAACAACAACTGGAACAAATAGGACAGCTCTATAAGTTTTTGAAATATTTAGATGATATGAATGTGGAAAATATCAGGGTTAATATGTTGAGACAAAGAGCAGGCGCGGTTAATACGATGGGACTGATTGACTTAAATGCATCAATACACAAAACTTTCGTAGATCCTACGACAAAAGCGTATTACATAAAAAGTATAGCGATTGTTTTCGGAAAGAAACAATGTGAAGAATTATATCTAAGAATGGAGAAAGATAGGCAAGGCTTTGAAAAAGTGTTGGAGCAAAAAGTGTTGGATTTAAATCCGACCGAGAACGAGTGTGATTTTTATAAATTGTTATTATCAAGCGATTTGAAAAAGCAATTATTCTTAAAACGACATAGCGAGATTAAGGAGACGCGATAATGCAAAAGAGCGGAAAGTTGGAACTTACTTGGGTTGGTAAGTACGAACAAAAAGAAATAGAACCGAGAATTTTGGTGGAAAATCCTGAACTCAGTTATGGAGATCAGGATACTGGCAATATGCTTATACACGGGATAACTTGATTGCGTTGAAGGCTCTGGAGCAGGACTATGCTGGAAAAATCAAGTGTATTTATATCGATCCACCGTACAATACGGGGGCACGAATTGATGCTGATGGTAAAGAGGTGGGGTATGACGATGGATTAGAACATAGTATTTGGCTTTCCATGATGATGGAGAGATTGATTATTTTACGCTCTTTGTTATCGGATGATGGTTCAATATGGATAAGTATTGATGAAAAAGAAAGTCATTATTTAAAAGTGATTTGCGATGAGGTATTTGGACGAAATAATTATGTTATTCAGGTTACAATAAAAAGGGGCTCAGTTAGTGGGCATAAAGCAATTAATCCTACGCCAGTTCAGATTTGCGACTTGCTTTTAGTATACGCCAAGAACAAAGAAGAATGGGAATATAAACCTGTTTACAAAAAGAGAGAGTATGATAAAGCATATAATTTATTTTTAGAAAACATTGAAGACGATTACAAAAAATGGAAAATTATTTCATTGAAGGATGCGATGGCAAATAAGCATTTGAGCATAGATGAAATAATTAGTAAATATCCAGCACAAGTAATCAGATTTGCTCAACCAGACTACAAATCAGTGGGGCAAGAAACTAGAGATTTAATTGATCTGTCCAAAAAAAATCCTAACGAATTTTTTCTTCAAAAAAGAGAGGGATACCCCAATATCTATCTGCTAAACGGGAATAGAATTCTTTTTTATAAGGATAAATTAAGAATTATCGATGGCAAATGTGTAACGGCGGAGCTGGTGACAAATTTATGGGATGACATGAATTATCAAGGGATTGCAAGTGAAGGAGGAGTTACATTTCAGAAAGGTAAAAAGCCAGAAAGTCAAATCAAAAGGATTTTTGAAATGGCCTCAAACGATGGGGACTTAGTCCTCGATTCGTTTTTGGGTTCAGGGACCACCATTGCAGTTGCGCAAAAGATGAATAGACGATGGATAGGAATTGAACTGGGGCCTCATTGCTATACCCATTCAAAAAAAAGAATTGATGGTGTGATAAATGGCGAACAAAGTGGCATTAGTAAAGCGGTCAATTGGCAAGGTGGTGGTGGATACAAGTTTTATGAACTGGCACCAAGTTTGCTTGTGCCTAATCCGAAACTGCCGACAATCAAACAAATAAACCCTGAATACACTTTTGAAATGATGTGCGAGGCGATTTGTAAATTAGAGGGATTTAAGTACAAGCCTGATGGAAAATTCCAAGGCAAGTCGAGTGAGCAAAGATTTATACATATCACAAAAGAGTTTGTCAACGGCGAGTATATTAACAGTTTGCTTGCAAACCTTGGGGAAGGGCAATCGCTGTTAGTGTATGGGACGAAAATACAGTCTGGACTTAGACTCCCAGATAATATAGTCGTTAAAAAGATCCCGAAAGATTTGCTTGATAAATGCACGTTTGAAAGCGAGGTAAAATGATGGATAATATCGTTAATCAAATTGGATATGCAATGAGTTTAAGAGAGCCGCAAAAGGAAGCTCTCCAGTATCTTGACGCTATTTCGTCAAGCTGCGATTATAAGCGCAACACACTTGATGAAATAGAAGCAATTGCTACTGCAAATTGTGAGGACAAGCATACCATAAAAGTTGATGACAATTTCAAATTTCCGTCATTTTGCTTTGATATGGCAACGGGTATTGGTAAAACTCGTTTGATGGGCGCGGCAATTTATTACTTGTATAAAACAAAGGGGTACAAACACTTTTTCATCCTTGCGCCCGGCAACACAATTTACGATAAGTTGCGCAAAGAGTCTAATCCTGCACACCCAAAGTACATATTCAAAGGCTTAGAAGCGGAAATGGGCAGACCTAAGGTGTATGACGGGGAAAACTACGTTAGATATCCGGCAAGGTTTGTTCAAGGCGAAATTGAAATTGAAAAAACATCCGAGATACAACTGTTTATTTTTAATATCGGCAAAATTTTCAATAGCAAAACGGATACGACCTTTAAGTTCCATAAATATCAAGAAACGCTCGGTTCTTCCTTTGCCGACGTACTTGCAAAGTTCGACGATCTTGTAATTTGTATGGACGAGGCGCATCGCTATTATGCGCCTGCATCCATGAAAGCGATAAGTTACTTAAAGCCTATCTTAGGTTTGGAATTTACCGCTACTCCAAAGTCGCATAGTAACGTGATATACAGTTACGACTTGGCTAAAGGTGCAGGGAAGTATTTGAAAATACCCGTTGTAATGGGTAGAACAAACACGGGTGGATACAGCGCGGAAGATATTGAAGAAATGAAAATCCGTGATGGTCTTACTTTGCACGAAAACCGCAAGAAAGTTGTTTATCAATATTGTTTAGATAACAATTTGGACTATGTAAAACCTATCGTATTGATTGCTTGTAAAGACACAGAGCATGCAAAGAAGATTCGTGCGATGATTGACAGCGATTCTTTCAATAATGGTAGATATCGTGGAAAAGTCATCGAGATTCACTCCAATATGAAAGGGGAAGAAACAGAAGAAAATATCCGCAAACTTCTTTCTATCGAAAGTGCGCAGAATCCCGTTGAAATTGTTCTTCACGTTTACAAATTGAAAGAAGGTTGGGACGTAAACAACTTGTTTACGATAATTCCACTTAATGCTGCCAAGAGTGATATTCTGGCGCTTCAAACGATTGGTCGCGGGTTGCGTTTACCGTTTGGTGTAATAACAGGCAACGAAGCAATTGATACACTCGATATCGTTGCACATGACCATTATCGTGAAATTGTGGAAGACATTAAAAATAGCGACACGTTTAAGTATCGAGATTTGGACGATAGGGGCGTGGAGCTTACCAAGGTAGTAGAAATAACGAATGGTATTGGAGACGGGCAACTTTCGCTTTTAGATGATATTTTTGTTAGTGCTGGCGTCAAGTCGTTTAATGATGTTTGCGACGTTAAAACGCAAGACAAAATGTACGAAGAGTATATGAAGTCGTTCGGTAGAACAAAGAAGCCTGAAAAGCAAGTGCCTCCGCAGTATTCTATTTTTGACTATATAGATGAAGATGGAAACGAGAAAACGGTTGAGGCAACGACCCATACTGGAGAAGGAAGTTCTTTAGGGGCAAAGAAGGCCCAACCGATGAAAAAGGAAGATTTTGTCGCAACCGTAACGGAGCTGAGCAAAAAGGCAATTTCTGTTCCTAAGATTTTGGTTCAACCGAGTTCTACGGTAACCTTGAAACCGTTTACCGTTAAGAGAAATATAGCGGATTTCGAGGTTGCTGCGTCCAAAATAGAGAGATTTAATGCTGTTAATGCCGAGATGCTTGAGTCTTTCGATGCCGAAATTTTGGCGGTTGACGATGCAGTAAACACTCTTGCATGTATGTTGCTTGATTGTGATGCGTTAAGTGAGATTTCCGTTGACGAAGACGCCGATTATATTTTAATTATTGTTCAGCAGTATCTTGCCTTGATTGACGGAAGTGAGGCTGATAAAAACAAAATCGTGCGTCGCTATGCGAAACTAATTATTGATGATATAGTTAAGCAGATCCACGAGAATATGGATAGGCAAACTTACTACACGCACGTTGTTCAGAAAGACTTGATTGTGTTTAGAAAGGCAGTTAGAAATGTGAGGGCGGATGGGGGCGAAGTCAATTTCCGTAAAACTATTGCAAACAAGAGCGAAATCAAGAAATATGTTTTTACGGGATATAAAAAATCCTACTATAACATAAACGCTTTTGATAGCGATACGGAAAGGCTTGTCTCTGTTATTTTAGAAGACGATAAAGACGTTATTCGTTGGATAAAGCCACCGCTTAATCAACTTGGGTTGTTTTGGCAGGCCGGACAACAATATAATCCCGATTTTTTGGTGGAAACTCCAACCACAAAATATATGATCGAAGTAAAAGCCAAAAATGAAGTCAATAATCCCGACGTCGTAGGCAAGGCAAAAGAAGGTATTAAGTGGTGTAAGTACGCGTCAATCGTTGACTTTGATAAAAAACCGTGGGAATACAAACTTATAACGGATGAAGTGATTTCCGTTGGCAATACCTTGAAGTATATCTTGGGGCTTAGTGAAAAAATAGAAGTGGAGGAATAAGATGGCTGACGATAAAAGCTTTTTGGAGTCTGAGGTTAGGCAAAAAATAATTGAGGCTTTAAGGAGAGACTTGGTTGGACCGTTAGAAGAAAATGAAGTCTTAGATGAAAGCCCAATGTTTGAGTACTTAACGGGAATGTTGTATCCTCAGGTTCTAGTGGACTGCATGGAAATGGAGCAAGAACTCGATGCAGATGTAGATAGAACCGAACAAGATTCAAACTATACTCCACAACCGGATGAAGACGATAATGAACCAATGACTGCAACAAAATTTAGTCAGCAGTCAACTATTGGCATGAGCTTTTATCTAAAGAAAGATACCAAACACATAAGGGCAGATATTTCTTGGGGCGATTATATAAAATCTTCCGAAAAATATACGAATGAAAAAGGTGAAGAAAAGACTCGTTCATTGTACACTCGTCAACCGATGAATGAAACGGTAGATGTAGATTTTGAGTCATTTGAAAAACATCAAGATTACCCGTTGCCTGTCGATTCAAATTTGCATCTGTATGTTACAAGAATAGGCTTAAATAATGACTATATGTTGGTTACACTGCATTTAACCAATAAAAGGCCAAAGGGGAATTCCACATTAGAATCTATTATTTTTCAAGCTAAAATTGAGGCATATAGCGAGGAGCGTGAGAATTGTTTTGTGGCAGAAAATATTTGTCGCGATATTTTAGCTCCGGACGAATTCTACTATGCTCAACGTCCGATTTTTGGACGTGGACGTGGTTGTGCAATTATGTGGGATAGCGTAGATGAAAGGTATGCATCTAAGGTGTACACCTCTTTTATTCCTGAATATGAATTCCCAGGAGTAAGGGCAACCATTGACGGTTTTGCTGAGGACCATTTTTCAATGAGTTTTATGGCGCGTCCAAAGCACAAAGAAGAAATGATAGCACGTTTACGGGCATTAAGCGATGCTTATTCAAATTGGATAGAAACAAAACTTGTTAATGATGAACGCATGTCAGATTCTGCGTTCAAGGAAAAAGTCGGCAATGATGTTATTGAAAAATGCAAGCTGGCGTTAAGAAGAATTGAACAAGGAATCAAGTTGATAGAAAATGATGATATTGCATTTGAAGCATTTTGCTTCATGAATAGTGTAATGTCTTTGCAAAGGAGCATTAGCTCATTTTCTAAAAAGCATGGTAAAGGAATAGAATGTAATTTTGGCGAGTTTGTAGATCCGAAGAGAAAAGAAAATATGTTCTGTTGGCGTCCGTTCCAGATTGCGTTTGTTCTGATGAATTTAAATGGCATAGTTGATCCATTGCATGATGACAGGGAGATAGTCGATTTGCTTTATTTCCCGACTGGTGGTGGTAAAACGGAGGCATACTTAGGCTTAATAGCATTTACTATTGCTAACAGACGCTTGAGAAACAATGAAAATAGTGAATATAACAATGACGGTGGTGTAACTGCGATTTTGCGTTATACTTTGCGCTTGCTTACAACTCAGCAGCGCGATAGACTTACAAAAATGGTTATTGCGGCGGAAATGGAGCGTCAGCGCCAATATCCGCGCTATGGCAAAGAACCAATTAGTATAGGATTTTGGGTTGGTGGTGGTGTTACCCCGAACACGTTTGAGTCACTTAAAGACAACGCAGATAATCCTGAGGGGGGTAGAAATAATCGTAATCTCTTATATAAACAGTTATTAACCTGTCCGTTTTGCGGAAAGGAATTAAAAAAAGAAAACTATTATATTGACTTGGAAAGAAAAACAGTAGAGATATACTGTGAAGACGAAAATTGTATTTTTTACAAATACAAAATGCCTAAAAGGATGAGTATTCCAGTATATCTTGTTGATGAAGAAATCTATAACAAGTGTCCTACCGTCATTTTGGCAACGGTTGATAAGTTTGCAAACCTTCCTTGGAATCCGTCCGCAAACGCACTGTTTGGAAGAGTGGATAGAAAATGCGAACGAGATGGATATATAGCAATGGGTGTTTCGCACGAAAGCCGTCACAATGCAACAGATAAACTTCCTATGGCGAACGTTGTAGGGGTTAAGCCTTTTGCTCCGCCGGAACTTATTGTGCAAGATGAGTTGCATTTAATAACGGGACCATTAGGAACAATATATGGTGCTTATGAAACAATCATTCAAGATTTGTGTTCTTATACGGCTAACGGGAAAAAGATTTTGCCTAAATACATTGTTTCGACAGCTACAATAAAAAATGCGTCCGAACAAATTCGGTGTTTATATGGTAGAAACCGTTCAATGCAATTTCCTGCGAATGGGTTTGAAATAGGGGATAGTTTCTTTATTAAAGAGATTCCGACAACGGAAAAGCCTTTTAGGAAATATGTCGGTATAAGTGCAAGTGGGCAATCAATGAAGACTACTACACTTAGAGTGTATGCAATTGTGTTGCAAACAGTTTCAGAATTGATGGCTGATGAAAAATATAAGGATGCAATAGATCCATACTATACAATGGTGGGGTATTTTAACAGTATAAGAGAGTTGGGCGGTACTGTAAGGTTATTGCAAGACGATATTCCGAAGAGAATAAATCGATTAAAGAAGAAATACAAGTTTAAGACAACGCGCTATTTGAATAAGAAAATAGAAATAACCTCCCGTATTGCGTCGAGTAAGATTACGGAAAAACTAAAAGAATTGGAAGTTTCAAGTGATCAAAAAGGTGCATTGGATACGGCGATAGCGACAAATATGATAGCCGTAGGTATGGACGTTGATCGACTTGGATTAATGTCGGTAATGGGACAGCCGAAACAAAACTCTGAGTATATACAAGCAACGAGCCGTATAGGACGTCAACACCCTGGACTAGTATTTACTATGTATAATCCTTATAGACCAAGAGATTTGTCCCACTATGAGAATTTTGTTGGATATCATAGTCAACTTTATAGATACGTGGAAGGAACAACGGCAACTCCATTCTCGGCTCGTGCGCGTGATAGAGTGTTGCATGCACTTGTCATTGCTGCGCTAAGATTAGAGATGCCGGAATATGCAGACAATATGAAGGCAAATGATATCGGCGCATTGACGGCAGCGCAGAAGGATCAACTTTGCAACGTTATTTTAGATCGTTTGGCAATAGTAAATCCTCAAGCGAGGGAAGAAACAAAAGACGAAATAGAACGTTTCTTGGGCGATTGGCAGTGTATTGCAGCCCAATCGAAGAAATTGGTTTATTATGTCGGAAATAAATATCTTGACAAGTATAATAGGTTGATGAACTATTATAGTGAAGATTGTTCTATAACGGAAAAGGGAACTCTGAACTCAATGCGTGAAGTAGAAGCATCCGCAACTTTATTCTATTGGACGGAGGATTGAGATGGCATATTTTGATAAAAATAAAATTGGAGAAATCAGACCGAACCAATTAATAACGACCTTTGGTCCTGGGGCAATTGTTGATGCTGTTAAGGATTCAGTGACGGTTCTTGATACGAATTACTGGACATCAAAAGGGAAAAAGATAATTGACGGTAGGTTAGCGGCTTATTTGGGTGTTTCGTATTTTTATATGCCACAAACATCAAAGAAAGGAGATCTGCCTGTAGTTTCTTTCCCTAATTATCATGTTTGTTCAGATCCGAGATGTGGCAGATTGTTCGATATCCGCGATAATTTTGATGAGGAGCGGTATAAGATTTATGGACCAACATGTCCCATATGCCACAGAATAGCATATCCATCAAGATTTATTGTGATGTGTGAAAAGGGCCACATGGATGATTTTCCCTGGGATTGGTGGATACATAAAGGAAAAACTACGGGTCATAAGAATTTTAAGCTGTATTCTACAGGGTATACATCAACATTAGCGGATATGTGGGTTGAATGTTTGGATTGTGGAGAAAAACGTTCATTAAGTGGTGCAATGCAAGAAGATGCTTTTGAGGACAAAAAGTGTACAGGAAAACATCCATTTAGACCGACCGTAAAGCCTGAGAAGTGTGATAGTGCTGTTATTCCATCACAGAGGGGCGCATCTAATGTGTATTTTCCTGTAATTAGAAGTGCTATTTCTATTCCACCTTGGACAGACCCATTATATAACCTGATAGACGAGCATCTTCGAATATTGGAACAGATGATAGAAATGGGAGTTCAGGATGCGGAAACATTAATTTACAATAAATATTTTTCGGGAAACTATTCTAGGAGCGAGTTTGACAAAGCACTAGAAAATCGACGTAAAAACATAAAGGAATTTACAGAGATTAAATTGATGGAGTACTTGGCAATTACTCATCATAACGATCCGTCATATGCGTCCAACAAAAAACACTTTAAGGCGGAAGAGGACGAATTGCCTAGCGGTCTTAAAAAGTTTTTTTCGCGTGTTATAAAAATAACTCGTTTACGTGATGTGATGGTTTTACTTGGCTTCACAAGAACTGCCGCACCAGATCCAGATGCGGAACAACAAGTCAATATAGTAAAGTTAAACAAGTCAAAAGGAGAAGCTTGGTTACCGGCGGTGGAGATTAATGGAGAGGGCATTTTTATTGAATTTAATAAACAAACATTGGCTGAATGGAGTAAAAAACCGACAGTAAAGGCTCTTTCGAATCAATATGAGTTTTGCTACGAGCAGTACTGTGCCTCTAGAGGGTGGACGCAAGGAGTCAAGAAAAATGCGGAATATGTCTTGATGCATACACTAGCGCACTTGCTTATAAAAGAAATGTCATTGCAATCAGGGTACTCATCTTCTTCAATTAAAGAGAGAATATATTTCGGAGAAAATATGTGCGGAATACTGTTGTATACAGGAAGTTCCGACAAAGAAGGCTCCCTAGGTGGACTTGTGGAATTGGGCAATTATAATAGGTTGATTCCATTGTTAAAAGGAGCTCTTGAGAATGCAATGAATTGCACTAATGATCCAGAATGTATGGAGACATTACCGACTGTTGAAAAATCAAATGGTGCAGCGTGTCATTCATGTGCGATGATATCTGAAACAGCATGTGAAAACGGAAATAGGTTGTTGGATAGAGCGTTAGTGGTTCCTATTGGAGGACGAGAGGAACAGGCGTTCTTCCGTGATCTTGTGAGGGATTTATGCAATTTGGAAGTCTAAAAACGGAGTTAATATATGATACTATAAAAGATGAAATGGCGGCTTTAAATGGAGGAAGTCTTGAATGTGCATTATTTCCTAAATCATTGGCTTTAATAGAACGAGAATATCCTCAATTAAGCAGGGAGCAAGCTATTTCATTAGTAGAACTCGTGAGTAACGCGTTATCTGAAAAACAAAAAGAAAAGATAAGCTTGGTTGCTACAGTACCTCCAGCATTTTCTCTGAAAACGAAAAGGATTCAAAATGTTGTTGAAGACTTGATAAAGAATGCTAAAAAAAGCATTCTTTTGACAGGTTATTCAGTATCGGAATTTGTATCAGAAATGATAAACACATTGGTGGAGAAAAGCCAGAAAGGAGTGCTGATAAAAATTTTCTTTAATGACATTAAAAGCCAAGTCTCAATTGAAAAAATACTTCGTTATAGAAGCAAATTTTTGCAGGTTTATAATTACACAAACAAGGAAGATAAGATGGCTGCGCTTCATGCAAAAATTCTTATGGTTGATGATGCTGACGTTTTGATTTCTTCAGCGAACTTATCGTATCATGGCATGGCAGGGAATATAGAAATAGGGACTCAAGTGTGTTCAGAAAAAATAGTCAAGCAAATAAATGAATTGTTTAAACAACTTTTATTTTCTAAAGTATTTACTGCGGTGAATGAGTAACTATTAAATCAACATTATAGTGTAATTATTTTAGGGGTGTGCATGTTCTTGCACACCCCTATTTTTATACCTTTCAGGCTCTTGACAGTGAAAGTGAAAATAGATATAATAGAGGTATCAAAAACGGACGGAGCGTCCGTTATTGAAAAAGTGAGGGCCATCACGAATGCAAACGAAGAAACCAGACTTGACGAACAAAATCAAACACTTTATTGAAGAGTATTACGGTCAGTACGGGACAAGTCCGTCCATCCGGTGTATAGCGGAGAACGTCGGTTGTAGCAAGAGCAATGTAACGATATACATCGACTATCTAAAAGAGCAAGGACTCTTGGAGATAGGGGAAGACGGATACGAAACCGAAGTGACGCGAGCGACCGAAACGAACGTTGTTGCCGTGCCGAGACTCGGATATGTGCCTTGCGGACCGTTGTCGGAAGAGTATGAGTGCATAGACGGATACGTCAGACTTCCCGCATCGTTTGTAGGCAACGCAAAGAAGTGTTTCCTGCTGACGGCATGCGGAAACTCGATGATAGACGCAGGAATTCACGACGGAGACCTTGTGCTTGTCAGACAACAAGAAACGGCAAACTATAACGATATCGTAGTCGCGCTCGTAGACAATGAAGTAACGCTCAAGCGCTATCGCCCGGATTTAGCGAACCGCAGGATTATTTTGCACCCGGAGAACAAACGAATGAAAGACATCGAAGTAGAAGAGTGCAAGATACAAGGCGTAGCCGTCAAAGTAATCAAAAATTTAGAAAGTTAACAGAGGAGAATAACATGAGAACCCAAAAACATTGCGGTCGATGCGGCCAAAGGCTTGATATCGAGTACGAAGTCGATGTCCCCGTCAGCCTTGATTGTCCGAAGTGCAAAGCGCACATGATATGGACGTTTGATAAAAACGGAGACTTTGACGAAGTCGTGAGATACAAAGACGGCGATGAAATAATCGAAGAAACAACGAGAGTGGAAATGCCATGACGTATGATGCAAAATGCCCGATATGCGGCAAACTTAACAAGGACATGTACCTTGAAGAAACCGAGGGGAGATTTATCTGTGACAAATGCGGAAATGAAATTGAGATTCCGCAATTCAAAAAGCCGAAACGGATACCTATCTATGATAGCCGAACGCTTGTCGCAGCCTTAAATAATCGTTAAGCTCAACGGACACAGCCCCGTTCCGATGAGTGTGTATACGAAGGATACAGCGGCTTTTCTACTTCTGTGTAGGAAGTCCCGACCGCACAATAGCAGTAGAAAAAATCCAGAACCGAAGTATCAAAGGGAGAGAGGAGGCAATATAACAATTATGCACTTTAAAGATGGCGATGTCCCTATAAAATGGGTGTGCCTGAACTGCCGAAGCATTATAGTAGGCTTTCAAGGCGAAGACGGTCTTATACGAATAAAGTGTCCGCATTGCGGCACGATAACGGTTTCAAAACTAATCAGCAGACGTCACGTCCAAGTGGATGTGTTCGCACCGCAAGGTCAAGAACTGTTACGCTCTAACTAAATAAACTTGCGAAATGAACTTGGTCGGTCTGAAACAGGGACAATGTAAAACCAAGACAACCAAATTGCATTAAAGCGGTAGGTTAAACCAGTATTGAGAGGCCACCGATTAACGAAATCCGAATAGGAGAGTAGTTAGTCGGTGGCCTTTTTATTTTCCCCAAAACAAATTCAAAAAAATTGAAAATAATTTTTCAAACCGTAGAAAACCCCAACGGTTTGACCTTTAGAATACAGCCATCAAGAGCAAAGGAGGTGAGATAAGTGAAAGCGAATGAACGACGCATGGCGATATTAGAAGCCTTATGCGAGAGAAGACGCGAACAAGTGGCAAACTTGGCGTTCGAGTTTGGCGTGACGGAATGGACGATTCGCCAAGACATTCTGACGCTTTCCTTATCTTACCCGGTCTACACGGTGCAAGGACATGGTGGTGGCGTGTACATAGCCGATGGATACCGACTGGGGAAAAAGTATTTCTCCCAAAAACAATCCGAGTTTCTTGAAAGAATCGCAGAAGGGCTCACGGGAGAAGACTTGGAAATGATGAAAGGCATTCTCAAGACATTCAAAGAGCCGAAGAGAGGTAATAAGTGAAAGTAAATACAAAGAAATTCATCCGAATGGTAAAGGACGAATGCGGAAGTCTGTCGCTATTCTGTATCGAGTTCGGAATCAGCAAAGCGGAACTAACGGCAATATTGCTCGGCGGTCTTCCGTTCAATTACGAGCAAAGCGAACGAATGATAAACGCATTCGGCGCGGAGAAGATGGTCAAGGTTATCGACTGGGAGGGAATGAATGTACGCTGTCCGATCTAACGAAACCATACGCATATACGATTCATTCGCATATCGAGGGAGTATCAAGGATATGCAGGACAGGTTCTACGATGCGGACGATAAGTGTTGGGTAGTCCCGCTCACGAAAGAAAATGTGGCAACGCTCGGACTGCTCGGAGCAACGATTGACGAAGAATTACAGGCTTTGACGGCAGATAGCACTGACACCAAAGGAAATGCCGAACCGACCATAAAACCGCCGATAAAGGGCAGCCTTTACAGCCACCAAGTAAAGGCATATAACTTCGCGCTAAAACAGTTCGATATGGGCAAGGCGGTAGCGTTCTTGATGGATATGGGAACGGGCAAGACAATCACGACTATTGCGCTAATAGGTGCGTTAAACGGTCAAAAGCGTGTCGGTAAAGTGCTTGTTGTGTCACCAAAGTCCATTGTCGGTGTGTGGGAAGAAGAGTTCCAAAAGTTTGCGGATTATCGGTATGCGCTGACGATTTTGGACGGCTCAATAGCAAAGAAGAAAGCAGCGTTCGGGTATATGAACGGCTCGGCATTGCAGGTCATAGTCGTGAACTATGAATCGGCTTGGCGGCTCGAAACGGAGATAGGAAAGTGGAATCCAGACATGATCGTGTGCGATGAATCGTCCAAGATTAAGAACCAGACCACGGCGCAGTCCAAGGCACTACATAAACTCGGCAAGAAGACCAAGTTCAACATCATACTCACGGGAACTCCCGTCACGAACAATCCGCTGGACTTCTTCTCGCAGTATAAGTTCTTGGACGAAGAGATACTCGGACCGTCCTACTACTTATTCCGCAATCGCTATGCCGTGATGGGTGGTTACCAGAACCACCAAATCGTAGGGTACAATCATCTCCCGGAACTCGTGGAAAAGGTACATAAGATAGCGTTCCGAATCAAGATACAGGACGCAGTCGACTTGCCGCCGTTCATAGACGAAGTGCGAACGATAAAACTCGAACCGAAAGCCGAGGCGGTGTATCGGATGATAGAAGAGGACTGCTACGCACAGCTCTCCGCCGATACGGAAGTGACCGCAAGGAATATCTTGACGCAACTTTTAAGACTGTCGCAATGCACGGGCGGGTTTATCCGTGACGATGCAACCGCCAAGCCGCAGACCGTAAGTACGGCAAAGATAGAGGCTCTCGAAGACATCATCGACAGCTGCGTGGAAGAAGACAAAAAGGTAGTCGTGTTCGCACGGTTCGTCCCGGAAATCGAAGCCATAAAAGCAATGCTCGAAAAGAAAAAGTTGGGCTATAGGTTGATTTACGGCGCTACGAAGGATAGAGCGGAGCAAGTGAAAGACTTCCAAGAGAACCCGGATGTAAAAGTGTTCGTAGGACAACTGCAAACTACGGGTATGGGACTGACGCTGACGGCGGCAAGCGTGGCTGTCTTCTATTCGTTGGACTTCTCCTATGCGAATTATGAGCAGAGCCGAGCAAGAATTCACCGAATCGGACAGAAAGAAAAGTGTCTATACATTCATCTCGTGGCGAAGAACACGGTGGATGAAAAGATAATGAACGCATTAAAGCACAAAGGCGATATTGCGAAATTGATGGTAGATAACTGGAGGACGTTACTGCATGGGAAAGTTTAAGGATTTGACGGGAAGACAGTTTGGCAGATTGACGGCAATAGAACCGTTGCCACCGCACGGGAAGAACACGGCTTTGATGTGGGCGTGCAAGTGCGAGTGTGGTGGAACGGCGATAGTACGGGGAACGGACCTTGTCAACGGACACACGATGTCGTGCGGATGTTACCGCAAGATGCAAAAGGCGATGCCGAACGGAGAACTGCGACTGCATCGAATATGGGCGAATATGAAACAGCGATGCGCTAATCCGAAGAGCAAAGACTTCAAGTATTACGGCGCAAAGGGAGTGTGCGTGTGTGCCGAGTGGGAAGACTTTGAGACGTTCTTCTACTGGGCAATGTCGCACGGATACAAAGACGGTCTGACGATAGAGCGTATCGACAACGGCGGAGATTATTGCCCGAAAAACTGTAAATGGATACCTAAACACAGGCAGAACAGCAACACGAGCCGAACGAAACGGTATGTGATGTACGGAAAAGTGTTCACGCTTGCGGAAATTTGCAGGATATACGGGGTATCTCGCAGTACGGTTGCGTCTCGATTGAAGAAAGGTATTCCGCTTGAAAAAGCAATCAAACAAAACAGGAGGTATCAGATGAATACGAAACTACTGGAACTGTCCGACAGACTCAAAGAACTGCGGACGCAAAAGAGCGACCTTGAAAGAGAGGTCAAGGGCATCAATGAAGAGATTGACGGGGTAACAACCGAAATGATCGACTTGATGACCACGGAAGAGTTGACTTCGTTCAATCGTAACGGAACGACGTTCTCGCTCGTCACGCAAGAGTACCCGGCACCCGAACCCGAAAGGAAAGGCGAACTATGGGAAGTCATGAAGAAAAACGGCTTCGAAGATTTGTTCACTATCAACAGCCAAACCCTTTCGGCAACGGTCAAGGAACTTATTGCGGCGAATGAGGGCGTACTTCCAGAATGGTTGGACGGGCTCATAAAAATCGCGGAGAAGAACAGTATCCGCGTTGCCAAATCGAAAAAATATTAATTTAAGGAGACGAAAACACAATGGCAAACGAAATCGTAAAGAAAGAAAACACGGCACTTACCTTTGGAGCAAGCGCAGACCTTGGCGAGATCTTCGCAGAGGAACTTGACGGACTGACTCCCTCGTTCGAGAGAATCAAAATCCCGGCAGGCGGAGGTCTTGCCTACGAAGTACCGGGTGACGATCCCGAAAGTCCCGACTCGGCGAAAGAGTTCAAAGCGGTGATTCTCTATCACCATCCCATCTCGTGCTACTACAAGGAAGAGTATACGGGTGGAAACAATCCGCCTGACTGCGGCTCGATGGACGGACGCATCGGTATCGAAGCGGAAAGCGGCGAAATCAAACAGTGCGCCGACTGTGAGTTCAATAAATTCGGCAGTGGCAAGAACGGGGCAAAAGCGTGCAAGCAGAAGAGAAGAATCTACCTTCTTCGTGAGGGTGAGGCTCTGCCGATTATTCTCTCGCTTCCGACAGGCAGTCTTGCCGAATTCAGTAAGTACGTAATGCGACTTCTTTCCAAAGGAAAGAAAACCGTGAGCGTGGTCACTAAGTTCACGCTGAAAAAGGCACAGAACAGCGGCGGTATCAACTACTCGCAGGCGGTGTTCGCAGTAGACCGTAACTTGACCGAGGAAGAACTCAAGAATGTACTTCCTTTGGCAGAACAGGTCAAAGCAATGGCAACCAAGGTTACGGCGCTTGACGAAGAATAAAAATAAACGGGCAACGGGTGGCGGTAAAAGTCCGCCGCCCGAAAACCCAAAACGGAGGAACGATGACGGACATTTTCGAGAAGGTCAAAGACCAAGTTAAAATAGCCGATGCGGTCGAAGCATTCGGCGTCAAATTGAATAGCAGAGATAAAGGTCTGTGTCCGTTTCATAGGGAAAAAACTCCATCGTTTTCGATTGACCGCAAGAACAACATCTTCACTTGCTTTGGCTGCGGTGAAACGGGTGACGTCATAACCTTTGCGTCAAAGATAAAAGAAGTAGAACCATTAGAGGCGGCGAAACTCCTTGCCGAGATGTTCCATATCGACGTGGACGATTGCTCCAAGCGGACGAGCATCAAGGACTACCTGAAAGCGTGCATCAAAGACGCGGACAAGACCGACTATTTTCAAAAGCGCGGTCTGACCAAAGAAACGGTGAAGAAATATTGCCTTGGTTATGACGTAAAGCGAAACGCAATCGTGTTGCCGTACTCATCGGAACTACGATACTACCAAACTCGGAGCATATCCGACAAAAAGTTCTATAAACCGACAAACGAAGAGGCGGGAGCAGAACCGCTGTTCAATCGCAAAGCGTTGTGGGGGACGAGCAAAGAGCCTGTCTTTATCGTGGAGAGTCCGCTCTGTGCCTTGTCTATTATGCAATGCGGCGGCGTCTCGGTGTCGCTCTGCGGTGTCGGCGGGGCAAACAAACTTGTCAAGGAAGTTAAGGCGAAAAAGCCGAACGCTCCGCTTGTGCTGTGCTTGGATAATGACGAGCCGGGGCAAAAGGCGTCTGCATCACTTGAAAAAGATCTCCAAGCGGCGAAGATACCATACATAGTATTCAACGTTGCTGGGAGCAAGAAAGACCCTAACGAACTATTGATGTCGAACCCCGAAGAACTCAAAGCAGCGGTGGCGGCGGCAAAGAGAGAAGTTCGGAAAGTCTATAAACGCGGTGTGGCGAGCATAGCGGCAAGCGACTTGCAAACGGCGAAGATAGATCCGCCAGAGTGGTTAATCCCGGATGTATTGCCGCAAGGCTTGGCGATATTGTGTGCTTCGTCAAAGGTCGGAAAGTCTTGGATGGCGATGCAGATGTGCTTGGCGATAAGCCGTGGGAAAGAGTTCTTGGACTATGCAAGCAATCAGGCTGGGTGTTTGTATCTCGCTCTCGAAGACGGCATTTTCCGTCTGAAAGACCGACTCAACAAAGTGCTTGACGGCGGGAAAGCACCGAGCAATTTCTTTTTGTCCATAAAGGCGAACGGCTTGGACGGCGGTCTCATCAAGCAGTTGGACGAAGAGTTCGAAGAACACCCGGACATTAAACTGATTATCATCGATACCTTGCAAAAGGTCAGGGGTTCGGCGAAGAAAGACGAAATCGCCTACGCAACGGACTACCGAGAACTCGGCGTGCTGAAAGAGTATGCTGACAATAAGAAAATTTGCATCTTACTCGTTCATCACCTACGCAAGATGGCGGACGAAAACGACGTGTTCAATATGATTTCCGGATCGAACGGCATTATGGGCGTCACCGACAATATATTCATCATCTACAAGAAAAAGCGCAAAGATGAAAACGCGGTACTGTTTATGACGGGACGAGATATTCGTCAGCAAGACATAATGGTGCATTTCAATGAAACGAAGTATCGCTGGGATATGGTCGGAACGGCGGAGGAAGAAGAACGCAAACGCAAAAAGCGTGAGTACGAGAACAATCCTATCGTGAAAACTGTAAAAGACCTCATAAAACAATATCCGATGGGTTGGAAAGGTACTGCAACAGACCTAATCAAGGCTGTGTACGACGTGACGGGAAGTCCGTGTATTTACTCAACCGCCGCCCTCGGCAAAGAGATAATGAACATCGAGACGCAACTCTACTATGACGGCATCGAACACTCGATGAAACGGAGCGGTTCGAGCAGAGTGCATTATTTCGGTAAACGGCAGGCTTATAAACCAACGTATCAGCAAGCGATATTCGATAGCGATGACGATTCGGAAGAGTAACCGCATCGAAATCGAGACGGTTAAACTGGTCGAATTCGACCGGGTAATGACGGAAAAGTGACGGCGAGTGACAGGAAAACAGCAATATACAAACACTACCTGTCACACTGTCACTCCGTCACACCGTCACAAAAACATACTCCCTAATAAGAGGGATTACTGTCATTCTGGTAATGTGTCATTTATGACGGATATGACGGTTGTGACGGTACTTTTGTATAGGGGAGATGATTGTGTAAGTGACGGATGACGGTTGTGACGGTGGGTATAGAGGAGACGAAATGAAAGAAAGCGACCTAATAAAAGCGATAAGCAATTACTTGAAGACAGTTGTGAACCTGTTCTTTTGGAAGGAACACGGCGGTATGTACGGAACGGCGGGCATTCCGGATTTGATTGTCTGTTATAAGGGCAGATTCATCGGTCTTGAGTGCAAGGTGGGCAAAAATACGGCAACGGCGCTGCAACAGCAGACGATTCGACAAATACTGAAAGCGGACGGATATGCGGTAGTCGTAAAAAGCGTAGGCGAGGTAAAAGCGATAATTCAAGCGTTTGAAAAGGAGTAGTATGGCAGACATCAACAAAGTGGTGATAACGGAAGAGGCGGAATTCGATTACGAGGAAATACTCGGACTGCCTATGCCGAAAGCCGACATAAAAGAGGCATGCGAAAATTACATAGAAACCCGATATGACGGCGGTCGCACACTTTGGGGATATAACTACAAGTGGAAGTACTATGACGAAACCGCCGATAAAATGCTTTTGTTGTTCTTTTATAAGGGGCAAAAGTTCGGAACGATGCAAATGTGGGACTTATGCGGAGTCTGTTTCGAAGACGATTGGGACGAAACTTTGGAAGACTGCGGGCAAATACGAAGTTGGCTGAAAAGCAAAATCAATCCCGTAGATAACGGCGATTGGGTATGGGACGAGCGTGTAAGAGAAGAAAAAAGACGGAAAGAAATGGAGGACTACTGCAATGACGCAGATTGAAATAAAAGACTACTTGGAAAACTATCACGAAAAGAAGGCTGTTGCCGAATACAAGAAAAGACAAGGGCTCGTATACGACCGAACGCTCGTGTGCGTGACGGCGATAGAAGAATGTGTAGCCGGGATGCCGAGTGAAATGGGCGAAATACTGAAACTGCATTATTTCCAGCGCATTTCCTTGCGAGAGATGAGTAAAAAATACTATCTCGGCAGAAACACGATAGCCAGAAGAAGAGATAAGGCAATTGCCATTATAAGCGACTGTTTATCCGAGGTCTGAAAATTGGGACAGAGCAGAGTCATTTTGAACCAAAATAGTGCAAAACCCCGAATATAATAGGAGTGTAAGCAGGAGATAAATATGCCAAGAAAACCAAAACGACCGTGCAGTTATCCCGGTTGTCCCAAGCTCGTGGACGGGCAATACTGTGAAGAACACAAGCGGCTCGTAGACAAGCAATACAACGAGTACGGACGAGATAACTTCACGAAGAACTTTTACAAGACACCCGAATGGTTGCACGCGAGAAAGCAGCAACTCAATCAGCACCCGTTTTGTGAAGAGTGTCTGAAAGCGGGTAAAAGAACGAGAGCGACAATGGTAGACCATATCGTTCCCATCAAGCAAGGCGGCGAGCGGTTTGCTCCGAGCAACCTACAAAGCCTGTGTTGGTCGTGTCACTCACGCAAGAGCGCACAGGAAGGCTCACGGTGGAAACCGAAGCCGAGAGAGTACGACTGACCGCCGGGGAGGGGGAGGTCGAAAACTTGACGATTTCCACCCTAAGAGCGGGGCCGCAGTCCAACGCGAAAAAACGCGAAATCAAAAATCAAACGGAAAAATCAAAGAAATCAAAACCAATACGAAGTATTGAAGGACGGGCAACCGTCCTTTTTGATTTCGCGGGAAATCAAAACAATCAAAAAAACAGAGCAAAAATCAAAAATTCAAAAGGGGAGGCAGTATGGCAAGCGGTGGAGCAAGACCGGGCGCGGGAAGACCGAAGAAAGCGGTCACGCAAAAGATACTGGAAGGCAATCCCGGCAAGCGTCCGATAGAAGTCGTGAACTTCACAACCGATAACGGACTGGAACTACCGAGCGAACCGCCTTCTTATTTATCAGCCAAAGCAAAAGAGATATACAAGACCGTGTACGCATGGCTGAAAAGCATCGGGTGTACGCAGGGAATACTGCCGTACAACTTGGAAGAGTACGCATTTTGCAAAGCGAGATGGCTTGAATGCGAAGATATGAACACCAAGCACGGACTGCTCGTAAAAGACCAGAACGGCAAGCCGATGCCGTCCCCGTTCGTGGGTATGGCGCAACAGTATCTCAAACAAACCAACGAAGTGTGGAGCAAAATCTACATCGTGGTACGAGAAAGCAAACTGTCGAAGTGGGACGAAACAAACCCCAATGATGACATTATGGAAAAACTATTAGGGGGGAAAGCATGACGGAATACACAACCGAAAATCCGTTGCGATTGATTGAACTGTTCGCGGGTATCGGTTCGCAAACGCAGGCATTAACGAATATCGGCATTGCACATAAAGTCGTTGCGATAAGCGAGATAGATAAATACGCAATCCAAAGTTACGAGGCAATGCACGGAACGGCCAACAATCTCGGAGATATCCGTAAGATAGAAGAACTCCCGGACGCTGACCTTTGGACTTATTCGTTCCCGTGCCAAGACATATCGGTCGCAGGCAAGGGTGCGGGCATTAAGGAAGGAACTCGCAGCGGCTTGCTATTTGAAGTCGAGCGATTATTGCGTGTTGCATCGGAAAAGGGAACACTCCCGAAATACCTATTGCTTGAGAACGTCAAGAACCTTGTCAGCAAGAAGTTCAAGGCGGACTTCGATAAATGGCTCGATTTTCTCGCCGAACTCGGCTACACGAACTATTGGAAAGTGTTGAATGCCAAGGACTACGGCATTCCGCAGAACCGAGAACGGGTTTTCTGCATATCTATCAGGGGTGAGCACAAGCCTTTTGTGTTTCCAGAACCCAAAGAATTGACTATTCGTCTGCGAGATATGATTGATGAAACGGTCGATGAAAGGTTCTATCTTAAGGAAAGCACAATACGGAGCATACTTCGTTCGACATTTAACAGCCGAAGAGACAGTATTCGCCCCGGTGACGGGCTCGCAAACACACTTCTTGCAAGAGATTGGCGCGGACCGCAATGTGTTCAAGTCGGAGAAGTGGTAGGCGAGAAATGGGATAAGATGCACGATATCAGCAAGCGTGTGTATGAACCTGACGGTATCGCTCCGACTGTGCATTGTCAGCAGGGCGGCAATACCGAACTGAAAATAGCCGAAGACTTCGTGCTTGGTGGCTTGCAAAAGCACCAAACACCGAGAACGGACGGCATTAGTCCAACGCTTACCGAAGCGATGGGCAAAGGCGGCGGTCAAACTCCTATCATCATCGACACGGCCGAGCCGAAAGAACGCTTTTATAAGCAAGCATTCGAAACACTGAAAGAGAACGAGTGCGAAGTAGGCGATACTATAGACGCTTTCAATAAGAAAGTGAACAAGAGTGGAGTGTGTCCGACTCTTACTACTCGCCCGGAAGGGTTCAAGACAGCAATTCTTCCCGTTGTCGGGGCGATGCGTGGAAGAAACCCCGAAGATCCGTCCGACAGAACGGCGGGAGTGCCGACCGAACAGAGACTTGAAATCAACGAAAAAGGTCTTTGTAATGCTTTGACCACGGTTCAAAAAGACAATCTCGTGATTGAAGAAGACAAACAGGACTATGTAAGCCGAAGATATAACGAATTTATCGAAGAAAAAGGGTATGTCCCGGAGATGTTCGTGGCGTATAACAAGACCGAGATAAAGGATGTTGCCCCAACGCTTACAGGGCAATGCAGCTCTCCGTCCGGGAGTTCTGCTGTGTTAAAACTCGAAGTCGAAGATGTCAAGGTTCTTGCCCCGAACAATTGGGGACACAAAGCAGGCGATGGAACGATTACGCGAGAACGAACCGAAAAAGAGATTGTTCCCGCACTACAAGCATCGGCAGGGCAAACGCAACAGTCCTATCTGAAAGTCAAGGTGGCAAACAAGAAAGGCTACGAAGAAGCAAGACCCGGCGATTATGTCAACATTACATATCCCGGCAGCAAGACCAAACGTGGTCGAGTGGGTAACGGAGTAGCGCATACCTTGACTTGCGGTGACGGAAACGCGGTGATCACCGAGAATGTGAGAATCCGCAAGCTCACACCGAGAGAGAGTGTCTTCGCCTTATGGGGTGGAAAGATGAACAGATAGACAAAATCGTTGCGGCAAAGATAAGCGGAACGCAGCAATACAGGCAAGCGGGCAACGGAATAGTGGTTCAAGTCTTGGAGTCAATCTTCAAGGCTTTATTTTTAGCAGAGGAGAACGAAAATGATTAAACATATCTATACGGCGGAGTCGGTGACTTGCGGTCACCCCGATAAACTCGCAGACCTTATTGCGGACAGCATTCTCGATGCGTGTCTGGAACAAGACGAAGACAGCAGAGTGGCTTGCGAAGTAATGCTTGCCCATAACAAATGCTTTATTGCCGGGGAGATCACGACCAAGGCGAAAGTCGACTACGAATACATTGCAAGATGTGTGATTGCCGAAGTCGGCTACGATGCAAACGACATCGAATACGAAGTCCGCATTCATAAGCAGAGCGCGGATATTGCGGGAGCAGTCGGCAAGAAAGAACAGGGTGCAGGAGACCAAGGCATCGTCTACGGCTATGCGTCAAGCGAAACCTTAAACTATATGCCGCTCCCGGTGGAACTCGCTCATCGATTGACCGATAGACTTACCGAATGTCGCATTAACGGTGTTATAGCGGGACTTTTACCCGATGGAAAGAGTCAGGTGTCGGTCGAGTATGACGGGGACAGGTTCTCTCGAATCGTGTCCATCGTTGTGTCGGCACAGCACCGAGAAGACAAACCGCTCGATGAACTGACGGCGGAGATTAAGGAAAAAGTAATTGCTCCCGTTTTTGCAGAGTACGACATTTCCAAGACCGAAATCCTTGTCAATCCGTCAGGTCGATTCGTAATCGGCGGGTTCGTTGCGGATACGGGACTGACCGGGCGAAAACTTATGGTGGATACCTATGGCGGCATCGCTCATAACGGCGGTGGTGCATTGAGCGGAAAGGACGCAAGCAAGGTGGATAGAAGTGGTGCATATCTCGCAAGATACATTGCAAAGAACGTTGTTGCATCGAAACTTGCAGAGAAGTGTGAAGTCGCGCTTTCCTATGCTATCGGTGTTCCTAAACCGACAAGTATTGACGTCAATACATTCTACACGGGGACGGTCAGCGAAGTTCTCATCAAGAAAGCAATCGAAAAGGTATTTGACCTTTCGGTGGCGGGAACGATTGAGAAACTCGACCTTAAGAAACCCGTATATGCGCAGACGGCAGTAGGCGGACATTTCGGAAAAGACTTCCTTGCTTGGGAACTCGTAGACAAAGCGGAGGAACTAAACGATGCCGTCAACAAGGGATAAGCTCATCACGGACAATATGCGACTCGTCTACCATATGTACGGAAAAATCGGTGATGGTCCCATAAAAGAAAACTACAAGGAAGACATCATCTCCGAGGGAATGCTCGGACTATGCAAGGCGGCGGACACCTTTGACGAAAGCAGAGGTGTCCGATTCAGTACATACGCGGCTATGTGCATACGGAACGCAATGCTGATGTTTATCCGAAAAACGAGCAAACACTATCCGCACGAAGTATCGCTGAACATGGTAATAGGCAGGGACGCCGAAGACAGCGTACTTACTCTTGCCGATGTCATAGAAGACGAAAGCCAGAGCGAAGATGAAATCATCACTCGAATTATGCTAAAAGATTTCGAGGAAAAACAAACCCCGAAAGACCAAAGAATACTTCGAGAGATACGTCAAGGAAAGAGACAAAGAGAAATCGGTGAAATTGTGGGGATGAGTCAAGCACAAGTTTCAAGGCGAATTCGTAAAATGAGGGAAAAGTTTCGAAATTGACAAATTATATACTGGACTTTCGATTGCCTTTACGGTATTTTGTTTGACTTGATAGGAGGTGACAACCATGAACAAACCAAGGGTTGAAATCCATAGTCGAGGTCCAGAAGGGAACATTTACTTTATTATCGGAAAAGCAAGGGACGCACTCCGCAAGGCGAGACGAATCAGCGACTACAACGATATGTGGGAGAGGGTGCAAAACTGCGGAAGTTACACGGCGGCGCTTGCCGAAATCCGCAAAACGGTAGACCTTATCGACCTTGACGGAGCGGTTTAATAACAAATAAGACAAGGAGAGAGCAATGTCTCTCTTCTTGTCGTTTATGGAGGTTGAATGGGAGAGAGTAAGATAATTACAAAACCAAACGGCGAACTATTCAACCCTGATCTCGCACAAAGGGCAATCACATTTATCAATATGCTCAAGCACACCAAAGGGGGATGGCACGGCAAAAACTTCGATTTGTTGCCGTGGCAAACTCAAATCATATCGGATGTATTCGGGACCGTAAAGCCAAACGGATACCGACAATACAACACAGCCTATGTTGAAATACCGAAGAAACAGGGCAAGTCCGAACTCGCCGCCGCTGTCGCACTTTATCTCCTTGCGGGAGACGGCGAGTGGGGTGCTGAAGTATATGGATGTGCAGCCGACAGACAACAGGCATCGATTGTGTTCGATGTTGCTTGTCAGATGGTAGAGCAATGCCCGGCACTAAAAAAGAGAATCAAGCCGATAATTTCGCAAAAGCGGCTTGTGTATTTGCCACTTAACTCGTTCTATCAGGTGCTTTCGGCAGAGTCTTATACCAAACACGGACTCAACGTTCACGGCGTCATATTCGATGAGTTACACGCACAGCCGAACCGAGCATTATACGATGTTATGCTACACGGCTCCGGTGACGCACGAAAGCAACCGCTTTTCTTCTTGATAACGACAGCCGGGACTGACCGCAACTCGATATGTTGGGAAGTCCATTCCAAAGCAAAGGACATCATAGAAGGACGAAAGCACGACAAATCGTTCTATCCTGTCATATACGGAGCGGAAGACGATGACGATTGGGGGGATGAAAAGGTGTGGTACAAAGCCAACCCGTCTCTCGGTGTCACGGTCGATATAGACAAACTGAAAACGGCATTCAACTCAGCAAAAGAGAACCCGGCGGAAGAGAACTTGTTCAGACAACTGCGACTCAATCAATGGGTAAAACAGAACGTGCGGTGGATGCCGATGGACGCTTGGGATAAATGTGATTTTGCGGTAAATGCGGAGAAACTTCTCGGCAGAGAGTGCTACGGCGGACTTGACCTTTCGTCAAGCACCGACATAACGGCATTTGTGTTGGTATTCCCACCGATAGCCGATGACGATAAATACAGCATTCTTCCGTACTTTTGGATACCAGAAGACACGATAGATTTGCGAGTAAGACGCGACCACGTTCCATACGATACTTGGCTCGGTCGTGGACAGGTAATCGCCACGGAGGGCAATGTAATCCACTACGGATATATTGAGAACTTCATCGAAGACCTCGGCACGAAATACCACATCAAAGAGATAGCATTCGATAGGTGGGGAGCGGTGCAGATGGTTCAAAATTTGGAAGGAATGGGGTTCACGGTCGTGCCGTTCGGTCAGGGTTTTAAGGATATGAGTCCGCCGACAAAGGAATTGATGAAACTCGTGTTGGAGCAGAAAATAGCGCACGGCGGGAATGTTCCGCTCCGATGGATGATGGATAACGTGTATGTCCGAACCGACCCGGCAGGGAACATCAAGATGGACAAAGAAAAGTCCACCGAACGAATAGACGGCGCAGTAGCGATCGTTATGGCACTTGACCGAGCAATCCGAAACGAAGGTTCGACCGATAGTGTATATAACGAACGCGGAATTATCGTGATATGATTTTCTCACTTGTAAAAATTAAAATGAGAAAAACTTTCACATTATAATTCCGAAAAATGAGAAAAACAAAGCAAATTATATCGCAAATCGAGTCGATGGCGGAATAAACTCTTGACAATTAGACTATCATTTGATATAATATAGAAAACAACAAGTGATAGGTGATTGATATGGATAAACTTATAAAAGCCATAAGACAAAGCGCAGGAATGAACCAAGAGCAGTTTGCAAAGGCTCTCGGAACGACAGCATTGTCTATCAATCGGTGGGAGAATGGGAAAACGCAGCCGAACAAGATGGCGCAAACGCAGTTGTTCGAGTTTTGCAAGAAGAACAATATCGACCTATTCGACTACATTGCAAAGCAGGTAAAGCGCGATGCGGACGATAATAGGTTGATTGTTTATCACGGCTCCAAGAAAGGAATCACGGGCAAGATCAAACCGATAAGCCGTGAGTCGTGCGACTTTGGAAAAGGGTTCTATCTCGGTACTGACCCGGCACAGCCGCTAACCTTAATCTGCGATGAAGACAAACCGATCCTTTACACGATGAAACTCGACCTAACAGGACTAAAAGTCTTGAAAGTCGAAATGAACCTCGAATGGGCAATGCTGATTGCTTATTATCGCGGGTATATGGACGAAGTAAAAGGGAGTGAGATCTACAAGAAGTACGAAAGGTTGGCTGACGGATACGATGTGATACTCGGCTATATCGCCAACGATCGTATGTATCGAGTGATGAAGAGTTTTTTCGAAAAGGAAATAACCGATGTGGCACTAATTCATAGCCTTTCGGCATTAGACCTTGGTCGTCAGTATGTTTGTAAAACAGCAAAAGCGTGCAACCAACTCGAAATCGTAGACAAGAAAGAATTGACATCCCTTGAATTGGCAATACTCCGAGATAAGAGTATTGTCAGAAGACAAGAGGGAATAGACCTTACGGAAGAGATACTGCTGAAATATCGTAGAGAAGGAAAATTCTTCGACGAAATCTTGAGAGGTGAGTGATATGAGCGACAGTTTACAATCGGCACTTTCGGATATGCAAGGGCAGTTGTTCGAGATGTCTATCGAAAAAGGTTTGGATAGCGAAACCTTTATAAAGGCTTTTATGCTGTCGGACATAGCGAGCGACCTTGACTCGGAATTCAACCATATGCAATGGGCAGGCAAAGAGTACATTATGGAGCGTATTCTTGACGAGCTCAATGATAAGTTGAAAACGGGCGGTGAGACATACGACCGAGAAACGATGTATTGGACGGGGTATGTTTATCGCAGATGGCATTATTACACGGGCGAAAGCAGTAAAGAAATTTACAAGCAAGCGCCCGCGAAAACGATGCGGATAACCTATTTCCCATATCACACAATGAGTGTAGAAATGGCAATAGACAGACTGAAAGAGTCTTACGAGGAAAAGCGAAAGAAGTAGATATGGGAGATAATCAATGTACATAAACAATATTAGTGAGTTCCATGAATATGTTGGCGAAACAATTGAATACTGCCAGTGCATTGAAAATGATATTCGTTGGATTTACTCTGCAATGCTGAAGGGTGATCATCGCAAAACATTTGATGAACTGGAAAGGAGCAAGTCAACTTTAGGAAATGTTCTTGGAAAATTGAAAAGATTGGATATAAGCGAAGACCCATATTTTAGCGAAGAAGATTATGACCTTCTGTCACAGATAACGGAAATTCGAAATCACTGGGCGCATAAAGGATATGTAATGTTTGTTTATAAGCAAGGGAGAGAGTGGGAAGACGCTTTTTTAAAGCAAGCTCGCAGACTCGAAAACGACCACAATAGATTGGAAAGGCTTTCGAAAAACATAGAAGATATAAGGTTTGATGTGCTGAGAAAGTACAATCGTATATAGGGAGAGAAAAATGTTTTTTGAAAGAGTTGATTATACAAAGATACCTGAATTGTCGAAAAAAATGAAATCATTTTTTTGTCAAGGTCGAACAATTAATACGACGTCGTATATGAACTGGCGAATATCAAAAGACGATGGAACGAGTTTTTGGATTTTGGCAGAGGGATACTTTGAAACAGCCGACATACTTATAGAAAAATGTTTAGAAGACAACTCCGATAAGAAAGCGGATATATTTATTTTCCCTATCCTCTTTGACATTGTTCATGCAGTAGAATTATCTCTTAAAGCCATAAACGATTACTTAAGCATTATTTTACATGATGAGGCGAAAATTGAGGGTGGACACAATATAAAACAGTTGTCGGATGTGACCTTAAAACTGTTTCAAGAATTTAAGAAAAAAGATAATAGTAATGAGATTGTTGAATCTATAACAGCAATAAAACTTGTTAAGCAATTCATAGCCAATATTTTTGAAAAGACAGATGATATGGCATTTGCGAGATATCCAATTAATTCGAAGAAAGAAGACATGTTTTATGCTGCATCGTCTGAAAATGTTGTTGTAGACATGGAACTATTAAAAGAGCAATTATCATATGTCGCAACAATGTTGGATTTTGTCTTCGATTTTTTGTGTCGATATATAGAGTATCTCCAAGAGATGAAACAATATTATGACTGACAAGAAGATAATAACATGGTAAACCGTACTCAAACCGAGTGCGGTTTTTTCATACCTAAAACAGGAGGAAAGAATGAAAATAGAGAGAAGAAAGGTGGACGAACTCAAAGCCGCCGAGTACAATCCTCGTAAGGACTTGCGACCGGGCGATGCCGAGTACGAGAAGCTCAAACGAAGTATTCAAGAGTTCGGATATGTCGACCCCGTTATATGGAACAAGCGAACGGGAACGGTTGTCGGCGGCCACCAAAGACTAAAGGTAATGAAAGACCTTGGCTACGAAGAAGTCGATTGCGTGGTGGTTGACCTTGACGAAAAAAAGGAAAAAGCACTCAACATCGCACTCAACAAAATCAGCGGCGAGTGGGATAACGACCTATTGGCAAACCTTTTGAAAGACCTTGACGGGAGCGGTTACGATATCACTCTCACGGGTTTTGACCTTGCCGAAGCACAGGAACTGTTTGGTAGCGGCAGTATGGAGAATGTCCACGAAGACGATTTCGATGCCGAAACAGCCATAGAAGAGATTGCCGAACCGAAGACCAAACGCGGTGACCTATGGATACTTGGACAGCATCGACTGTTTTGTGGCGATTGCACCCAAAAGGAAGATGTGGCAAAGGTCTTGGAAGACAAGTATGCCGATGTTATGGTAACCGATCCGCCGTATAATGTGGACTACGGCGGAACGATAAACGGTAAAGACAGAAACATCGCAAACGACAATCTCTCCGAAGACGAGTTTTATCAGTTCCTTTTGAGTTTTTATAAGGCTGCGGAGGCAAATCTCAAAAAAGGTGCACCCGTGTATGTGTTTCACAGCACGAAAGAATCTGTAAACTTCATCAAGGCAATGGTGAATGCGGGCTTCAAATACGCGCAAACACTTGTGTGGTATAAGAACCACTTTACGCTTGGCAGACAGGACTATCAGTGGATACACGAGCCTATCTTGTACGGGTGGAAAGAAGGTGCGGGGCATTACTTCATCAACGACAGAACGCTCTCAACGGTCTATGAAGACGTAAGATTGAACGCAAGGAAGATGAGCAAAGCCGACCTTGTGGACTTCATCGATAAACTGTTCGAGCAACCGACTTCGGTCATTCTCGACAATAAGCCATCCAAGTCCGCCGATCATCCGACAATGAAGCCGATAACCCTTTGTGCCAAACTCATCTACAACAGCAGCCACGAAGGGGATACCGTGCTTGAACCATTCGGCGGTAGCGGCTCGACCTTGGTGGCGGCAGAGCAACTGAACCGCAAGTGCTGTGCGATAGAACTCGAACCGAAGTATTGCGATGTCATTGTCAGACGATACAAGGAACTCTGCCCGACGGTGCAGGTAAAACATGTCCGTGACGGGGTGGAAATCTACGATTAAGCAGATATTTATGGAGGTAAAATGGGAATATTCGGACGGAGCAGAGACGCTCCTACAAAAGAGAAACGAACAGCACCGTCAAAGGAAATGCAAGAGTTCATCAGGGGTATAGATGTCGACTTTATCGGCAACAGCAACAGCGGCATCAATGTGGACGAAATGCGGGCGATGCAAACTTCCGCCGTTTATGCTTGCGTGAAGATCTTGGCGGAGACAATAGCGAGTTTACCGCTACACCTATTTAAGAAAGGTAAAGGCGGTAAGAATGAAATGGCGGAGCAACATCCGCTTTTTTCTTGCCTTTATGAGTTCCCTAACGAAGAGATGACGAGTTTCGAGTTCAGGGAAACGATGATGACATCGCTCCTTTTGTGGGGTAACGCATACGCAAGAATCATCCGAAAACAAGGTCATACGACCGAACTGTGGTACTTAAAGCCGAACCAAATGGTAGTGGAACGTGACAGCACCACGGGCAAGATTAAGTATACCTATTCGGACGAAATAACCAACAAAACCTATGTCTATCGTCCAGACCAAATCTTCCACATCAAAGCAATGTCCATAGACGGAGTTAAAGGCTTAAGTCCCATAGCGCAAGCAAGAGAGGCTGTCGGACTCGCCTTGGCAACGGAAGAGTACGGTGCGAAGTTCTTCGGTAACGGAGCAAGACCGGGCGGTGTGTTGGAACACCCCGGCACGCTCAAAGATCCCGAAAAACTCCGACAGTCTTGGAATCAAGTGTATCAGGGAACAAGGAACAGCCATAAGGTGGCGGTGCTTGAAGAAGGAATGAAGTACCATACCATCGGCATCGCGCCCGAAGACGCGCAGTTCTTGGAGACGAGAAAGTACCAAGTGAACGAGATATGCCGAATTTTCCGTGTTCCGCCACATCTTGTCGGAGACCTTGAAAGGGCAACCTTTTCCAATATAGAACATCAATCTATAGAGTTTGTTCAGCACACCATACGGCCGTGGCTTGTAAGGTGGGAGCAAGAGATAAGCCGTTCACTCCTTGATGAGAAAGAACGGCTTTTGTATTTCGCCAAGTTCAATGTGGACGGACTATTGCGCGGTGACTACAAATCCCGAATGGAAGGCTATTCCATAGGACGGCAAAACGGGTGGTTGTCTATCAATGATATAAGGCGGCTCGAAGATATGAGTCTTGTCCCGGCGGAACAGGGTGGTGACGATTATCTCGTCAACGGCTCGATGATGTCGGCGCAGGTAGGACAGAAGAACAAACAAAACAATCCAGACGAAGGAGGTAGCAATGGAGAAGAAAACGAACAAAAAGGAACTCCGAATGCTCCCGCTAAAGGAAATAAGAATAAACGAAAGTGACGGCGGAACGTGTATCGAAGGACACGCCGCCGTTTTCGATTCGTGGTCTGAAACCTTGGGCGGCATTTTCCCTTTCAAAGAGAAAGTGCGAAAGGGTGCGTTTGCGGAGAGCATCGGCAGGGACGATATCCGCGCTTTGTTCAATCACGATCCAAACTATGTACTCGGCAGAAACAGAGCGGGAACGCTCGAACTCGTAGAAGACGATGTAGGACTCCGTGTCCGCATTACTCCGCCGGATACGAGTTGGGCAAGGGACATCACCACGAGCATCCGCCGTGGGGACATTTCGCAGATGTCAATCGGGTTTGTAGTGGAAGACGATGAGTGGTCTTCGCAAGACGGAATCGATACGAGAGAACTCAAAAAGGTTCGCTTGTTTGACGTCTCGCCCGTAACGTTCCCGGCATACACGGCAACCGATGTCGGTGTTCGTGCGATGCAAGAGTACGACGTGTATAAGACCGAGCAACGCAAAGTAGCGGAAGAAACGGAAAACGCAGTTAAAAAGGCGAAACAGCAGGAAAAACTCAAGAACCTGCAAGCAAAATTCAAAATCATTTAATCGGAGGAAAACAGATGAATATGAAGAAAATTCTCGAAATGAAGGCAAAGAGAGAGGACGCAAGACTCAAAGCGATGGCGGTGCTTAACAAGGCGGAAGCAGAAGACCGTTTCCTCTCCGAAGATGAACAGAAGGACATCGATAAGTACGAAGAGGAAATCCGCGCGTGGGATGAAAGCATCGGCAGAGCGGAAAAACTTCTCGCTATCGAACCCGAAGATCGTTCGACCGAGAAACCCGAAGTGAAACCCACTCCCGCCAAGGACAACGAAAAGAGATTCGCGTCTTTCGGCGAACAGCTCATGGCGGCATACAGAGCGGCAACGCCGGGCGGCAAGGTGGACGAAAGACTCACCACGAGAGCGGCAAGCGGTCTTAACGAAAGCACTCCCTCGGACGGCGGTTTCCTTGTTCAGCAGGACTTTGTGACCGAACTCTTGAAGAGAACCTATGAAACGGGTATTCTCGCAAGCAAGGTCAAGAAGATTCCTATCAGCACCAACGCAAACGGAATGAAAATCAATGCCATTGACGAAGACAGCCGTGCGAACGGCTCTCGTTGGGGCGGTGTGCAGACCTACTGGGAAGGCGAAGCGGACGAGATCACCGCAAGCAAACCCAAGTTCAAACAGATGGAACTGTCGCTTAAAAAACTCACGGGACTTTGCTATGCGACCGATGAACTTTTGCAGGATGCGGCGGCACTCGAAGCCGTTATTCGTCAGGCATTCGCAGAAGAGTTCGGGTTCAAAATTGACGATGCCATCCTTTCGGGTAGCGGCGAGGGCGAACCGCTCGGCATCCTTAACAGCGGTGCAATCGTGACCGTGGCGAAAGAAGCAAGCCAGACGGATACTATCACCGTGGAGAACCTCATCAAGATGTGGAACAGACTGTGGTCTCGTTCCAGAGCGAATGCGGTGTGGTACATCAATCAGGAACTTGAACCGTACCTTTACACGCTCAAAATCGGAGATAAACCCGTGTATATCCCGGCAGGCGGTCTTTCGGAGAAACCCTACGGCACGCTCTTCGGCAGACCTGTCGTGCCTATCGAACAGTGCAGCGCCGCAGGCGAAGTCGGTGACATCATCCTTGCGGATATCGGTCAGTACCTTCTCATTGATAAGGGCGGCATTAAGTCGGCAAGTTCCATTCACGTCAGATTCCTTTACGATGAAAACGTGTTCCGTTTCATCTACAGGGTTGACGGCAAACCTATCTGGACGAAACCGCTCACTCCTTACAAGGGTAGCGCGACCGTTTCGCCGTTCGTCACTCTTGCAAAGAGGGGCGCATAAACAAAAAACAATAGGGAGGTATGAGTATGATTGCTCTTCAAGAAGCCAAAGAGTTTTTAAGAGTTGACGGCGATGACGAGGAAAATCTCATAGCCTCGCTGATTGTGGCGGCACAGGAACTGACGGAAGACGTGCTTCGAAGACCGCTTGCGGAACTCGAACCTCTTCCCGAAACCGTGCGGCAAGCAATGCTCATAGTTGTAGCCACGCTTTACGAAGAAAGGCAAATCTCAAAGGATAAGACGGGTATCGATATATCCGAAACCCTTGACCTTGTCAGGCGAATGCTGTTCGCCTACAGGAAAGAGAGGTTTTGATGGATATAGGCAAACTCAACCGAAAGGTGGAAATCCTGACCTTTGTGTGGGAGAGAGACGATTGCGGCGGACAAGAAGGAACGTGGGTGGCAACTGACGCAAGGTGGGCGAGTATTGAGCCTGTGAGCGGTACGGAGTATTACACGGCGCAACAAGTTTCAGCGGAAACGGTGGTGAAGATAACGCTCCGATACACGACTAACGTGACCGTTCTAAATCGCGTTAGGTACGGGAACTCATTATATGAAATAATCGGAGTTTCGGACGATAAAATGGGGCATAAAGCCACAATACTCAATTGCAAGGAGATCGTGAACGATGGGCTACAGCGCAAAGCAACGGAAGGTTAAAACGAAAGTGGAAGGTGCAGACAAACTCGTGAAAGATATTCGAGCAATGGAAGATGCGGCATCATCGGTACTTATGACGGGCGCAAAAGCGGGCGGCAAAATTGCGCTTGACGATGCAAGGAAAAACTGTCCCGTGGATACGGGAACGCTGAAAGCGAGTCTGAAACTCAACGAAGGCAAAGCCACGGAAACCAAAGCGACCGTGTCGGTAGACTATGACAAGTCACTCCGATACGGCACGTTCGTAGAACTCGGTGCAAGGGGAAGACCTGCCAACCCGTTTCTACGAAATGCCGTGGACGAAAACATCGACAAGATAAACGATGAGATCGTGAAAGCAATCTCGAATGCGGTGGGGAGAAAACTATGACGGATATCTGCCAAGCAATATATGCGTATTTAAGCAAAAACGAACAGATAAGAGAACGTGTGGGGAATAAAATATTCCCCATAATGCTCCCCGAAGACGCACCACTCCCGGCAATCGTTTATTCGCCCGTGCTTGCCAACTACGATTCGGCTCTGCAAGGCGATACGGGGTTTGTCAGGCAGACGATGCAGTTCGTGTGCCATGACAGGACGTTCAAGAAAGCAAGAGAATTGTCGAGAATGGTAAAGCGTGCCTTTCAAGACTTTCACGGAAATATGTGCGGCTTGGAAATCCAAGCCGTTTTCATTAAAACGGACTACGAGTACAACGGGAACACCGCATTGAAGTTCAATACGGAAGAGTACCTGTCGAGCATCGAGTTCGAGTTTTATTACAACGAAAAATAGGAGGACTATATGGCGGTAGCAGGTAAAAACGGAAAAGTGATTATCGGCGAGAGCGGAAACCAAAAGGTAGCCGCAATCAAGAACTGGTCGCTTGAACTGTCGCTTGAAACTTTGGAAACGACCGCTCTCGGCGATGACTGGAAAAACTACATCACGGGACTGAAAGAGTGGACTGCGAGTTCGGAAGGCGATTACGAAGTTCCGACCGACACCCAAGGTCAAGCGGCATTGCAAGAGGCATATCTTGCAGGCACGACCGTAATCGTAAAGCTGTATGTGGATAATGCGAACTACTATCAGGGAACGGCATACATCAGCAGTTTGTCAATCGAAGACCCGGTGGATGACGTGGTCAGCATCAGCCTTGAACTTACGGGTACGGGCGAATTGAGTTTCCATAAAGGAGAGTAAGAATGAAGAACGGAGTAACCATCAATCTGGATAAACCCAGAACATTGAGATACGGCATTAATGCGCTCGTCAAGGTGGAAGACCTTACGGGCAAGAGCATTACGGCGCTTGACCTTTCGCACGTGGGCATCAAAGACTTGCTCATTATCGTGTATGCGGGGCTTTGCCACGAAGACAAAACCCTTACACTCGAAAAGGTCGGTGACCTGATTGACGAGTATTCAAATATCACCGAGATTGCGGACAAACTCGGCGAAGCCTTTACGCTTGCATTCGGCAAGGCAGAAGGTAAACAGGGGGAATAAGTGAGACTGCTTTTGACCTTTCCGAGTTTTGCGAAAAGGCAGTCGTGTTCTTTGACATAGACCCCATACAAATCGGCAACTACACTCCGTATGAAGTAATGCTCCTTGCAAAGCAAAAGCGAGAGCGGGAAACTCGACTGTTCGAGGACAACATCACGCTTGCGTGGCATACGGAAGCCTTTGCAAGGCAAAAGAAGTTGCCGAGCCTTTCAAAGGTATTGAAAGATATAAGGAAGAAACCGAAAAAAACAAACTCGGCGGGTGATGCCGTTCTCAAAGCAATGGCGGCAGAGCAAGGGGTAATAATCAAATAGGGGGTGAGGACAGTTGGCGGTTATAAGAAACCTTGTGATAAAGATAGCGGCGGACATATCCTCGCTCTCGAAAGGGTTAGACAATGCCCAAAAGAAGATACAAAAGGTGTCGGCGAGTCTGACGAAAGCGGGAACGAAACTCTCTGCAACCATCACGGCTCCGCTTGTGGCACTTGGCACGAAGTCAGTCATGGTATCGCAACAGTTCGAGCAGTCGATGGCAAACGCGGCATCTGTCGCAGGCGCTACGAGCGAAGAACTCGCAAGAATGACGTCAATCGCCCGTGAAATGGGCGCGAAGACGGTTTTCTCAGCATCGGACGCAGCGGACGCTTTGTACTACATGGCATCGGCAGGTTACAAGGTAGACCAGATGGCTGACTCCATCGAGGCAACCCTAAATCTTGCGTCGGCAACGCAGAGCGACTTGGCATTTACGACCGAAACCGTTATTTCGACATTGAACCAGTTCGGCTTGGAAGCGAATCAAGCGGAAAGAGTAACGAACGTGTTTGCGGCGGCAATCGGTGACTCTATGGCATCGATGGATAAACTTGCAAACTCAATGGGATATGTCGGTCCTGTGGCAAACAGCCTTGGCTATTCGGTAGAAGAAACGGTCGGCGCACTGTCCGTGTTATACGATGCAGGCTATGACGGAAGTACGGCAGGAACTTCGCTTCGACAAGCATTCGTATCTCTTATGAACCCGTCAACGGCGGCGCTCGGAGTCTTTGAAGAACTCGGCATAGCCGTAGAAGACGTGAATCCGGCAACCAACGATTTCGCATCAATTCTTGACAGGTTACGAGATGCGGGACTGGACACCTCGCAAGCAATGAAGATATTTGGAGCAAGGGGCGGTCCGGGTATGCTTGCTTTGATGTCGGCAGGCGGTGATGCCGTAAGGGGAATGACCAAAGCCATTACGGGAACGAACAAAGCGACCGACATGGCGGCAACGCAACTCGATACTTTGCAAGGTCAATGGAAGATCCTGAAATCCGAGCTCGAAGAGATAGCGATCTCCTTTGGCGATGTGTTGATTCCGCTCATTCGACAGTTTATAACGAAGTATATCTCGCCACTGACGGCAAAGATTATGGGACTGTCTATGGGAACGCGAAAGCAAATCGTAGTCATAGCACTGCTTGCGGCGGCGATCGGACCATTGCTTATCGTAATAGGGAAACTTGTCGGCAGTCTCGGCACAATCATTAAGGTGGCAAAAGTCCTATTCACGAAAGCGGGGCTCATCGGCATAGCAATAGCGGCGGTAGTCGCTTTGCTCGTGTACCTATGGAAGACCAACGAAGACTTCCGCAATGCCGTAATCCGCTTATGGGAGAAGATAAAGTCTGTCATTATAAGCGTAGCCAACACTATAAAAGCGTGGTGGGACGAGAACGGAGAACGCATCAAAGCGGCGGTCGTGCAAGCCTTGAAAACGGTTTGGAAATGCGTGAAAGAGGTCTTCTCGAAAGTGCTTGCTATAGCCAAGAAAGTATGGTCACTCGTAAAGAAAATCGTACTTGATACAGTCAATGGAATCAAGACGTTTTGGGAAAAATACGGCAAACAGATACTCAAAGTCGTCTCGGACGTTTTCACCCGTCTTTGGACGATTATAAAAAGTGCGTTTGACGTTATAAGCAATGCGGTGCTGAAATTCCTAAACTATGTCGAACCGCTATGGGAGAAGATAAAGGCGCTCTTTGCATCGCTTTGGGATACCATAGTTGAACTATATCAACTCCTAAAGCCCGTGTTTGAGTTAATAGGCAAAGTAATCGAAGTGCTGTACGGAGTGGTAGTCGGAGTGGTCAACGGAATCATCGCCGCGCTCGGACCATTTTTGAGCGCTGTCTTGGATGTGGCGAACGCTATCATCGAAGTAATTAAATTCGTGTGTGCGATACTCAAAGGCGATTGGTCGGATGCGTGGACGCATATGCAGAACATTGCTACGAGTATTTGGAGCGCTATTAAGAATATCTTCCTCGGTATTTGGGAGTTTATCAAAGGCTTTGGGCAAGGGTTCGTAGACTTCTTTCAAGGTATCGGTGTGAATGTGCTGGATATCTTCCGCAATATTTGGACGGGTATCAGCGGCTTTTTCACGAATATTTGGAACGGGATCTGCTCGGTATGCGGTTGGATTTGGGATAAGATAACGGGATTGTTTTCAAGTATCGGAGACTACTTTAACAACCTGTTCAAGCAAGCGTTCAACTGGGGTAAAAACCTAATTAATAATATCGGTGACGGCATAAAGAAAGCATGGAGTAAAGTCGTAGATGGAGTAAAATCGGTCGGACAGTCGATAAAAGACTTTCTCGGTTTCGGCTCGCCGACAAAGAAAGGTCCGGGACATACGGCAGACGAGTGGATACCGAACCTAATGGATATGATGGCAGACGGAATGTACGACAACACACCGATGTTACAGCAAGCGGCGGCACAGGTCGCGTCTTCACTGAACATCACCGCATCGGCAAATCGCGCGGTAGTCGGTAGCGGAAGCAGTCCCTATGGAGATATGGTCAATGGAATGCTCCAAGGGATAGCGGCAATCGGCAATAACGGTGGAGAAGAGCAAAAAGACATCGTTTTGGAGATTGACGGACAGCAGTTTGCAAGGCTTATTATGCCGAGACTGAACAAGGAATACAAGCGAAACGGCATTGCTTTAAGGGAGGTGTAAAGTGGCGGTTTTCTTTAAAATAAACAGTAAGACGATAAAAGCGCCGACCGAACTCACTTGCTCGACCGAAGTGTTGGATAAGACGGAAAGGACAATGGACGGCACAATGGTCGTGGACGTTATAGGGCGAAAGAGAAAGGTCGAGGTCGCGTGGAAATATCTCTCGAAAGAAGATATGGGACTTTTGACTGCCGAAACGAAAAGCGGCTCGTTCGTAACGATTGACTACAACGATCCCGAAACGGGGAAGTTGACGTCTATGAACGCTCGCCCGCAGGACTTATCCTGTCAGCCACGATACGATTGGGTAAAAGGCAAGATAATGTGGGCAAGCGTTAGCGTTGCTTTTGTGGAGAGATAACCTATGGAATATACGGATAATCCACGAAAAATACTCGGCAGAGTAGACGTTATCTACTCGGATACAGAAATCAGTAAAGACATTCAAACAACGGAAAGCGGTAATTCGGCTATCAGCCACCCGGACGAAGTGTTCGGCGCGCACCTTGTGCCGACAGTCAAAGGCTGTACGATGGACGGCAATGCGACAATGGACGGCTCCTTTCAGATGATGGACGATTCGGTCGTTCTCGGTTGGTGGAGCGGTTCGTTGTCGGGTAGTGACGGTGTGTTTGCAAACGCGCCGTGGATCGAGATATCGTTTGTCAAGCGTCCGATAATATCTTGGGTGGTATTGGGCGATGAAAAGCGGAATGAATACCCGGTCGACTTCATTTTGCAGTACAAACGAGACGGGAAGATTGTTCACTCGGATAGTGTGACCGTCAATAATCAGATACAGGTTCGATTGACTCCGCAGCTTGAAGACATTACATCCATCAGGCTGACGATAACAAAGTGGAGCAAGCCGAATGCCTGTGCGAAAATATTGAAGTTCTACGACCGAATGATGGAGCGGTACGAGGGCGATGCCATTGAAATGTTCGAAGTGTCCGAAGAGATGGGTGCGGCGGACGGAAACTACAACATAGTATCCGACACGATGACAGTAAACATCTTTAATAAGGGCAGAAAGTTCGATAAAGGCTATCTCCGTTCGCTCATGATACTCGACCGCAAACTGTTACCGAGCATAGGCATAGAAACGGACGGAGAAGTAAAATACCAACCGCTCGGCACATTCTATTCGGATGAATGGCAGATAAACCAAGACTCACAATGGGTAAAGTGCAGTGCGGTGGACAGGCTGATGCGACTGCAGAAAAAGACCTATGTCGGTTTTCCGCTGACAGAGAATGCGTCGCTATACGATATAGCTGCCGACATTCTTTTAAATATCGGCGAAACGGCAGATACTTTCGTTATTTCAAACGACTTAAAGTCTGTAATCGTGCCGATGGCATTTCTGCCGAAAGGCACGGCTTGGGACGCATTGCAGGAAATCGCCAATGCGGGACTATGCAAAGTGTTTGTAGACCGAGAAGATAAAATCAATGTTCGCTCGGAGAAAGAGCCGAAGACAACAACGGCGATAAGGATAGATAAAAGCAATATGTTTTCGTACTCATCGAGTGTTTCTCTGACCGAGTTTGCGAACCGTATTTCTGTGGAATACTGTGATGTATCCTTGTCGAACGATACGGTCGAAGCAGTATCGGTCGAACTCAATATAGAGCCGAACGCATCGCTTGAATTGACGCTCGATTATAATACCGAAGTTGCGTACCCTGCAATGGAAACGGATAACTTAAACGTGCTATTGACCGACTTCCAAGGTGGTGTCAACGCTTGCTCGGTCGTGGCAAAGAATAAAACGGCACAAAAGCAAAAGGCGGTGCTGACGGTTACGGGCAAGGCAATCGAGATAACGACCAAGTCTTTGACGATGCAAGACGATGACAGTGTTAGAAACAACGGAGTGACCGAGTATTCGCACCCGTCAAGCGATCTTGTACAAAGCCATGCACAGGCGGAGTATATCGCAAGAATTTTGCTTGAAAAGATGCACGCAGGAGAAGGTGTCATAACTACGACTTGGCGAGGAAACCCGAAACTCAATCTCGGTGAAAAGTACGAGTCGGCAGATAGGTTCGGAGACAGTCAAGAACTCGTGTGCGAGTATAACAAGTTTACGTTTGACGGCGGATTGAAACAAGAGACGCGCGGAAGAACGATATAAGGAGGGTATGAATGGCAAATTGGAAAGAGCCAAAGAGCGATTACAAAGCGGAAGACCAAGTAACGCCGGATATCTTCAATACACTTGCGGAAAACGAAAAACACTTGAAAGAGATTTCTTGCAAGGTAGAAAAGAAAACAAAAAGCGGAACTACGACAACGATCTCTTCTATCGTTTTCGTAGAGCAATAGGATGCTGAAAGTAGTCAAAGGCGATGTCTTTGAGTTCGGGTTATCGTTTGAGAACGTTGCTACGGAACTCATAGAAAAGGTGGTGTTCGCATGCAAAGAACTTGGAATCGAAGAAGAGGCGGATAGAGAAGAGGATGAATTCCGCATTCGAATACCGGGTGAAGTGACAAAGGACTTCAAAACAGGTTTTTTGAAATACGACATCATCGCCACCTTAATAGACGAGCAAGAGGTAACGCTCGTGCATCGTCAAAAATTAGAAGTTTTGGAGAGGGTGGGAAATGGCGGATAAAAACTACTACGGTAATCAGGAACATATAAAAGTTACGCCCGGTATTACCGTAACCTACAACTACAACCGGCTAAAGAACAAGCCGTCCATCAACGGGAAACCGCTTGACGGAAAAATGACGGCGAGTGACTTAAACCTATTGTCAAACAACGTAACGGAATATGAAGAAATTAAGCTGGGAGTCGATAAACGCGACTCCTTTATTCTTGTCGTGGGAGAAAACGGCGAGACGAATAAAATAAAACTTGGCGAACTCGTCAAAGGGAAACTGCAGGCGGTTGACAAGATAACCGAAGATATCCCGGACGGCGATTTTGTATTCAAGAAAATGGAGGATAAATAACATGGCTCAAACTACAAACAAGTTCCAGATTATTCAAAAGGTCAGCGCAGAAGATACCGTACTTATCCATCCCGAAACGGAAGCGGAAGTAGTTAAGTATAAAGGTACAACGTCGGGTATTGCGGCGGAGAACGTACAAGGTGCAATCGATAAGGTCTACGAGCAAGTCAAAAACATTGAGAGTGGCGGTATCGTAACCGGGTTAAAGGGCGATAAGGAAACAACTTACAGAAAAGGCGATGTCAACCTTACTCCAGCAAACATCGGTGCTGAACCGAGCGGGGCTGTAAACACTCACAATACGTCCGGAACGGCGCACTCGGACATTCGCACTGCCGTAACCAATGCACAGAACAAGGCAAACAGCGCATACGCACTTGCGGAAGGCAGAGCGAAGGCTGTTTCGTTCGATACTGTGGCGGCAATGACAACCGCATTGAAAGCGGCTGCTAAAACCGACTACAAAGTGGGCGATAACATTTTTATCAAGGCTTTGGATACTCCCGACTATTGGGTAAGCAAGGTTCTCGATAACAACACTGGTACTTACGGGTACTTTGAAATCAGCGCACTCGAAACGCAAAAGGTTGACCTTACCGCCTATCAGACGAAAAGTGATAATTCGCTTGCGACAACGGCAAAGACAGTTGTCGGTGCTATCGGCGAAGTAAAAACGACTGCGGATGCGGCAAAAAGTCAGTCCAATACCAATGTCACCGAGATTGCTAATATCAAGAACGGAACGACTAAGGTCGGCGCAGCTACGAAAGCAGATAAAGCAACCAGTGCTGATACGGCAACGAGCGCGACTTCGGCAGGCAAGTGGACTGCGGCGAGAACGCTCGGTGTAAGCGTCAATTCGGGTGTTAAGAAAGACGGCTCGACTGCTATCAGCGGATCGGGAAGTCAGAGTGTGGACGGCTCTGCAAATAAGACGGTTTCGGTTACTTTGGGTGATAGCGGTGTAACCGCAGGCACTTATTCTGCTGTTCAAGTCAATGCCAAAGGCATTGCGGTCGCAGGCGGTCAGATGATTGAAATCGGTACGAGCGGACAGACCGCTCCGAGCGCATCTCTTGCAACGGGCGGACTTTTCTTCAAGGTAGTATAAGGGGGTATCGTGAATGGCTTACAGACCGAAAATCAAGAATGCCAACGGCACTCTTACCGATTTGCCGATAGCAGCGGAAACGGCTGTAAAGGCAGACGATTATAATACCTCGACGGGTACGATTAAGAATAAGTTTTCAGCGATAGACAACTCATTGGCGAATCTTGGGAAGTTGCTAATTGGTTCGACATATTATGTGATTCGAGAAACAACCAATACATTTGACGAGGGAGTCAATGGAGCAATTACTGTTATTACGGAGGACTAAATGGAAGACTATTACAAAATTAAAGCGGTTTTGAAAGATAAAAAGGTTATCTTTGCAAGGCATCAGACACTTACGATTTCGGTTGGAACAGGTATTGCTTCGGTAACATATAAGTACACAAAACCAGACGGAGCATTTGGTTCCGGAGTGGTCGGTACGACCACGACTTTGGACACTTTTATTAAGATGCGCTATGATTTTACCTATACACTGAAATCGGGGTACAAAATCAGCAAATCCACTTCCAGTATTACGATACAAGGCAATCAATATGTTTATTTTGAAGGAACGAGTACCAGTACTGGTGGCGGCGGTGGCGGGTGCGTATCTGCCGATAGCAAGATATTGACATCGCTAAATGGAGACACCAAAGAAGCACGCTCGCTTATTACGGGCAACAAAATCGTGGCATATGACAAAGAGAAAAAAGCGTTTGTTCAAACATTGGTGTTGAAGAGGTATATCCTGACCGAACCGACAAATATATACACCCTTTCTTTTGACGATGGTACAGAACTGTCCATTACACCAAAACACAAAGTTTTGACAAAAGACGGCTTTATATCGGTATGGGACGATAACGGACAAGAGCAAATTAGTGTCGGAACAAGGCTAATCGGCAAGGATGGAGAAAAAACAATAGTTGGAGTAAGGCGAGAGGTTACTGCGGACGATACCACTGTGTATAACTACCGAACCATCAAGGGGGATGCTTTCATAGCGAACGGGGTTATTGTGGAAAACGAAAGCGAGACCACAGTCGGCAATGTAGTAAATAACCTCTTTAACAACGAAGGTGGAGTAAGTACGGCATCGCTTGTCGGCGGCGGAGATATTTCAAAACAGCATGTATAATATGATATCGATAATAGTGAGTGTGTGTGCGAGCATCATCAGCGGAATGGTGCTCTTTTTCTTGCAACGATTTTTCAAGAAAAAGCAAAAGAAAGATGAAGAGCGAGACAGAGCAAAAGCCAAAGAGAACATGCTGATACTAAAAAGTATAGATGCTGTTGGAAAACTGACGTATGCGGATGCGGTAGCCATTCGTGACGGGAAAACCAACGGCGAGATGAAAGAGGCGATGAAAGCCTATGCGGAAGTAAATGATGAACTCTACGAATATTTGCTCGAACAAAATTCCAAGAAATAAGGAGGGGAGATAAATGGAACAGTATTTGAATTTAATCAGCGTCCCGGCGATTGCTGCGGTCGTGTATTGGGTGATTAACATCATTAAGCACGCAGTCGGAGAGAACGAAAAGTTCAAGCGGTGTATTCCGCTTATTACAACGGCGCTCGGAATCGTGTGTGGCATTATTTGTTTTTACGCTTTGCCGAGTATCATCCCCGCACCGAATATCGTGGTGGCAATCGTCATCGGCGGGGCGAGTGGACTGACGGCAACGGGTACTAATCAGATTATTAAGCAGCTCGGCAAAAAGGATGGTAAAGACGATGGAAAAACAGATAATTGAAAGTGTCTTAAAAAGCCTTTTGAAGAGAGGTTTAATCACTTCGTCAGAGAAGGAAAGAATTATCAAAAAAGTTTCAGAATAAAGCGGCTTTTGTCTGGACTTTTATAAGTGAGCACGGTATTGTTTGTCCTGCCCAATAAAAGGGCGGGACAAATTTTTATCGCAGTTCGAATCCAGTCGAAAGAGCCGAAAGGCGAACAAGAAAGGAGCGTAAGAAATGAATATTCAAGAGATACCTACGAAAAAAGTGGAGAAACCACGAGTATGTGCCTATGTGCGAGTCAGCACCGATAGCGATGCTCAAGAAGATAGTTTCGCGTTCCAGTCTAACTACTGGCAAAGACGATTCGAAAGTGACGAGTCCGTAGAGTATATAGGATTATTCTCCGATGAGGGCATTGGCGGTGCATTTATGAAAAAGCGCGATGGACTCAAAAGGATGTTCCAAAAAGTGAGAAATGGTGAAATCGATAGGATATATACAAAGTCGGTTTCAAGATTCGCTCGGAACAAAGTCGAACTAATGGAAGTAGTCAGAGAGTTCCGAGATTTAGGTGTGGAAATCATATTCGAGTCTGAAAACATACATACCCTTGACCCCAAATGCGGCTTAATCCTTACAGTGATGGCAAGTCTCGCAGAAGAGGAATTACTATCTATGAGCCAAAACCAAAAATGGGCTGCACGGAAACGATTCGCAAATGGGAGTGTGGAACTGGCACGAATACTTGGATATGACATGGTCGATGGAAAGTTAGTAATAAACGAGAAAGAAGCGGTCATAGTGCGAAGAATCTTTGAACTGTACCTGCAAGGCAACTCGTTTAGAACTATATGCCATATTCTCGAAAACGAAGGGTACACCCCAATGCATGGGGGACGATGGAGTAAATCGACAATAACGGGGATGTTACGAAATGAAAAATACTGCGGGGATAGTATTATGCAAAAATCATATAGCGTGATGAAAGTACAAAAATACAACTACGGAGAACTCCCCAAGTATTATATCCAAGACGATCACGAACCGATTGTGTCGCGTGAAGACTACCAAAAAGCACAGGATATAATGATGGCACGTGGCAATAAATATAGACCAAGGGGGTCACCTACTGCATTATATCCTCTATCAGGAAAACTGATATGCGGAGAGTGCGGAACGAGTTTCAAAAGAAAAACTTCGGCACACGGAACTCCATATATGTGTATAAAGTGGACATGTCGGAAAAAGGATGTTTATGGGGTAAAGGAATGCACATCCCATGACATCAAAGACGAAGTCGTTACAAGATTGCTGATTGAAGCCTACAACGAAAGCATCGATGCGAATAATGAAGTGAACGGCGTAACGGAACAAGAAGATGTCTTGCGAAAACTTATTGCCAACGAGCAAGAACTGCGACAATTACGAGCCAAAGGTTATATATCCGAAAGCAAATTCCGAGAGGAAACCGATAAAATACTTATAAAGATAAAAGAACAGGAAACTCTCATAAAAAATCTACAAACGAGAGATATGGTAAAAGGGAAATATAAGAAATCGGATGAGCTGACGGAACAAATGGCGGAGTTCCTTGTAAAGGCAACAGTAAAAGACTGGACGATTACATTCGAGTTCCAAAATGGATATAAGGCAACGAAAGAATATACAAACGGGAGGGCAGGAAATGTCAATGGAAAACTGTGCAAACACTAAACCCAAAATTACGATTATTCCAGCGAAAACAAGAGTCGAACGGCTTGACCCTATGTCGGTAGCGATGGGACAAACGCCTAAAATACGAGTGGCTGCATATGCACGAGTGTCGACCGACCACGAAGAACAGGAGAGTAGTTACGAGGCACAGGTAGACCACTTCACCAAACTCATTGCAAGCCATGATGATTGGACGATGGTTGACATCTATGCCGACCCTGGTTTGAGCGGTAAAAATACCAAAAGAGTGCAGTTCAAACGAATGATAAAAGACTGCGAAGACGGGAAGATAGACCTAATAATTACAAAATCGGTCAGCCGATTCGCAAGAAACACACTCGACTGCGTACAGACGGCAAGAAAACTGAAAGCGGACGGCATCGGAATCATATTCGAGAAAGAAAACCTTGACACGCTACAAGAGCGAAGCGAGTTTGTCTTGACGATTATGGCAAGCCTTGCGGAAGAAGAAAGCAGGAGCATATCCAATAATATAAGGTGGAGCGTCAAGAAAAAATTCCAAGAGGGTAAGGTGATCCTTAACACGAAACACTTCCTTGGATATACGAGAGACAAGAAAGGAACGGTGCTTAAAATAGTGCCAGAAGAGGCAATAACGGTCAGAAGGATATATGCGGAGTTCCTTGACGGTAAAAGTCTGAAAGAAATCGCTGAAGGACTTGAGCGAGATGGTATAGCATCGCCGTCAGGCAGAGAAACATGGCATCCTTCCACGGTGAAGTCGATACTGCAAAATGAAAAGTACAAGGGCGATTGCCACCTGCAAAAAACATACCTTCCAGACTTTCTATCCCCAAGGCGAATTAAAAACGAGGGATTCGCGCAGAGCTGGTATGTGGAAGATAGCCATGCGGCTATCATATCGAAAGAGACATTCGACATGGTACAGCAAGAGTTCCAAAACAGGCAGTCGCTACGAAGTACAGGTGAAACGGGATGCGGAAAGTTTTCAGGTAAATATCCGTTCAGCGGAATGATAGTATGCGGCGAATGCGGGGAAACCTACCGAAGACACCAACAGTACAACAAATATAAGAAGTACTACATATGGGTGTGCAAAAGACACGAAAACAATGGGGCGGAATACTGCAAGAGCCGACCTATCAAAGAAGAAGCCCTTGAGAAAGCGTTTGTAAGGGCATTGAACGAACTTATAGGAGACAAGGAACGAATACTCGAAAAACTGCAAAGTGCGACCGTGAGCGAAATAACGGACTCCTGTGCGACAGCGATAAATGAAGTGAATGCCGAGATAGAAAAACTACAAGAGCAGATGATGGAACTGCTGATGAAAAGGAACAACGGAGAGATTACCGATAAAGAATATGAACAGCAAAGTCAGCAGGTCGGAATGAAAATAGACCAACTGCTTATGAGAAAAGAAGAGATACTGTCCGAGCAAGGAAAAGTCCAACTCGCATCTTACCGAATCGAAGAAGTGACCAAACTGCTACAGACAGGAAAGATACTTGAAGAGTTCGACCGAGTGATGTTCAAAAGCCTTGTAAGGAAAATCACTGTGCTGTCCAACAAGGAAATCGAAATCGAGTTCGAGTGCGGGATAACAGTAAGAGAAACTTTATAAGTAAACGACCGACTGCGTTCATAAGAGTGCGGTCGGTCATTTTTTCGTTGATTAAGGCAGAAGAAATCATACGCTCCTTATTGTGCAAAAATCCTTTTTGTGCAATCGTTAAAGGTTTGAGATTTTCCAAAGCGAGTGAAGAACAAATCCCTACGGCGATGAGCGAAGAAACAACAAAAAGGGTAAACTGCCATAAAAACGGCAATTCACCCCTATTTTGCATAGAAAAAGACACACGCGGCGGAGTTTTATACGCTCCTTTTGCGTGTGTCTTGATGGTGTACCCGACAGGAGTCGAACCTGCAACCGATGGCGTCGGAGGCCATTACTCTATCCGATTGAGCTACGGGTACGTATTTTCGGTCGGCTGTTTCCTTGTTTTAACTCGGATTGCGGACACGTTACATTATAGCAAAGCTCGGTCAAATTGTAAAACGATTGAAACAGTTGCGGCGGGCAAAATAATCTTAAAATCGAGAGACAGCGATGCCGCTTTGTCTTTGAGCCCAAATTTTCTTCAATTTTATCCGGGTATGCTTGTCCGACGGTTTGACAAGAAAGAGCTTTTGCATTAAAATAAACCCTATGGCGAAAACGGTTGTCGTCGGAATGAGCGGAGGCGTCGACAGTTCTGTGGCGGCTCTTTTGCTCAAACGGCAGGGCTACAATACAATAGGGCTTTTCATGAAAAACTGGGAGGAAACCGATATGAACGGCTGCTGCACGGCGGAGAGCGATTTCGAGGACGTGCGGCGGGTGTGCGACAGAATCGGCATTCCTTACTTTGCCGTCAATTTTTCGCGTCAGTATTACGACAGGGTTTTCGCTTATTTTCTCGACGAATATTCACGCGGACGCACACCAAATCCCGACGTATTGTGCAACAGGGAAATCAAATTCGGTCCCTTTCTCGACAAGGCGAAGGAAATCGGGGCTGATTTTATCGCTACCGGGCATTACTGCGGCATTTCCCACGTGGACGGCGTTCACAGGCTGCTCAAAGCTGCCGACTCGGGCAAAGACCAGACCTATTTCCTCAACAATCTTTCGCAGAAACAGCTTGCGGACGTTTTGTTTCCGTTAGGCAGTCTCGATAAAAAAGAAGTGAGGCAAATTGCCCAAACCGAAGGACTGTCAACGGCGGAAAAAAAGGATTCGACGGGCATTTGTTTTATCGGAGAACGAAATTTCCGCAGCTTTTTGGCGGAATACCTGCCGGGCAAAGCGGGAGATATCGTGGATTTGAGCGGGAGAGTCGTGGGACGCCACGACGGTCTTATGTACTACACGCTTGGACAGCGTCGCGGGCTGGGGCTCGGCGGCACGAGGGAAAGTCAAAACAGGTGGTTTGTAGCGGACAAGGACTTAAAAAACAACAGACTTGTGGTAAGTCACGGCGACGAAAGCGTGCTTATGAGCGACGCTCTCGAGTCTGACGAAATAAACTGGATTCCTTTTCCGCCGAAAGAAGAAAAATTCGAGTGCGCGGCAAAATTCCGTTACCGTCAGCCCGAGCAGCGCGTAACGGTGGAAAGGACGGGGTCGGGCGCGCGCGTGCTTTTTCATTCTCCGCAGCGGGCGGTCACGCCGGGGCAGTACGTCGTGTTCTACAATGAAAAGGAGTGTCTCGGAGGCGGAGTTATCGAGCGCGTATACAAAAGAAAAGACGGTATTTTAACGCCGATGTAGGCAACAATAAAACAAAGGGGAGCAGTTGAACGGTTTGATTTCGCAAAAGAAAGGATACGGGAACAGAGTGTGGGAGGTGGACCTCCTGCGCGGTATTCTCATACTTTTCGTCGTTTTCGACCACGTTATGTTCGATATCGGAGCCATGTTTGCCGACAGCTTTTCCACGCCGCTCGGCATACGTATTTCCGATTGGGCGGCGGGTTACGTATTCGAATCAAGCGCCTTCGGGCGCTGGCGCAGCGTGACTCACGACTTTTTCATCGGCTCGTTTGTCATTTTGTCGGGAGTATCCGTTTCCTTTTCCAAAAACAATGCGCTGCGCGGGCTTAAAATGTCCGTATGGGCGGTGGGATTGTCGGTAGCCATGCTGTTTTACGGCGAAATTACGCAGGACAAAAGCGTTTGGATGAATTTCAACGTGCTTCACGTGCTGGCTTTGAGTATTTTGCTGTGGTCGCTTCTCGATTGGTTAAAAACAGACGGAGACTGGATTTTTCTGATTGCGGTTTTAGCCATAGCCGTCGGCAGCTATTTCAATATGGAAAACGAAATTAACCTTGTCGCTTCGCAGGGGCAAAAACAATGGACGCGCGACCTTGTTTTCTGGCTGGTCAACAACAACCGCGTATCCAAGCTGTCTCCCGGCGATTATCTGCCCTTTCTGCCTTATTTCGGTTGGTTTCTGGCGGGCGCTCTCGCGGGACGCGCGATATACAAGTCTCCGCGCAGTATTATGGGCTATGAGGCGACGCCGTGCGTCAGACCCTTCTGCTTTTGCGGAAGACATTCGCTGTTTATTTATTTTGCGAGTCAGGTTCTGGCGGTGGGACTGCTTTATCTTATTGTAGAGGTATGGGGCTGGCTTTAACGCTTGCCGCCCTCAGTTAAAGGAAAAATGTACAGGCATCTTTTTGAAAGCCAAAAAAACAACAGAAAAAAACCCGCCCTGCATTTTGTCGGGCGCGATATAACCTACGGTCAGCTTTTCAACGAAGTGGAGGCGCTGTGCTGCGCGTTCAGAAAATACGGCTGCAAAAAGGGCGACATCGTGACCATCGCGTTGCCCAACATTCCTTCCGCGGTGACTTTGTTTTATGCAGTGAACAAGCTGGGCATGACCGCAAATCTCGTCCACCCGCTTCTGCCTGCGGAGCAGATTATACGTTACGCTACGGAAACAAAGAGCAAATTTCTTTTCGTGTTTGACAAGCTGGCGGACGGATACATCTCCAAACTGCTGGATTGTCCCGTGCCCATTAGGATTTGTCAGGCACAGGATTACATCACGTCGTTTGAAAGAGTGTTTTACAATCTCTTTACCTGGCGGGACAGAAAAAATCTGAGAAAAAACCGCACCGATTATCTCAAATTCAAATATTTCCGTCACGAGGGCGCGCGGCTGTCAAAATACATGATAAACAAATTCGCGGGCGGGGACGACGATGTTGCCGCCATTATGCACAGCGGCGGCACAAGCGCGGAGCCGAAAAGCATAATGCTTACCAACGCCAATTTCAACTCGGTCGCCGTCAACACCAAACGCGCAATCGTGGGAGAAAAGGCGCGGGAGAAAGACGCTATGGCTATGGTGCTGCCCATGTTTCACGCATTCGGGCTGGGCGTGTGCGTGCACACCGTGCTTAGCGGGGGCGTCAAAAGCACGCTTATTCCGCGTTACGCGCCGGAAAGAATCGTGCACTATCTCAAACAGGGGCACATTACCATGATTTCGGGCGTCCCTACCATGTACCGCGGGCTTGTGGACAAAAAGGAATTCAATTGCCGCAGTCTCAAAAATCTGCGATTCGCTTTCTGCGGCGGCGATATGCTGACCGACGAGCTTAAAAGGGATTTCGATTCCGTCATGGCAAAGAGAGGAAGCAGCTGTGTTTTGGACAACGGGTTCGGACTAACTGAGGTTACGGGCGTGTTTTCCGTCAACAAAGCGGGCGCCCGCAGAGAAGGCTCCTGCGGCAAGCCCATAGGAGAGGATTATCTCATAGAAGCCTTCGACGACGACGGCAATATGCTTGAAAGGGGCGGCAGCGGCGAGCTGTGCATAAGTTCTCCCACGGTCATGAAGGGTTATCTTAACGATACGGAGGCTACGGAAAAAACTTTTCTTGATTACGACGGCAAAAGATGGCTGAAAACGGGAGATTTGGGTTATGTCGATAAGGACGGATTTATTTTTATTCTGCAAAGACTCAAACGCATAATCAAGGTTTCGGGCGTGCCCGTGTTTCCCGCCGAGATTGAACGGCTTGTCAATACGCTAAAAGACGTGGACGAGTGTTGTGCCGTAGGAATAGAGCACAAGCTCAAAGGCAAAGTAATAAAGCTGTACGTAAAGTCGTCCGCCGAGCCGACAAAGCTGAAAAAGACGGTCAAGGAGTTTTGCCGTCAGAAGCTTGACAAATGGTCCTGCCCGAAAGCCGTAGAGGTGCTGCCGGAGCTGCCCAAAACTCTTATGGCAAAGACGGATTATCGCCTGTTGGAGCGCAACGGCATGAAAAAATTCGTGCAGGAAGAAACGGACAATGATGTAAAAACGAAAAAATAATGTAAAATTTTTTCAATAAAGCGTTTACTTTCATTAAAATTTGTTGTATACTGCAAATACAGCGGCGGAACGTCGTCGCGGCGGATAAATGCTTTTTTGTCTTTGGGTGTTCTTAAAAACATAAATGTGGTATCCGAAAATATTTAAAGGAGGTCCATGTTTATGCAGGATATAGAACTCAAATGCAGAGACTGCGGCGAAACGTTTACTTTTACTGCCGGAGAGCAGGAGTTTTATCAGCAGAAAGGCTTTACAAATCAACCCACAAGATGTCCCGAATGCCGCAAAGCCAGAAAAGCTCAAAGAAACAATTTCAATTCAGACAGTCATTGAAAAAAAAGCGTCCCGAAAGGGACGCTTTTAAAATTTACTTTTATTCCACGACTACGATAATTTCGGTGGAAATATTGGCATACAGCCTGACAGAAAGGGGATACTCTCCCGTTTCCTTTATCGGAGCTTTCAGGTCGATGTCCTTTTTGTCGATTTTTTCGCCCGCCGAATTCAACGCTTCCGCAATTTCCTTTGCGGTTATGCTGCCGAAAATCTTGCCCTGCTCGCCGTGTCTTGCCTTCAAGACTATTTTTCTGCCTTTGAGCTGCGCAGCTTTTTCAATCGCGGCAAGACGCTCCTGCTCCTTGTGGTAAGCAAGGGTTTTGTTTTTGATTTCCACGCTGTTTATTACGTCCGCGGTGGCGGGGCTTGCAAGATTTTTCTTAAAAAGAAAATTCTGCGCGTAACCGTCGCTTACGTTTATTATTTCGCCTTTTTTGCCCTGTCCCTTGACGTCTTCAAGCAAATAAACCTTCATGCCGCTTGTCTCCTTTTAATTTTCTCAAATTATTTTAACTCAAACCGAATAAAAAGTAAAGCGTTGACCAACACTAAAAGAGGTAAAAGAAAGGAGGATTTTGATTATGAACAATCAAAAAATCAAGTGCAAGGTCAAGGCTTGCAAGTACAATTCTCAAGGCTGCAACTGCGATTTGGATTCAATCACCGTTGTACCCGAAAGCGATTGCCCTACGGCTCATTTCTGCGGCGATTACTGCAAAAAAGAGAATTACTGAAATTTTACCTGAAAGGGCGGAGATACTCCGCCCTTTTTACTTGACAAAAAGCTTGCGCGGCTTTAAGATAGAGTTACAAAAAACCAATACAAAAGTTGAGGTGTGACAATGATAAATATGACGCACGGCACGGTCAAGATTTTCGCGGGAAACGGATGTCCCGACCTTGCCAAAGCTATTGCCGACAGGCTGGAATTGCCCTTGGGACAGCTTGAAGCCACTCGCTTTTCCGACGGAGAAATTTGCGTAAACATTAAGGAAACGGTGCGCGGCTGCGACGTTTTCGTGGTTCAGTCCACAAGCACTCCCGTAAACGACAATCTTATGGAGCTGCTCGTTATGATTGACGCTTTCAAACGCGCGTCCTGCAACAAGCTGACGGTGGTTATGCCTTATTTCGGCTATGCGAGACAGGACAGGAAAGCGCGCGCGAGAGACCCGATAACCGCCAAGCTGGTCGCCAACCTTCTTGAAAAGGCGGGAGCCGACAGAGTGCTCACCATGGATTTGCACAGCACTCAGCTTCAAGGCTTTTTCGATATACCAGTCGACAATCTGCTGGGTATGCCCGTTCTTGCGAAATATTTTCTTAAAAACGGCTTCAAAAACGACGATTTGGTGATTGTATCTCCCGATGTGGGCAGCGTGACGCGCAGCCGTTCCATGGCGGCGAAATTCAACGCTCCTTTGGCAATCATCGACAAGCGTCGTCCCAAAGCAAACGTCATGGAGGTCATGAACATCATCGGCGACGTAAAGGACAAGGTGTGCCTTATGCTTGACGACATGATAGACACGGCGGGCACAATCACGCAGGGGGCAAAGGCTCTTTCGGACGCGGGCGCAAGAGAGGTTTACGCCTGCTGTTCTCACGGCGTTTTCAGCGGTCCGGCAATGCAGCGCATACAGGACAGCCCCTTGAAAAAGGTGGTCATACTCAACACTATTCAGCAGCCTCAGGACAAGCTCATCGACAAAATCGAAGAGGTTTCCGTTGCGGAAATTTTTGCCGAGGCAATCGAAAGGATTTATTCCTACATATCCGTTTCTACTTTGTTTGAATGATTTCAGGCTTTTTGCAGCGCCCCTCAAAAGAGGGGCGTTTTTTTGTTTTTCCGAAATTTTAACCTTGTCAAAAATGTAATTTAAGTAGCCGCCTGTTCATAAAATTCATTATGAACAAAAAAAATATCGCAAAAAGGGCAGCAGTAGCTTTGCTGTGCGCGTTTATGCTTGCCGCGCCCTTTGTCGTGCTCGGCAACCTGCCGCGCTCCGACCTGTTTGTAGCCGGCGCAAGATTCGAGGGCATACTGGAATTGTGGCATATCGAAAGCTTCGAGGGAGGAGTTGGCAGCAGAGCGGGATGGCTTAAAAAACGCAGCACGGCTTTTGAAAAACAGAACAAGGGTTGCCTAGTCAACGTCACCGTCCTGACTCCGGAGCAGGCGCAGGAAAAGCTTAACAACGGAGAGAGATTCGATTTGGCGAGTTTTTCCGCAGGAGCGGGCTTTGAACTGCTGCCTTATCTGTCGCCGTACGGCGGAGACGTCTCCTGCGTGCGCGGAGATTATCTGAGGGGCGGTCAACTCAACGGCAAGGTTTACGCGCTGCCGTATATGGCGGGAGGATACGCGTTGGCGGCTATGAGCAAAAATCTTGCGGGTTTTGAAAACAAAAATCTTGCGGAAAATATATTCGGCATGGGATTTGAAAAAAAGGTGGGGAAAAAGACGGTAAACCTCGCTTCCGTAGCCTGCGGCTACGGCGGCTTCAATCAGCCCTGCATGGCGCTTGCGCTCAACGCAACTCAGAGCAGGCGGAACGACCTGCTTGACGAGGGCTTGACGCAGTACGAGGCTTACGAAAAATTTCTTACCGGCAACAACCACACCGTACTTCTGGGTACGCAGCGCGACATATACAGACTGACGAACAGAATAGAGCAAGGACGGCTGGGAGAATGCGTTTTTGAGCCTCTCGGCGGTTTTACCGACCTCGTTCAGTATATCGCCGTGGGCGACACCGAAGCGAAAAAAGCCGTGTTCGCCGAAAAATTCGCCTGTTTTCTGACGCAGGAGCAGTCGCAGCAAAAGTTGACGGAGGTGAGAATGTTTACCGTAAACGCGCAGAGCATTTATTCGGACGGAGCCATGTCTGCGTTGGAGCAGGCGCTTTCTTCCGTCAGGACGATAAACGCCTTCACCGACCCGTCCATTCTGTCCGCTCTGCGTTCCGAAACGCTCAAATCGCTTGAAACGGGGGAGAAAAAAAACCTTGAAAGGTATCTGTGCTGAATTTGTCAATAAATTTCACTTTAAAAATTACCGACCTCAATCGTTTGTAAATCTATCGGTTTTGGTGTAAAATAAGGAGAACCTTAAATGCGCGAATTTTTCCTGAATTCGGGAATTTATTTTGAAGAAAACGTACCGCTCAAAAAACTCACAACCTTCGGAACGGGAGGTCCCGCGAGGTACGTTGTTCAGCCCAAGGACGAGCGCGAAATAAGCGCCGTTCTGACTTACTTGAAGCAAAACGACGTTCCTTATTTCTGTTTGGGTGGAGGCAGCAACGTGCTGGCGTCGGACGACGGTTTTTCGGGCGTGGTGATTGTTGTCGGGCGTTTTATGTCTCAGATATTTTTTGAAAACGGCTTGCTTGTTGCGCAGGCGGGAGCCAAGGCGTGTCAGGTGGCGCATTTCGCCTGCATCAACGGACTTTCGGGTGCGGAGTTTCTTGCGGGAATCCCCGCGTGCATGGGCGGAGCGGCGTATATGAACGCCGGCTGCTTTGACAGGGAGATGTCCGACGTCGTTGCGGGAGTTAAGGCTGCGGACGAAAACGGAGAGAAGGAATTCGGTCACGCGAGGTGCGGCTTTGCGTACAGAAAATCTGTCTTTCAGTCAAACGGAATGATTGTCACCCGCGTTTTGTTGGCTCTCAAACCGGAAAAACCGGAAAAAATAAAGGCGGCGATGAAGGAGATTTTGGAAAAAAAGAAGCTTACCCAACCATTGGAATATCCGAGCGCGGGCAGCGTATTCCGCGCCGAGGGCGGCGCGCCCGCAGGACTTTTAATCGACAGGGCGGGTTTAAAGGGGCTGCGCGCGGGAGGAGCGGAAATTTCTCTCAAGCATGCAAACTTCATTGTGAACAAGGGCGGAGCAACCGCAAAAGACATACTCGAGCTTATGGACGCGGCGGGCAGCGCGGTCAAGCGCAAGTTCGGCGTTGTGCTGAGGCCTGAAATAAAATATCTTGGAGACACCGATGATATCGGGAGATTATCATATTCATTCACGTTATAGCGGACTATGCCACGGAAAGAACACTTTAAGCGAGCTGCGCGACGCCGCTACGCGAAAGGGGCTTAGAGAAATAGGAATAGCCGACCACGGCTTGAAGCATCTCTTTTTCGGCACTGACGCCAAAAGGCTTTTGAAGGCGCGCCGAGAGGCGGACGCTTTGAACGCGGAGCAGGGCGCGCGCGTTCTGCTCGGATTGGAGGCAAATCTGATTTCGGAGGACGGCTTGATTGACTGCGGCGACCTTTCAACGTTGGATTTTGTCGCAATGGGCTATCACAAGCTGGTCGCGGCGCCCTCCGCGGAGCAGGCGAGGCGTTTTACGCTTCCCGCGCTGTTTCGCTCCGAGTCCAAAAAAGACGCGTTTACTCGGGCTTATATAAAGGCGATTAAGCGTTATCCGTTGAGCTTTGTCACACATCCGGGCAGGGACATTTGCCTGAATGTGTTAGAGATTGCAAAAGCCATGTCCGACTACGGAGTTCTGTTCGAGTTAAACGGCAAAAGGGTGGACGTGTCGGACGGGGAGCTGTGCGACGTCGTTGCAAAAACCGCGGTGAAATTTATCGTCAACAGCGACGCGCACCGCGCCGAAAAGGTAGGCGAGGTTTCCGTCCCGCTGGAAACGGCGGAGAGAGTAGGCTTGCCCTTGGAGCGCATAGTGAATCTGGACAAGCCCGCAATTTTAAGAAAACCGTTTGAAGAGGAGACAAAAGAGTGACTTTTTCTCAGAACGTAAAGGAAGAAATCCTCGGCAGGCTTTCAGATTCTTTGCCGTGCTGCCGTCTTGCCTGTCTTTCGGCGCTGCTGCGCGGGGCGGGCAGCCTGGAAATCAGGTCGGGCAGTCTGGGCTGTTCGCTTACGTCGGAAAACAAAAGACTGCTTGAATTTGCCGGAGAAATCGTATATTCGCTTTACGGACTCAAAACCGAAATAAGGCGCGAGGAAACTAAAATCAAGGGCAACAGCCTGTGGTCGGTTTTCATTGCGGAGGAAAAGACGCTTTCCGACTGCGGACTTGCGTCGCTGTCAATGGAGGGCTATCTCAAAATCAACGAGGGTATAGACAAATACATCGTAGAGCAGGACTGCTGCAAAAACAGCTATGTCGCCGCGCTGTTTGCCGCCTGCGGCTCCGTAGCGTTCAGTCCCTTGAAGACTCTCGACCAAAAGGCGGGCAACAGATTCGGCTATCATTTGGAGTTTTCGCTTACCTCCCGCCGTGCCGCAGATGACCTCGTGTGTCTTTTGGAGGAAAAGGACTTCCGTTTTAAAATAGCGGAGCGGAAAAACGTCTGGGCGGTTTACATCAAGGACAGCGCGTCAATATGCGATATGCTTGCCTATATGGGGGCGGACAAAGCCGTGCTGACGCTCAACAATCTGCTTATCGAGCGGGAAATCAGAAACAACGCCAACCGTCAGAAAAACTGCATTACCGCCAACATAGACAAATCGGTAGACGCGAGCGAAAAGCACATTGCCGCGATAAACAAAATCCGCGCCCGCGAGGGAATGTTCGACAGGCTTGCGCCGCATCTGAAAGAAATAGCGGCGGCGCGGGTGGAAAACCCGTTTTCCACGCTTGACGAGCTTGCGGACAAGCTCGGGCTTACAAAAAGCTGCGTAAACCACAGACTGCGCAAGATAACCGAAATAGCTTCGCGCCTGCCTTGACGGCGGGACTAAACTTATTTATACAGAAGGTAAAAAATGTCGGAAAAACCGTTTGTACATTTGCATCTGCACACAGAATACAGTCTTTTGGACGGCGCGACGCGTATAGACACGCTGTTCGACGCCTGCAAGGAAAAAAACATGCCCGCCGTAGCCATAACCGACCACGGGAATATGTACGGCGCCTATCACTTTTATTGTCTGGCAAAGAAAAAGGGAATAAAGCCCATTATCGGCTGCGAGTTTTATATGGCGGACGACCTGACCGTCAAAAGCGGAGACGTAAAGCGGGAGTTCAACCACCTCGTGCTTATTGCCAAAAACAATACGGGCTACAAAAATCTCGTCAAGCTCAATTCCATAGGCTTTGTCGACGGTTATTATTACAAGCCGCGCATAGACTTCAAGACTTTGAGTCAACACAGCGAGGGGCTTATCTGTTTGTCCGCCTGCATTGCGGGGCAGCTTCCCCGTCTGCTGCGCGACGGCATGTGGGAGGAAGCGAGGAAGCTTGTCAAGCAGTACAAGGAGCTGTTTGGGGAAGATTATTACATAGAATTGCAGGACCACGGAATAGCGGACGAAATTTACGTCATGCCGAAGCTTATTAAGATAGCCGAAGAGTTCGGCGTGGAGCTTGTGGCTACAAACGACGTGCATTATCTTAAAGAGTCCGACGCCGAAATGCAGGATATTCTTCTTTGCGTGCAGACGGGCAAATTTTTCGACGACCCCGGTCGGATGCGCTTTGAAGGCACACAGTTTTATCTCAAAGATTACGACGAAATGGCGGAAAAATTTTCCTATGTGCCGCAGGCTTTGGAAAACACGCTTAAAATCGCCGAAAAGTGCAACGTGAGCATAGAGAAAAAGCCCTTGCTGCCTCCTTACAAGCCGGACAACGGCATGACGCCTTACGAATTTTTGAAGGACCTTTTGGAAAAGGGGCTGAAAAGACGCTACAAAGAAATTACGCCGGAAATAAGGCAGAGAGCCGACTATGAGCTGGAAGTCGTGTCGAAAATGGGATTTGTGGAGTATTACCTCATTGTGTGGGACTTCATAAACTACGCGCACGAGCACGGAATACCCGTCGGTCCCGGACGGGGCAGCGGAGCCGGCAGCATAATTGCTTACGCCATAGGTATAACTCAGGTGGAGCCGCTGCGTTACGGACTCATTTTCGAGCGGTTTTTAAATCCCGAAAGAGTCAGCATGCCGGACTTCGACATAGATTTTTGCATGGACAGGCGCGGAGAGGTTATCGACTACGTCATAGAAAAGTACACAAAGCCCCGCGTGGCTCAGATTGTCACGTTCGGCAGGATGAAAGCCAAAAACGCCGTCAAGGACGTGTGCCGCGTGCTGCGCGTGCCTTACGCCGAGGGAGACAAGATAACCAAGCTTATTCCGCTCAACGCAACGCTCAAAAACGCTTTCGGTCTGGACGGCAAAAACGAGGGCGTGCCTGAGCTCATGGAAATTTACAAGGATTATTCCATGAAAAGGGTGATTGATTTGGCAATCGCATTGGAAGATATGCCGCGTCAGACGGGAATGCACGCCGCAGGCGTGGTTATATGCCGCGAGGATTTGAGCGACAACGTGCCCTTGCAGCGCAGCGGCGACGACATCACCACTCAGTACAACATGAAGGAGGTGGAGGAGCTCGGTCTGCTCAAAATGGACTTTTTGGGACTGAGAACTCTCACCGATATCGACAAGACAATAAAAATAGTCAAGGAAACGACGGGAGAGGAATTCGATTTCGAGGATTGCCAATATGACGACCCCAACGTGTTCGAGCTTATTGCTTCGGGAAACACCGACGCAGTGTTTCAGTTGGAAAGCGGGGGAATGAAGCGGGTGATGAAAGACCTCAAACCGGACTGTCTTGAAGACATAATAGCGGGAATTTCCCTCTATCGTCCCGGACCCATGCAGTTTATTCCCGACTATATCAAGGGCAAACGCGACCCCAAATCGGTGCATTACGCGCACCCTATGCTGGAACCGATACTCGGCGTAACAAACGGCTGCATGGTCTATCAGGAGCAAGTCATGCAAATCTGCCGTTCTCTTGCGGGGTATTCATACGGACAGGCGGACGAGGTCAGGCGCGCGATGGGCAAAAAGAAAATGGACGTCATGGCTTTGCACCGCAACTATTTCATCAACGGAAAGGTCAACGACAACGGCGAGGTCGAAATAGAAGGCGCCGTCAGGCGCGGCGTGCCCAAGGAAACGGCAGAGCTGCTTTTCGACCAAATGTATGCTTTCGCCCAATATGCGTTCAACAAAAGCCACGCCGCGGCTTACGCTTACGTATCCTATCAGACGGCTTATTGCAAGCGTTATCATCCCGTGGAGTATCTTGCGGCCGTGCTGAACAACCGCATAACCAACATAGACGACATAAAAAAATATATCGCTTACGGAAAGGAGAACAACATAGATTTTCTGCCTCCGGACATCAACAAGTCGGGCGTGAGCTTCACCGTGGAAAACGGGAAAATACGTTTCGCGCTTGCCGCAATCAAAAATATCGGCTCCGGCAGCATGGAAAAAATCGTTGAGGAAAGAAAAACCCGCGGAGATTTCGTAAGTTTGGAGGACTTTCTGAAAAGAGTGGAAAGTCAGTATCTCAACAAGCGGCTTGTGGAAAATCTGATTAAATCGGGTGCATTCGATTGCTTCAAAGTTTCGCGCGCGCAGATGGTTTCCGTTTTCGAGCCGTTGATGGAAATGGTTTACGCCGACAAAAAGAAAAAGGAAAGCGGACAGTTCAGTATGTTCGACCTTGTGGAAAACGCCGCGCCCGCAGTCGTCGCGCTCCCCAAAAGCAATATAAAGGAGTTTCCCAACAAGCTGAAACTTTCCTATGAAAAAGAAGTGCTGGGGCTTTACGTTTCGGGCAACCCTCTGGACGAATACAGAGAAAAACTCAAAGCGTTTACTTTCAACACGGGTATGGTGGCGTTTTCCGAGGACGACGACGATTTTGAAAGCAGTCAGAAGCAGAGCGACTGGGAAGGTAAGGAGGTCAGCCTTGCGGGCGTGCTGGAGGAGCTGAAAAAAATCGCCACGCGGAGCGGCAAAACCATGGCGGTCGGCAGGCTTGAGGATTTGCACGGCAGCATCGAGCTTACTTTTTCGCCCTGGTATTACGAAAAAATCATCAAGGACAAGGTGGAGCAGGACAGCGTTGTGACCGTGACGGGAAAAATCAGTTTTCGTCAGGACAAGGCTTCGCTCCTTGTGGACAAGCTTGAAGTGTGGAGCGAGCAGAAAATGGCGGAAACGGATAAAAACACCGTTTCGGAAAAGCTTTATCTTAAAATGCCCTTTAAGGACAACGAGCTTTACGCCAAGCTGTCGGCTGTTCTAAAGGAATACGCGGGAGACATACCGGTAATTCTGGTTATTGACGGCGACAGGCTGGGTATGCCTTACAAGGTGCGGAAAAACAACGGGTTGATTTACGAGCTGTCCGACGTGTTGGGAGAAGATAACGTCAGATTCGTTGACGTAAAGCCGAAATGAAGCAGGGCGACACAATAGAAATCGTGATTGAGAGCATAGGCGGCGGAGGAGAAGGTCTGGCGCGCTGCGGCGGACATACCGTCGTCGTGCCCTTTGCCCTGACGGGAGAAAAGGCTGCCGCAAAGGTCGTTCACGTAAAACGGGACGGCACGGTGTTCGCTTCCCTAAAAAACATAGAAAAACCGTCGGCAGACAGGGTGAACCCTCCATGTCCCTTTTTCGGAGAGTGCGGCGGGTGTCACCTCATGCACATGAGCTACCCCGCTCAGCTGAATTTCAAACGCCGTCTTGTCGCCGAAAATCTGAAAAAAATAGGCGGCTTGGACGTCGAGGTTATGGAAACGGAGCCGTCGGAAAACGTCACGGGCTATCGCAACAAGGTTCAGCAACCGCTGGGCTTTGACGGCAAAGAGGCGTTTACGGGATTTTTCAGAACGGGTACGCACGACATAGTGCGTGTTAAGCGCTGTCTATTGCAGCGGCGGGAGGCACGGCAGGCGGCGGAAATTTTCTGCGATTTCGCAAACCGCCGCAAAATATCGGTTTACGACGAAAAAACGGGCAAGGGGCTTTTGAGGCATTTTCTCGCGCGTTACGAAAACGGACAGTTGCTTGCAACAGTCGTTGTGAACGGAAGCTCGCTGCCCCGCTGGGAGGAGCTTTACCGCGCGTTGACGGAGGTTTATCCAAAGACGGGGCTTTTTCTCAACGAAAACCGCAAAAGAAGCAATGTCATTCTCGGCGAAAAAACCGTTTTTTTGAAGGGCATAAGTCAAATAGATTCAGTCATGTGCGGAGTAAAATTCTGTTTGCAGCCCGACAGCTTTTTTCAGGTCAATACGTCCGTTGCGGAAAAAATCTACCGCAAGGTAAAGGAGCTTGCCGTTTGCCGCGAAACGGACGCGCTGATAGAGTGTTTTTCGGGCGTGGGAGTGCTCTCCGCAATGCTTGCGGATGAGTCTTACGACAGCTACGGCATAGAAATCGTGCGTTCCGCCTGGCAGGACGCGGAAAAAATCAGGCGAACAAACAATCTTGAAAGACTTACAAACATCTGCGGAGACGTGAACAGGGAGCTGCCCTTGTTTGCGGAGCGTTACGCGGGAAAAAACGTGACCGTGGTGGTAGACCCTCCGCGAAAGGGATTGGATGAAAAAACGCGGCGTACCTTGATTGAATTAAATCCCCGCACGCTGATTTACGTTTCCTGCGACAGCGCGACCTTGGCACGCGACGCGGCTCATTTCGTTTCCGCGGGTTTTTCTCTCGACCTTGTCCGCCCTTACGATATGTTCCCCAACACCAAGCACGTCGAGACGTTAGTCGTCCTTTCCAAAAAAATTCCCGACAGCCAAATTGGCATAAGAAACAGGAATTGAATAAATTTGTCGTATACTTTATCGTTATTATATGATTGGCGAGCATGGATAAAAATTAGAAATACCGATTCAGTACGCTATTTTTTTTCAGCCGTTGACTTCGTTATTTTGAAGTGTTGCCGAATTTTAATAAAAGTGATAAAATTATATAAAAATTTTAATCGAATCTTTAAATCTTTAAACAGAATAGGTTGAACAAATGAAACGACCAAAGGAGAAGTCAAATGAAAACCTTAAAAGAGCTTTGCAGCAAGTTTTTTAATATCCTTGAAACGGATTCAATTCAGTCTTACGCGGAAGCAACTGGCGATATATTTTGCTTTCGGCGTGCGCTTGAAAAATTTTTAAATACGGGACGAAAGGAAGATGCTTTTACCGTTTATTTTTGTTTCAGCGAAATATTCAAGCTTTTCGGTACCGGATATGACAATACCAAAAAACTCCTTGAAACTCTTTCGGACCACGAATATCATTCGGGAGAACTTCTTACCAAACACAGAGACCATTATTCCCATTCCGTTTACGTTTTTGCGTTAGGGCTGTCTATTTACGCAAACGATATTGCTTACAGGAGAGCCTATCTGCAATTTTATGGTTTGGCGGACGACGGCAAATCGGCTTTCAATTTTTTAAAGTTTTGGGGTATGGTCGCTTTGTTCCATGATATAGGTTATCCGTTTCAGCTTGCCCACGAACAGATAAAAACATATACTCAGGAAGTTTGGGGAGACAAGAACCCTGCCAATCCGTATGTTTCTTTCGGAAATTTGGAACGGTTTTTGTCATTGGACGAGGATACAAAGGTTAGCATAAGTTCGGTATTCAATGGCAGGCGTTTTGATTCGATTAATGATTTGCTTGCCTACGGATTAAAGCTTCGCGACGGCTACGACGAAAAAACGATAAGCGGGATATTGTTACGGAGAGTTATCGCACAGCCGGCTTTTATGGACCACGGCTATTTCAGCAGTGTGATTCTTGCGAAGCAGCTTTTTTCTTCTCCGACATTCGTTATGGATATGGAGAAATTGGATGTTTTAACTGCAATTTTATTACACAACAGTTTAAATAAGTGTGATTTAAGCAAATTATCCGACAATCATCCTATTAAACTTGACGAGCACCCTCTTGCTTATCTGCTTATTCTTTGCGACGAGCTGCAATGTTGGGACAGGTTTGCTTACGGCAAAGTGAGCAAGCGCGACCCGATAGCATGGAAAATAGAACTCGAAATCAAAGAGAATGAAATTTCCGCAATTTATTTCTTTGACAATGTCTATTTGGTTGACGAGGAGGAGGATTATCGTAAGAATAAAAGCGTTGAAAAAATCCAGAACGGCACATTTGTGAGGGAAATTTTAGTCGGAGGAGATGAACGCAAAGCTTTTATATCTTCTTCGCTTACTTTAAATGTCAAGGCGAAAGAAGAAAAGAAAAAGAAGCGTTCAAATTTATACGCTTCCGACGATAATTTTATAAACCTGTGTGATTTTGCCAAAGCAATTCATATCAGCTACAATGAAAATTGCAAGGATTTGACCGGCGAAAGAATCGACGAGGATTTTGCAAAACTTCCGTTGGAGTTCAAGGTATCGAATATCGAACAAGCAAAATCTTACGCAAGCAAATTGGAGCTTATAAACTGCTTTTACAGCAGCAAAGATTTGGACTATCCTGTTGTAGAAAGCTTTAAAGACCCGAAGATTGGAGCAATAGGTTCGAATAACTTTGAGTTTCTTTGCAGGGAAGAACACGTCAGATGGGTAAGGGAAAAGCTGAATTTAGGTTGGAAATACGGCGAAGAAGGCAAAGATTATTTCTCGATAGAGGAAAGAAACCGTAAAAAACTGCATAAGTGTATTGTTCCCTATGAATGTCTTACCGAAGAAGATAAAATGAAAGACGCAATAATGATAGACAATATCATACCGTTGCTTAAAAAGTTCGGGAACAATATAAGAATTTACAGTTACCGTTCAGGCAGAAAGCCCGATTTGGTGGTTGCGGGCATAGGTCACAGGTTTTACAAAGATGACGAGAAAAAATTGAAAGAAGCGGTGATTTCCATTTTAAAAGAATTTATGGAGGAAAATCGAGTAATAGTGCGCACGGGTTATGCTTACGGTGCGGACCAACTTATTGCCGAATGTGCGGGTGAATTGGGAATTACTACAAAAGCCGCGCTTCCGCTTCCGTATGAAGATTTTATCAAACACGTCCGTGAAGACGCTGAAAACAATCATCGCACGTATACTGACGAAGACGAGGCAAGATTACGCGGACTTTTGGCGGAAACAGCGGTATGCAAGGTGTTTAACGATATTTACAATCCTTTCTATGCGGCGGGACAGTATAATATTGACAAAGCCGATAAAGTAATTGCAATTTGGGACGGCGAAAAAACTCCGCTCTTCAATGAGGACGGCGCGGAAATTAATCGCGGCGGGACATATCACTGCATAGACATGGCAAGAAAGAAGGGCATGAAGGATAACGTTGATATACGGATAATCCGCTGCCATAGGAAGTAAAACAAATTTTAAGACATTAACCGCGCGAGGGGAATAAAAATATTCGGAGAGACGGCTGCGGAGGAAAATTTGAATTTATTTTAACCTGCAAAGGAGCTTTAAAGTGAAAGTCGAAGTAGTGGATTACAGACCTGAGTGGGCTGAAATGTACGCGGCTGAGGCAGAAAAAATAAGGGCGGTGTTGGGAGAAAACCTTATTGAAATTCACCATATCGGCAGCACAGCCGTAAAAGGTCTCAAAGCAAAGCCGATAATAGATATTTTGGCGGTTGTTTCGGATTTGGTCTCTTTGGACGGCAAAAATTCCGAATTCGAGAAAGCGGGCTACAAATGTATGGGTGAATTCGGAATAAGGGGAAGGCGTTATTTCAGAAAGGGGGAGGAAATACGCACGCATCAGATTCATGCGTTTGGCGCGCTTAGCGCATACGACATCGAAAGACATCTCGCTGTCAGAGATTATCTCAGAGCGCACGACCGCGCCGCTGAAAGCTACGGAAAGCTCAAAGAAAAGCTTGCTGTTCTTTACCCCGACGACATAGAGGGCTATTGCGACGGAAAAGACGCTTTTGTCAAAGCTCTCGAAAAAACGGCGTTGGATTGGTACAGAAAAAATATAGAGGATAGAAAAATATGGAAAGAGAAATAAGGGTATGTGCGGCGGGCACGCACCGCGCACTGCCGGATTGTATACGCGCTACCGTCAGGCTTGCCGGACTTAAAGATACTTACGAAGCCGCCGCGGAGGAATTTAAAGACAGCTTTGAGTTTTTGTTGAAGGAGACAAAACAATTCGTTTTCAAAACTGCGGACTTTTCAATCAACACGCATTACGCGGACGAGCGCGACGGCAACAACGTATGGAGAAAAAAATTTGCGGGATTTATGTTTTCCCACACGCTTGTCTGCGAGTTTCCTTTCGATACCTCCGCGCTTGGTGCGTTTGTATTTGCGTTGGGGCGCTGTAAGTGCGTGGACAGCTTCGGTTTCGATTACGCCGTAACGGACGAAGACGGAGCCTATGACGCCGCAGCCGCCGACGCGGTCAAAAAAGCGGTTAAAAAGGCAAATGTTTTGGCGGCGGCCGCAGGCGTAAAGCTCGGCGATATTGCGTCGATTAGTTTCAACGCTTCTCCAAGAAACATATTTTCGCCGCGTATGTGCAAAACGAACGACCGCGCGGCGGTCATGACGGCGTCCGTCGACGTTGCTCCGCGGGAGTTGAGCTTTTCCGAATCGGTGGAAATGGTTTGGGAGCTTAAATAAAAGCGCGTAAAAAGGCTCAACCTATTAGGTTGAGCCTTGAATTTTTATACCGAAAAAAACCGAATTTATCTTTCGGCTTTGTTGAGAGTCCTCATGCAACGCGTGCAGATGTAATCGTTTATTTCCTTGCCGTCTATTTCAAGCTTGACCTTTTTGAGATTCGCGTTGTAAGTTCTCGGTGTTTTTCTGTTGGAGTGACTTACCAGATTGCCGGACATTTTCGCCTTGCCGCACACCACACAAACTTTGGACATAATTAAGCACCTCCTCATATCAGAGTGTCGTTTTCAACCTGTTTATATTAGCACCGATTTAAAAAAAAAGCAACCGTTTTTAAACAAATTTTTCCTGTGGCGGCGGATTTTTTCGGTCAGTTATGAAAAATGTTCAAGTTTATTCGGAAAATTCCGCCTAAACAGTTGTAAACTTGCTCATAATATTGTAAAATAAGACGGTCGAATTAAATTCGCGGAGGGAAAAATGTCACTGCGCACCAAAAACACTTACGGGGAAATCACAATAACCGACGAAGCCGTCGCCAATGTGGCGGGCAGGCTTGCGTTGGATTGTTACGGCGTGGTGGACAAAGTTCCGCGCAAATTTTCCGACGCTTTGGCGGACCTGTTCAGACGCAGCAGCTGGGGCAGGGGCGTGAAGGTGGTCACGAAAGAAAATCGTATTTATGTTGACATCTATGTTGTTTTTCGTTTCGGTCTGTCCATTTCCGCCGTTGCGGAGTCGCTCAAAAGCACAATCAAATACGGTCTGGAAGAGTTTTCGGGCATGGTTGTGGACAGCGTCAACGTACACGTCGTAGGCGTCGAATTGTAAATAAAATATCGAACCGCTTTTGACGTCGGTTTTAGGAGTATATATGGCAGCAGCACGCTTGGCGCCGGACAAATCCGTTTCGGCGGTTGTGTTGAGAAAAATGTTGGTTGCGGGCAGTAAAATGCTCGAAGTAAATAAAGAATCGGTAAACGCTCTCAACGTGTTCCCCGTCCCCGACGGCGACACGGGCACGAATATGTCTCTGACAATGATTTCCGCCATGAAGGAAGTCTGCAAAAACACCACCAACACCATGGAGGCGCTTTGTCAGGATTTGACCAAGGGAGCTTTGAGGGGCGCGAGAGGCAACTCGGGCGTCATTTTGTCTCAGATATTGAAGGGCTTTGCCAATGTGGTTTCTCCGCAGGAGGAGCTTGACATAAAGAATTTCGCGCGGGCACTCAAATCTGGTGTGGAGCTTGCTTACAGCGCGGTAGCCAAGCCCAAGGAAGGCACGATGCTTACGGTTATCAGAGTTATGACCGAGCACGCGCTGGAAATTTCCAAAAAGCCGTTGACCTACGACAATTTTCTCAGCGCGCTTATAGAAAAGGGGGAGGAAATCCTTGCTCAGACTCCGGAAATGCTGGACGTGCTGAAAAAGGCGGGCGTGGTCGACTCCGGCGGCTACGGGATAATAATGATTTTCAAGGGTATGCTCAAAGGCTACCGCAACGAGGAAATAGAGGGCGCCGAAGACTATGTGCCCACACCCGTTTCCCTGAATCTTGCGTCCGGCTCCAACAAGCTGGTCGAGGATATTCAAATCGATTACGAAAATCTCGACGATATTGAGTTTGCCTACTGCACCGAGTTTTTTATAATAAACCTTAAAAAGAAAACTACCGTCAGCGACATCGACAAGCTGCGCGAAAAACTCAACAACATAGGAGACAGCACGCTTGTCATAGGCGATTTGTCCCTTGTCAAGGTGCACGTGCATACCAACAATCCCGGCACGGCGCTTTCTTACGCCTTGCAGCTGGGAGAGGTGGACAAAATAAAAATAGAAAATATGCTGGAACAGAACCGCGAGCTGAAAGCCAAGTACGAGGCGGAGCGCAAGAATATCGGCATACTTACCATTTGTTCCGGCGAAGGAATGGCGTCCATATTCAAGGACTTGGGAGTGGACAGAGTAGTCGAAGGCGGTCAGACCATGAACCCGAGCGCCGAGGACATCGCGCTTGCGGTCAACAAAATAAACGCCGAAAACGTCATTATCCTGCCCAACAACAAAAACATAATTTTGGCCGCCGAGCAGTCGCGCTCGTTGGTTAAGAAAAAGACCGTGTACGTAGTGCAAAGCACGAATATACCGCAGGGCTTGTCCGCCACGCTTGCTTTCAACACGGAAATCAACATAGCCGAAAATATAGAAAACATGAACGAGGCTCTTTCCACCGTCAAATCGGGTTCGGTCACGTTTGCGGTACGCACCTCCAAAATCGACGACGTCGAGGTCAAGGAGGGAGATGTAATCGGTCTGTTTGAAAGCAAAATCGCAGCCGTCGGCTCTTCTCCCGAAGCGGTGACAAACGAGCTGATTGACAAAATGATTGACGAGGACGACGATATCATGACGCTTTATTACGGAGAGGACGTAACCGCCGAACAGGCGGAGGCTTTCTGCGAGGAGCTTGCCGAAAGGTATCCCGATTTCGAGGTGAGCGTACACTGCGGCGGTCAATCGCTGTACTATTATCTGATATCAATAGAATAACAAGAACATATATAAACATCTCTGTTCGATGCGGAGCTGCCGTTTTCGGCAGTCTCGTCTCCTATTAGAAAGAGGTGTTTTTATTTGTTATCAGGTCGACGTTGAATTATTTCTTAATTTAATAGAGCAACAAGAACATATAAAAACCCCCTTTGCAGAACGCAAAGGGGGTTTAATATCAGTTTTGATTTTCAGGGGCGAAGCTCGTTGCTGACGAATGTGAAGGCTACGGCTCCCGGACCGACGTGACAGCCGATAGTGGGACCCATTATGCGAATCTCCGGCTCTATACCGTACTGCTTTTTTATTTCCTCGGCAAAAATCTTTGCTCCGTCGAGGTCGCCCGTGTGCACCACGGTAGGGTAGGCGTCCTCCGCGAAGGTATATTTCTTTATGTTTGACAAAATGTATTTCAGCGCTCTCTTTTTGCCGCCGGAAATTTTCTGAATTACGCGCAGCTTGCCTTCCCTGTCAAAGTCCAGCATGATTTTGAGTTTTATCAGCGTGCCTATTGCCGCCGCGGTTCCGCCTATTCTTCCGCCGCGCTTTAAGTGATACAAATCGTCCACAACGACGAAATGCTGAATTTTGTGTTTTTTGTCCTCCACAAAATCGACTGCCTCTTGAAGAGTTTTGCCTTCGTCGCGCAGCTTTACCGCCATTTTTACGAGCATACCCTGACATACCGTCGTGGTGTGGCTTTCTATCGGTACGAGATTGAAATCGGGATATTTTTCTTTGACCATTTCCGCCGCCTGAACGGCGTTGTCGCGCGTATTTGCAAGTTGATATGATATGGTAAAATGAATGATGTTGCGATGTCCCGCTTCCGCGAGCTTTTCAAAATATTCCCTGTGTATTTCGGTGTTGTTTTTGGAAGTAAATATGTTTAGCGCGGGATTTTTCAGCATTTCAAAAAAATTGACGTACTCGTCGTATGTCTGAAATTTGTCCTGCATAAATCTCGTTTCGCCGTTTTCTTCTATGGTGATGGTGAGGGGCAGATAACCTATGCCCATTTTTTCTATTTCGTTGGCGTATAAATCGCACGTACTGTCGGTTGATACGAAAAAATTTGTCATCAAAGATATTCTCCTTGTCATATAATAACATACGGCGGCTTTTTTTTCAATAAATTGATACAAATCTCTTGATTTTTTTTATTGTTTTTGTTAATATGTTTAGGCTGACAATTCGCGGGAGTGGCTCAGTGGTAGAGCGTTGCCTTGCCAAGGCAAATGTCGCGGGTCCGAATCCCGTCTCCCGCTCCAAGTAAAGGCGCCATAGCCAAGTGGTAAGGCACAGGTCTGCAAAACCTCTACTCCCCAGTTCAAGTCTGGGTGGCGCCTCCAAGAGCAAAGTCCTTGACTGCAAGGACTTTTTGTTTATCTTGTTTTTTAATTCGCGTCGGCAATTGACAAACGTCTTTGCGCGTGATATACTATTTCGGTAAATTTGTGCCGGTATGGCGGAACAGGCAGACGCAAGGGACTTAAAATCCCTCGATGGCAACATCGTATCGGTTCGACCCCGATTACCGGCACCAAAAATAAACCCGATTTTGCGGTCGGTGTTTTTAACTTGCAGGCTGAGGATATTTTCAATATAAAGCATATAAAGAGATTTGCGGGGCAAGTCTCTTTTTTGTTTAAAGCATTGACGATATAGAAAAAGATTATTATCGGGAAGACATTTTAAAAAAAACGTAAACGAAATTGATTTGATTTTCAGTTCATTAAATATTATTTACTTAACTTATTATAACAGTTACAGATTTTCGTTTCAAGCTTATGTGAACAAAATCGGAATTTCAAGCCGTTGGATTAAGTGAAATATAGCGATTTTATAAAAATTATGTTTTCTAAATAAATTTATGTTGACAAATAGAAAACTTGGAATTAAAATATTGGAAAACAAAAGATGATTACTGCAAAGAGGAGTATGATTGGGATAGCATCGACGACGTTAAAATAAAAGGAGGGAAATTATTATGAATTGCAGAGTTTTTAGCGCAATGTGAATTTGTTTTGCATTGCGCTTTTTTATATGCTTTGAGTATAGAACAACTTGCGGCAAGCAATGAATTTTGCCTTTGTGCGGCAAGAAAGAAATTGAAAGAAAAGAAACTTAAAATCGGTTGTGTTGGTTTAATCGGTTTGTCCCGTGTCAGGGAACATACTTTAAAAAACGGAGGTAAAAAAAATGAAGAAAAGAGTGATTTTTATTGTTGTGACAGCTTTGCTTTGCTGTCTGCTTGTTGCGTGCGGTTCGAAGACGCGGCTTCAAGCGCCCCAAAACATAAGGCAGAACGGTCCTTTTCTGATTTGGGACGAGGTGAAAAATGCCGAAGGGTACATAGTGTTGGCAGACAACGAGGAGTACGTGACTGCCGAGCCTTCCTGCAATCTCTCGTTTCTGGGCGGGGAGACCGTTTACGTCGTAAAGATAAAGGCAGTGGGCGACGGCGAAAATTTTGCCGACTCCGATTGGTCTGAATTCGGCTTCAATGAAATTTTTAAATACACGTTGCTTGCCGACGGAAGCGGCTATGAGGTAAATCTGAGCGTTTCTTCTGTCGAGCTGCAAGACAGAAAAGTAGTCGTACCGTCAACTTACGAAAATTTGCCCGTCACGCGTATTGCCGACAAAATGTTTTACAAATGCGCAAGTCTGACGGAGGTCGTGCTGCCGAATACGCTTAAAGAAATCGGAGCAAATGCGTTCTACAACTGCAAGGCTTTGACAAGCATAGACCTGCCTTCAAGCGTGACGGCAATCGGTTCGGGGGCGTTCAGCGGCTGCTCGTCGCTTAAAAAATTAATTGTTCCTACGGGCATAGAACAGATTGAAAACCTTACGTTTGAGGGCTGCACAAGTCTGACGGAGATTGTGCTGCCGAATACGCTTAAAGAAATCGGGAAGATGGCGTTCATCAACTGCAAGGCTTTGACAAGCATAGAGCTGCCCGCAAGCGTGACGGCAATCGGTTTGGGGGCGTTCAGGTGGTGCGCGCTAAAAAAGATAGTCGTTCCTACGGGCATAGAACAGATTGAAAACCTTACGTTTGAGGGCTGTGCAAGTCTGACGGAGGTTGTGCTGCCGAATACGCTTGAAGCAATAGGCGCCAGTTCATTCTGGAATTGCAGCGCGTTGGAAAGCATAGAGCTGCCTGAAAGCGTGACGGCGATCGGTACGGGTGCGTTCAGAGAATGCGTCGCGCTTAAAAAAATAGTCGTTCCGTCCGGCGTCGAGTGCATTGCCAAAGAAATGTTTTACGAATGCGCAAGTCTTACGGAGGTCGCGCTGCCGAATACTCTTAAAGAAATCGGAGCAAATGCGTTCTACAACTGCGATGCATTGGAAAGCATAGAGCTGCCCGCAAGCGTGACGGCAATCGGTTCGGGTGCGTTCAGAGAATGCGTCGCGCTTAAAAAAATAGTCGTTTCGTCCGGCGTCGAGTGCATTGCCGAAGAAATGTTTTACGAATGCGCGAGTCTGACGGAGATCGTGCTGTCGAATACGCTTAAAGAAATCAAGAGAGCGGCGTTTGCCCACTGCATTGCATTGGAAAGCATAGAGCTGCCTGAAAGCGTGACGGCAATCGGTTCAAGTGCGTTCAGCGGTTGCTTGTCGCTTAAAAAGATAGTCGTTCCTGACGGCATAGAGCGGATTGAAGGCAATATGTTTGGCGACTGCACGAGTCTGACGGAGGTCGTGCTGCCAAGCACGCTTAAAGAAATCAGGGGAATGGCGTTCCTCGGATGCATTGTATTGGAAAACATAGAGTTGCCTGAAAGCGTGACGGCGATCGGTTCGATTGCGTTTGGCGGCTGCTCTTCGCTTAAAAAGATAGTCGTTCCTACGGGCGTAGAGCGGATTGAAGGCTCTACGTTTGTGGGCTGCTCGAATCTGACGGAGGTCGTGCTGCCAAGTACGCTTAAAGAAATCATGGGAATGGCGTTCCGCAATTGCGAGGCGTTGAAAACGGTGGTTTTGCCCTCGTCGCTTAAAGATATAGGCAAAGGAGCATTCAGCAACTGTCCGCTCGAAAGCGTTTTCTTCGGCGGCACGGAAGCGGAGTATCTTTCCGTTTCCGTTGCAGAGGGAAACGACAGCATTCTCAGTGCGGCAGTATATTTTTATTCGGAAACCGAGCCGACGGAAAATCCTCAAAAATTTTGGCGTTACAGCGGGGGAAAGCCCTTGCCTTGGGCGTGACCGACGCGCTTTTACACCTTTAAAAGCCGCCCCCTCAAAGACTTGGTTTTGCGGGGTAAAAAATTAAAAAAGGAGTTGATGCTTATGAGAGCGGTCAAGCAATGAATTTGCATTTGTACAACAGAAACCAAATTAAAAATACTAAAAAATAAAAAAGGAGACTTATATGAAAAAGTTAAATTTCAAAATTTTATCCGTTTTTCTGGCAATAGCAATTGTTGTGTCGGGAGCGGCAGTCGTCGTAGCCTCTCCGAGAGAAGAAGTAAACGCCCTGTCGCCGAATTATGACGGCAGCGACGTCTACTATTTTTGCGATTTATATCCCACTCTGACTTATGAAAACTTTTCCAATACGTTCAGCGCATCTATTTTTTATGATGTGCGTTGGGTAGACCAAGACCAATTTAGAGAATATATCGTTTACGACTACTTTTATGGACTAAGTAACCAAGTCGTTATTTTCGATATAAAAACATTTATACCTTACACCGACGTTTTGTACGAATTGTTTTTACGCTTGAAAGAAAACAATTGCGTGACGGGATTTGTTACGAGTTATTCCGAAAGCGATTTCCCCGACACCTATTTTCTCGATTGTGTGGATATCTTTGTGGAAAATGCTCCCAGCGACAAGATGGACGTCTACTTTTCAGCGGCTTTCGAGGATTTGGAAACAAACGGGGAGCTGTCAAATACGGTTTACCTGTTGGATAGAAGCGTTCTCAACGTGTATTTTATCGAAAACCGTGACTTTAGAGCATTGTGCGATACATCCCATTTTTTAAATAAATTTATTTACGATTTGTTGTATTTTGTGTCAAGTACCGAATATGAAATTTACGAATATCAAAATGCACTTGACGAATGGAATATAACAATACTTGTCTACGTCGGAAACAATCAATTTGTTGACTTGACGACGTGGGAGAGATATACATTTTCCAGTTCGCAGGAAATTTTGGAAGAATACGAAAAAGAGCATATCTGTTCGTTTGGTTTCGACATGTTCGATGAGGAGTTTTATTGGTTTTTGTATAACAACGGTGTGGACTTAAACTATTTGTTCGAGGTCACTCCCTTAAGCTATGACTGCAACGGACTTGATTTGAGATTAAATAATTTTGACTATACCGACGAAGCGGAGCTTTACCTTGTCGAAGCGCTGAAAGATTGGCTTTCGGTAATTTAAACGCTCTGCTTTGGCGGCAGCTCACGGAACAGGAGGAATACAATACCGACCCCGACAGGAAATCGTTTTCCGACGCGAGCATATATTTTTATTCGGAACAAAAGCCCGTTTCGGAGGGGAATTTTTGGCGTTACTCTGACGGAGTCGCCGTTGTCCGGTGATTTTTGTCGCGATTTAGACAAATTTACCGCTTTGCATAAACGCAAGGCGGTTTTGTTTTTTACCGGGAGCACAATCGGGCTTTTAAAAGAATATTATTTAATAAGCCAATTACGGAGGTCATGATGGATAATATTTTCGGAACGGACGGTATCAGGGGAGTGTTCGGCGCGGAATTGAACTGCGGGAGCGCTTATCTTTTGGGGGCGGCGCTGTGCGGAGCGGACGGAGACTCTCCCGTCGTAGTCGTGGGCAGGGATACGCGTCCGTCCGGGGAGGAGCTTATGCGGGCGCTTGCAAAAGGCGTGCACGACAACGGCGGTTACGTTATCAACATAGGAATCCTGCCCACCAACGCCGTTGCTTACTTTACGCGGAAAATGGGGTGCGACTTCGGCGTTATGATTTCCGCAAGTCACAATCCGCCCGAATACAACGGCTTGAAGGTGTTTGACCGCTACGGCGTGAAGCTGTGCGAAAAAAAGCAGAGGGAGATTTCCGCTTTTATGGAGGACAGAGAGGTGTCGGACGCCGAGGGCGCGGAAGTGTGCGCCTTTGACAGCGCGGGAAAGCTGTATTGCGACTACATAGAAAACCTGATTATGCCCGACCTCAAAGGGCTTAAAATTTCTCTAGACTGTTGCTACGGGAGCTGCTACGACGTGGCGTCCTCCGTCTTTGCAAAGACGGGCGCTGCGCTGCACGTTTACTGCGGCTTCAACCGCGGAGAGCTGATAAACAAAGACTGCGGAGCCACCCACACCGAGTTTCTCGAAAAGATGATGAGGAGCAACGGCTGCGAGCTGGGCTTTGCCTTTGACGGCGACTGCGACAGAGTTGCCGTTTTGGAGCGCGGGCGGACGCTTGACAACGACAGACTTCTTTTTGCGCTGGCAAAATATATGTCCGAAAATGGAATGCTCAGAAAGGATATGGTAGTGGGCACTGTGCTCACCAACCGCGGCGTGGAAATGGCGCTCAACGGGCTGAATCTCAGGCTTTTGCGAAGCGACGTGGGGGACGCCAACGTATTTCATCTCATGAGCAAAAAGGGCGTTAATCTCGGCGGGGAGCGCAGCGGGCATTTTCTGCTTAGCGACTTTGCGACGGGCAGCGACGCGCTTTTGAACGCGCTGTTTTTCGCAAAAATATACAGGGAAAAGGGAAGCTTGTTCGACTATACCGCGGGTTACAAAAACGTGCCCTGCCGCGAAAAGAGCATAAACGTAACTCCGCAGCAGCTCAAAAGCATGAAAAACAGCAGTTATTTTGAAAAGGTGGCGGGCGAGGTGCGGGCGCTTTTCGGCGGAGTCAAGCTGGTGCTCAGGGCAAGCGGCACCGAGCCTAAGGTCAGGATTTACATCGAAGGGGAGGACGCGGGAGAGATTGAGGAGGCGATGAGGCACACAGCGTGGCAAATTTCCGATTTCGTCTGAAAGCGTTTGCGTTTTGAAATGGTTTGTAATATAATAAATCTCAATATGGACAAGAAGCGACGCAACAAAATCAGCTTCGTCACCACGCTGTTCGGATTGATTGCAAACGCCTTGCTTTGCGCGGGTAAATTTGCGGTGGGGCTTTTGTGCGGCAACATTGCCGTCACTGCCGACGCGGTAAACAATCTTTCCGACGCGGGCAACAATGTTGTCACGCTGATAGCAATCAAGGTGGCGGGCAAGCCTGCGGACAAGGAGCACCCCTTCGGACATGAAAGGGTAGAATACATTTCCGCGCTGGTCGTCGCTTTTATTATACTCTTTTTGGGCGTGGAGCTGGCGGTGTCTTCCGTTGAAAAGATAATACTCAATTTCAAAGAGCCTTATCTGCCCGAATTTGACGCGTGGCTGGTTTACGTTTTGTCGTTTTCCGTTGTCGTCAAGGTCGTCATGTTTTTCGTTTACAGGACAAACGGCAAAAAAGCGCAGTCTCCCGTGCTGGAAGCAATGGCGTTGGACAGCATTATGGACGTTGCCGCCACCGCCGCCGTGCTTGCGGCGATTCTTATCGGCAGATTGGCGAGCGTCAATCTTGACGGGTACATGGGACTTGCCGTATCCGTTCTGATATTTGTCGGCGGGATAAAGATAGCAAAGGATACCGTGAGCGGTTTAATCGGGGTTGCACCCGACAAAAAGCTCATTGCCGAGCTGGAAGCCGAAATCGCGGCTTACGACGGCGTACTCGGCGTCCACGACCTTTTGGTGCACAGCTACGGACCTTACAATACATTCGTCACGGTGCACGCCGAGGTGGACGCAAAAGCCGATATGCTTGCCGCGCACGAGCGGATAGACCGAATAGAAAGAGATTTTCTCGAAACACGAAACATACATCTGTTGGTTCATCTTGACCCCACCGAAAAGGACAATCCCGAAATCGAGGCGGTTTTGCCGTCGATAAAGGAAGTTTTGTCGTCCGTTGCCGACGGTCTTAATTTCCATGACGTGCGACTTGTCAGGCAGGGCGGCGCGGAAAAAATATTTTTCGATATGGTTGCGCCTTTCGAGCTGGAAAAGTCGGATGAAGAGCTTAAAAATCTTGCCGAAAGCCGCCTTTTTGAAAAAACAGGCATGAGCTTTTCGGTTACGGTTGACAGAGAGTGATTGCAAAAGGAGAAACGATTTGAGCAAAGCAGACGAAATTTTTATCCGAAACGTAAAAGAAATTTTAAACGAAGGCTATTCCGACCGAAACCTCGACGTGCGCCCGCGCTGGAAGGACGGGACTCCCGCGCACACAATAAAAAAGTTTTGTATCGTCAACCGTTACGACCTGAGAGACGAGTTTCCGATAATCACTTTGAGGCGCACCTTTTTCAAGACCTGCATAGACGAAATGCTTTGGATTTGGCAGAAAAAATCCAACAACATACGCGACCTGAACAGCGGCGTATGGGACAGCTGGGCGGACGAAACGGGCAGCATAGGCAAGGCTTACGGCTATCAGCTTGCGTTGAAGCACAGCTATCCCGAGGGAGAGTTCGACCAAGTGGACAAGCTTCTGTATGATTTGAAGCACAGCCCGCAATCGAGACGTATGATTGCCAATATGTACAATCACGCGGACCTTAGCCAAATGAGGCTTTATCCCTGCGCCTATTCCTTTACGCTAAACACGAGCGGAAACGTACTCAACGGCATACTCAATCAGCGCTCGCAGGATATGCTGGTCGCAAACAACTGGAACGTGGTGCAGTACGCCGTGCTGCTCAATATGTTCGCGCAGGCGTCGGGGCTTGTCGCCGGCGAGCTTGTGCACGTGATTGCCGACGCGCATATTTACGACAGGCACATTCCGTTGATTGAAAAAATGCTCGAACAGCCTGTTTACGACGCGCCTGAATTTGTCATGGACAAGAGCGTAAAGGATTTTTACGCATTCAATACGACGCATTTCAAACTTGAAAATTACAGATACAACGATTTTGAAGTCAAACCGGAGGTGGCTGTCTGATGAACGCAATCGTAGTCGTAGACAAAAAATGGGGCATAGGCAAAAACAACGATTTGCTGTTCAAGCTGCCTGAGGAAATGAAATATTTCAGACAGAAGACTTTGAACAAAATCGTCGTCATGGGCAGCAACACGCTGAAATCCTTCCCCGACGGGAAACCGCTTAAAAACCGCACAAACGCGGTGCTTTTTCCCGGAGGCGAAAAACGGGACGACTGTATTGTGGCGGACAGTCTCGAAGAGCTAAGACAAGTGTTGACAAGCTTCCCCGAAGATGATATATTTATCATAGGGGGAGCGATGATGTACAAAACCATGCTCCCTTTTTGCAAGCGCGTTTACGTGACCAAGGTGGACGCGGACGGACAGGCGTCGGTGTTTTTCCCCGACCTTGACAGGCTCGGTTGGACGCTTTCGGAGAGAGTTGCGAAAAAACGCGACGGAGAGTACGAGTTGGAGTTTGTGGTTTATTCCAATCCGTCGCCGCAAAAATTTTGACAAAACGGATGTTTCGCCGCAGCGCGGCTGAGATAAATCTTGAAAGGAGGTTAAGTAAATGAGAAAAAGCCTTGAAAAAGTGTTCGATATCATCGGCGAAATACTTGCCGTGCTTGCTTTGATACTTTACGTATTTCTTGCAATCAACGCGCAGTTCATGTTTTTGCCCGACGGTGTTTTGAACGTGCTTATGGTAATTCAGCAGTATTCGTTCATAATCGTGACAATAGTCGTAGGTTTTGAAGCTATGATAAAGCGCAATCTGTTGTTCAGAATTATATTCTACGTCATCGTTGCGGCAGTGGTTATACTTCAGTTCTTCCCCGGCACATGGGATAACCTCATGGGTTATGTGGGCGCGATGGCGCTGTAAAAAGCATATTGAAAACGTCCGCTTTAAAGCGGACGTTTTGTTTTGTTGATTTTCAAATGCAAGAAAATCAAATGAAATTATTTTTTTACCTTTGTGCCGCAATTTCCGCAGAAAACTCCGTAGGTTTCCGTGCGGCAGTTCGGGCAAATCAGAATTTCCGTCATTTCGTTTGAGCAGCGCGGGCACGTCGAATAAATGGATTCCGTTCTGAAACCGCAGTGTCTGCAATACAGAAGGCGTTTTTTAGGCGCGGGAGGTTGGCTCGGAGAGAGGGCGGGGGCTGCGGCGGATAAGCTTTCTTCCCGCCCGTCCGACGCCTTTTCGCCGACGTCCGCTTCCGTCGCGGTGTCGCTCTGCGCAGTCTGCGCTTGCGCCTCCTCGGACTGCTCCGTGTTTGTTTCCGTTTCCGCAGCGTTGCCCGTCTCTGTGACAGGCGTTGTTGAACTTTCCTTTGCGGAATTTTTTTTGAGTATAAAGTTTAAAAACAGTGCAAGCAGCAGCGCCGCAGTGAACACTGGCGAAGCGTAATATAACGATTTCAGCGTAAGCGCCGCTGCATTCTGCGCCGCCGCCGAATTTAAAACGTCGCTCATGGGAAGCACGGCGAGATAACCCGTTTGAAGCAGCAGTATACATATAGAAGCAGTGAGCCACAGCGCGCGGCTGAGCCTGTTTTTAGAGGTGAGCATAACAATCGCAGCCGCGGCGGTGAGAACGCCCAGCGCCGTTTCGGTTATTTCCGAAAGCTTGTTTGCGTTCAGTTGGCTTGAAAAGACTGCGGCAACGACGCGCATTGCCGCCGCGAGCGCCAGCAGCGAGAGTCCGACGACCGCCCGTTTGTTTTTGGAAATGAAGCAGGTCATGACGGCGAGAACTGCGGCAACGCCCCAGAGCGCCGCTACTATTAAATCCGGAATATCCGAAACTCCCAATGATTGCGTCAACAACAGCATAAATGCGCCTCCGCTTAAATAATACAACTTTTTTCCTCTTTATGCAATGAAAAGAGAGAAAAAAAGTTCAATCGGACGTCGTGCTTACTGAAAGCTCCGCGTGTTCTTCGTCGCCGCTGCCGTCGTCGGACATTTCCTCGCGTTTTTTGAAAACTTTTCGATAGCACCTCAACGCTATGGGAGCAAAGATGACGAGGGAAAGCGTTTCCGCTATCGGATAGGCATAGAAAAGCCCGCTCATTTGGAAGAAATAGTCCAGAAGATATGCCATGGGAATCAGGAAAATCAGCTGTCTCGACACACTGAGGAACATGGAGAACAATCCGATGTTGAGCGATTGGAATGTCGTGACGAGCAGTATACCCAGCGAAGCCGGCAAAAAGCACCAGCTTATGCACCTGAAAGCGTAAATAGTGTCCTCCCTGAGCGACGGGGTGGTTTCAAAAATGTCCACAATGAGACCGGGACAAATTTGGAATAGCAAAAGTCCTACCGTCATAATGGCTGCCGAAGTTATCAGAGACCTTTTCCAACAGTCGTTGTATCTCGCTCGGTCGTTTGCGCCGAGATTGTAGCTGAGAATGGGCAGTGTGCCCTGCATCAGACCGAATACCGGCATAAAGACAAAGCTTTGAGTGGAGAAATAAATGGTCAGAACCCTTATTCCGTTGGGATACGCTTTGAGTATGCTGTTGAGTATAATGGTGGTGAACGAGCCGAGCGCGTTTAGTATGAACGTGGGCAAACCTATGCGGAATATGTTCCACACTGTGTTCCATTTTAATTTCATTTTGGCGAGGTTTATGCTCACGTCCTGCTTTTTTACGATAAACACGAGAATAATGTACGCGCAGGCGACAAATTGTCCGATGATTGTGGCAATCGCCGCGCCCGCAACGCCCATGTTGAGACATTTCATGCCCCAGAATTCGTCGAAAATGAAAATAGGGTCGAGTATGATATTGACTATTGCGCCGAGAGCCTGACTTACCATAGGCGCTTTCATGTTTCCCGTAGCTTGAAGCAGCTTTTGCGCGACAATGCTGACTACGGAAAAAACGGACAGTCCGAGCATATAAATAAGGTACTCGTTGCCCATATCTATCATTTCCGCGTCTTCCGTAAACAGCTTCATAAAGGGGACGGACACGGTAAAGGCGAGCGCCACAAACAGCAGCGAGCCGATAATGGAAAGAAAAACGGCGGTGCGCGCGACATTGTCCGCGCCTTCGCGGTCGCCCTCGCCGAGCTTTCTCGATATGAATACGTTTGCGCCCACGCCTATTCCCAGCGCGAGCGAAATCTTTATCATCACCATAGGGAAAGAAATGCCCACCGCCTCGAACGCGACCTGACTGTACTGCGACAAAAACATACTGTCCACGATTGTGTAAAGCGCGTCGATAAACATGGATATGATGGCGGGAAGCGACATATTAAGCAGCAGCCTTCCCATGGGCATACTGCGCATTTTTGCCGATTGTAAAGTATCGTTTTTCTCTTGCATGATTTCACCTGACAAAAGGATTAAAGTTTAACCAAACTATTTTAACAGATTCGCGGCAAAAAGCAAGCGTAAAAGGTGCGCAAAAAAGGAAAAATTTGCGCAATCCTCCGACTGCCCGCAAAAGAAAAACGGCGCGTCGCGCCGTTTTTCTTTTATATTGATTTAAAGGAAAATAGCGAGGAAAATACCTGCCGCGACGGCAGAGCCTATGACGCCCGCCACGTTGGGGCCCATTGCGTGCATGAGCAGATGATTGTCGGGGTCGTATTTTCTTCCCACCGTATGGGACACTCTCGCCGCCATAGGCACGGCGGATACGCCCGCCGAACCGATAAGAGGATTGATTTTGCCTTTGGTAAGCCAGCACATGAGCTTTCCGAACAGAACGCCGCCGACGGTGGAGAAGCAGAAAGCGAACAGTCCCAGACCGATGATGAGCAGCGTGTTGAGAGACAAAAAGTTTTCCGCAGTTGCGGTCGCTCCTACCGAGATGCCGAGCAAAAGGGTGACTATGTTCATGAGAGCGTTCTGCGCCGTGTCGGAAAGTCTTTCGGTGACGCCGCACTCCTTAAACAGGTTGCCGAGCATGAGGCAGCCGAGCAGTGGAGCGACGGAGGGGAGCAAAAGCGCGGTGATGATTGTCACCATAATGGGGAAAATGATTTTTGCTGCCTTGGAAACGTTTTTGGGCGGCTCCATGCGAATCAGCTTTTCCTTTTTGGTGGTGAGCATCTTCATCAGCGGAGGCTGAATCAAAGGAATCAGCGCCATGTAGGAATAAGCCGCGACCGCAATCGGTCCGAGCAGGTGGGGCGCCAGCTGATTGGTTACGTAAATAGCCGTAGGTCCGTCGGCGCCGCCGATAATGGCAATAGCCGCAGACTCCTCGCCGGTAAAGAAGCACACCGCAATCAGGAACGCGCAGTAAATTCCGAGCTGCGCCGCCGCTCCGAGCAGCATTGATTTGGGATTGGCGAGCAGGGGACCGAAGTCGGTCATCGCGCCCACTCCGAGAAAAATCAGACAGGGATAAACGCTTGTCTTGACGCCTATGTAAAGTATATCCAGCAGACCGCCGTTTTGCAGCACGTCCATATAGTCGGGCTTGGAGTTGTCAAACCACATTTCGGGGTGGTAAATGCCCGTGCCGGGCAGGTTTGTCAGCAGCATGCCGAAGGCTATGCCTACAAGAAGCAGCGGCTCGAATTTTTTGACAATACCAAGATAAAGCAAAACGCAGGCGATTAAAATCATGACTGCCTGTTTCCAGTCCATTGTGGCAAAGCCGGAGCTGCCGAACAGGTTGCTTAAAAAATCTCCTATGTTCATGTCGCTCCTTTCAGGCAAGCTCGTAAATGGGAGTGCCTTGCTCTACCTTTGAACCCTTCTGCACGTAAAACGCCGTGACGGTTCCGTCCTTGCTTGCCGAAATTTCGTTTTCCATTTTCATGGCTTCGATAGTGAGCACGACGTCGCCGCGCTTTACCTTGGCGCCGACGCTTACTTTGAGTTCCATAACGACGCCGGGCAGAGGGGACTCCACCGCGTTTGCGCCCTTTGTCACCGTAGCGGTAACGGCGTCCGCAGGCGCGGGGGCTGCGGGCTGAGCCGGCAGAACGGGAGCGGGAGCCGATATGGCGTCATATTCTTTAAGAAGAGAGGCGACGCCTTTTTCCACCTCTACCTCGTAGATTTTTCCGTTTAATTTGACGTTATATTTCATTTCAGTCCTTGTTCTCCTTTTTTTCTTTTATGGAAACGAATTTCAGCTCGTTGAGCGGAGTTTCCAGCTCGTCCGCGACAATAGCCATAATCATGGCTGCTTCCTTGTCGGGCACGTCGAAGAGCTTGACGCTGCCGCACGAGCCGGGAGCGGGGGTTGAGTCCTCCTGCGGTTTGCCCGCGGGCTGCTTTTTGACCCCTTTCTTTGTAAGATAGTTGAGCAGAGCGATTAAAAGAGCCATGACGGCAAGTACGACAATTATGAGCACAAAGCCTATGACGGAGTAAAGCGCCGCTTCGCCGAAAGTAAGCTCGACGTCGGCAAAAGATAAAAGATTCAGCATTTTCCGTTCTCCTTATTCCGTCACCGCTTCGATGGTGTAGGACACGACGTTTTCTTCCTTTTTGCGCCTTTCCTCGAAGAATTTTTCCGCTACCTGAGGGAAAGCGATGTAGCTCAAAACGTCCTCGTCGCTTTTCGCCGTGCCGGAAAGCTCCTTTTTGTTTTTTTCAAAGGAGGGCTTCAAAGTGTCAGCAAAACGGCATTCGATGGGTTTTTCTTCTCCCAACGCCTTTTTGACTAGCTCGGGGTTGACCTTGCCGGGCGCGCGGCCGTATTCTCCGTGCAGATAAGCCTTGACCTCTTTGCCTATGCTTTTGTAGCGTTCGCCGAGCAGCACGTTCTGCGTCGCCTGCACGCCTACCATCTGACTCATGGGCGTGACCAGCGGGGGATATCCGAGGTCCTCTCTCACGCGGGGAATTTCCTCCAAAACCTGATTGAGTCTGTCGAGTGCGTTCTGCTGTTTGAGCTGCGAAAACAGGTTGGACAGCATTCCTCCCGGCACCTTGTAATTGAGCGCGTCGGTGTCCGTGACCATAGCTAGCGGCATAAGAGTGCCGTCTGCTATGTAATCGTTGCGTATGGGCTTGAAAAAGTCGTTTACCTTTTTCATTACGTCGGCGTCGGCAACGCAGTCGTAGCCCAATTCTCTCAGAGCGTAAACAAGCGTTTCCGTCGCAGGCTGCGACGTGCCTCCCGAAAAAGCCGACGACGCGGTATCGATAACGTCCGCGCCCGCTTCGATGCCTTTAAGATATGTGATGAAGGCAAGGCCCGTGGTGCAGTGCGTGTGCAGAACGACGGGCAGACCGACCTTTTCTTTAAGCGCTTTGACCAGGTCGTAACACTCCTGCGGTCCCATGACGCCCGCCATGTCCTTGATGCATATTGTGGACACGCCCATTTCCTTCATTTCGGAGGCGACGCCGACAAAATTGTCAAGGGTGTGGACGGGGCTCGTGGTGTAGGAAATGGCTCCGCTTGCGATTGCTCCCGCCTTGACGGTTTCTTCGACCGCAACCTTAATATTCCTTGTGTCGTTGAGCGCGTCGAAAATACGGATTATGTCTATGCCGTTTTCCACACTCTTTTTGACGAACATTTTTACCACGTCGTCGGGATAATGACGGTAGCCCAAAAGGTTTTGTCCCCTAAGCAGCATTTGCAGCTTGGTGTTTTTGACCTTTTTGCGGATTTTTCTCAATCTTTCCCAAGGGTCCTCGTTTAAAAACCTCAGACATGAGTCAAAGGTTGCTCCGCCCCAGCACTCTATCGAATAATAGCCCGCTTTGTCCATTTCTTCGAGTATGCCGTCGAATTTGTCGTAGGGCAGCCGTGTCGCGATGAGGGACTGATTCGCATCTCTCAAAACGGTTTCAGTGAATTGAACTTTTTGTGCCTTCATTTAACGAATTTCCTTTTTTATATTTTTTACGGCTTATGCCCGACTAGGCTCGAATTGAAAAAGTGTAGGCATAAACTATAATTATAGCGAATTAAGGTTGAAATTTTTTATAAATATGAATTTTATTCATATTTTTGCCTTTCTTTCAAGGGCAAAAGCTGCAAAAAACATGAATAAAATTCAGGTTTTGCGCCTTGAAAGGGCATAAAGCAGCTCAAAGCCAATCTCAACCAATATTATTTTAACAAATAAAAATTCAATGTCAACGGAAATGTATAGCTTGCTGAAAAGAAATTTTTTTGTATGCGGTTATAACTAAAATTTATCGACTTTGAAAACGCGGCGTTTGGCTTTTCCGTGTCGGCGGGCATAGTATAAAGAGGGAGGATATATGAACGAGAACGTCTGGCAGGCGCTGCTCTTTTCCGCGATAGCCGGACTTTCTACCGGTATAGGCAGCTTGATAGCGCTGTTTGCCAAAAAGAGCAACAAAACCTTTTTGTCCGTCAGCTTGGGATTTTCCGCGGGGGTTATGATATACGTCTGCTTTGCGGAGCTGTTTAAAAATTCTCAGGAAATGCTCGCCGCAAGCTTCGGACAGGTAAAGGGTGCGATTTTTTCGGCTGTTTCGCTGTTTTGCGGCATTGCGGCAGTCATGCTGATAGAGGGGCTTTTGCCCGAAAAGGAAAAAAAGGAGTTTGGCGGGGAGATTTGCGATGAGGAGAAAAAACGCAAGCGTCTGCTCAGGTCGGGGATATTTACGGCGCTTACCATTGCCGTGCACAATCTTCCGGAGGGGCTTGCGACCTTTGTTTCCGCGCTTGACAATCCCAAGCTTGCCGTGCCGGTGGTTGCTGCCGTCGCCATACACAACATTCCGGAGGGAATCGCCGTGTCCACGCCCGTGTTTTTTGCGACGGGGAGCAGGAGCAAGGCTTTCTGGTACTCTTTTCTGTCTGGACTTGCCGAGCCGCTGGGGGCGATTGCGGGTTATCTGATGCTTATGCCCATTCTCAACGAAACGGTGTTCGGCGTTCTGTACGGAGCGGTTGCGGGAATCATGCTTTACATAGCGCTTGCGGAGCTTTTGCCGTCGGCACACGAGCAGTCGCCGAAAAAGTTTGCGGTAAACGCGGGGCTTGTTGCGGGTATGCTGATAATGGCGATAAGCCTGATTTTGTTTATGTAAATGCAACAAAAAACGCGCGGAAGCCGCGCGTTTTGTTTTTAAATTTATTTTTTCAAATTATGTTGATTTGGCAGGCGCGCATGGCTTCTATGGCGTTTCTGTGCCGCTCGGGAGTGACTCCCGCGCAGCAGCTTTCCACGACGTTTATTTCCGCTTCGGGTAAAAACGCTTTTAGCAAAAGCGCGTTTGAAATCACGCAGATGTCTGTGCAGACGCCTACGAGGTCTATGCAGTCGAATTGATTGTCAAGCGCGTACTGCGCAAGCAGCAGACTGCCGAAAGTGTATTTGTCGAATACGTTTTGGACATAATCCGACAGAGCTTCGGCGATTTGCCAACCCTTTGTGTTTTTGACGCAATGGGGCACGGGCAGTTTTCGCCCCTCCTGAGTCTGCGCATAGTTTTCGTCGTGAGTGTCGCGGGTGAAAACTATTTCGGCGCCCTGTTCGTCCGCGCGTTTTACGTACTCCGCGACTGCCGGCAAAATTTTTTCCGTATCCGAGTTTGAAAGCGCGCCGCAGATGAAATCGTTTTGCATATCTATGACTGCCACCAATTTTTTCATGCTTTTTCTCCCGCAACAGGATAGCACAAATTCGGAAATTTGTCTATTTTTAAAATTATGCGTTTCAAAGATTTAACATTTTTTGCGGGAGTGTGCTATAATCAAAACTAATTTTCAAGAGCAACGGAGATTATTATGCGAATATTTAAAAAACTCAAAGTACAGTCTGTCGTCGTTTCATTGCTTTATCTTGTTCTCGGCATTTGTCTGCTTGCCGTGCCCGACGCCGCGAAACGTACCGTTTGTTATTTTGCGGGAGCCATGCTCATTGTCAGCGGTTTGGTGCAGATAATAAATTATTTTTTGTATTCGGTGGTTCGTTTCGGTTTTCTGTGGGGAATCATCGACGTTTTCGCGGGTATTTTTATTGTCAGCTCGGCGGATATATTCGCACAGACGGAAATTTTCGCTCTGCTTTTCGGCATTCTGTTGGTCGGGAAAAGCATTTTCGAGTTTCAGACGGCTGCGGACATGAAGAGGTTCGGCGTAAAATTCTGGTGGGCGGAAACGGCGTACGCGGCGCTGCTTCTTGTCTTGGGAGTGGTGCTGCTGTTCGACCCCTTCGGAGCCGAAAGGGCGTTGTTTGTTTATCTCGGCGTGTGTTCTCTGCTTAACGGTATTTTGGGCTTTGCGGTTAACTTTTTTGTTTCCGGAAAGATTAAAAAGGTAAAACATACGGTGGTGCGGGAGCTGGACAGCGACCAATTTGAATTGAGAGACGCGCCGGAGGAGTCCGACGGCGATTGACGGGGCGACGACGGGCTTGAATAAAGCTGTCTATTATTGTTTAAAATGTGTGTTATACGCGCAGGCGGCGGGCGTTGGAGAAGCAAAACGCAAAAAGAGGAAGCTCTTTGCGCCGCCTGTTGGCCGTCAAACACGTTTTTCTCAGGCGGATTAATCGGCAAAAAGCTTGAGTTAGCAAACTCCGTCAAATTGTTTGCTTTTAAACTCGGCAGCCCGCGCCGCAGCGTTGACAAAACAGCGGCGTTCTGTTAAAATAAACGCACGCCGAGCAATATGCGGTAACGGTGTTGCATATCAAAAAGTAAAGTTTGGTTCCGCAGCCGTTTAAATCGAAAGATTGCGCAGCTTTTTTGAAAATAATATTACGGAGGCATATCGAAGCGGTCACAACGAGGCGGTCTTGAAAACCGTTTGCCCGCAAGGGCACGGGGGTTCGAATCCCTCTGCCTCCGCCAAAAACAAAGGAAAGGGCGCGTCTTGCGTCCTTTCTCTATGTCTGGTACTTCGAGTAGGCTCCCTGCTACTTGCCTTTAAAAGTGCGCCCTCCGCAACACTTCTGCCCGATTTCGAAGTATATTTATCATGAAAATTCAAAGCAACCTAAATCAAATGCTCCGTTTGGGCTGTTTGATTTTTTCGTCGTTCTGCCGATTTATACGAAATCGGAAAAATGCCAAGCATTTCGCGGCGCGTCAGCTTTAATTTAATCGGGCATTCGCTGCAGCGGCAATTACTTTTTTTATATTTATGTAATTATATTGCAAACGCTTGATCTGTTTTCTTTTTTATGTTATAATATCATTGCAGAAGTGAATTATGGAAATAAATAAAGTTTACAATGACGACATAATGAATATATTGAAAGCGTTGCCGGACAATGCCATTGATATGATTTATAGCGATCCCGATTATAACGTCGGCATGAAGTATAACGGCAAATCATATACAAAATCTTTTGCCGAATACATTGATTGGTACATAGAGTTGGCAAAAGAGTCATTGAGAGTTTTGAAGCCTGACGGCAATATGTTTTTTATAAATTATCCTAAACAAAACGCATATTTAAGGGTAAAATTTTTAGACGAACATTGTTATAGTGTTTTTGATTACGTTTGGGTTTACAATACCAATGTGGGGCACTCGCCGAAGAAATTCACCACCGCCCACAGAAGCATATTACACTGCACAAAATCAAAAGAAAACAAATGGTACAAAGCACAAGTAGCGGAGCCCTATAAAAATCCTACGGATAAGCGTATAAAACAAAATATAGCCAACGGAAGTTGCGGCAGAATGCCTTACTCGTGGCTATATTACGATTTGGTCAAAAACGTTTCAAAAGATAAAACAATGCACTCTTGTCAAATTCCCAAAAAGCTAGTCGAAAAACTGATTTTGGCGAGCACACGACCGAATGACACAATTTTAATTCATTTTGGCGGTTCCGGCGGTGAAATTATTCAGGCAAAAGAATTGGGCAGAAATTTCATTAGCGCGGAACTTGACTCAAAATACGTTGATTTAATCAATGACAGATTAAACAATAACGGGCAAATCGGCGAACAATTTAAATTGAAATTCAACAAGCAATCAGAGCTGTAAAAAAGGATTTAACAGCTCTGCCAATTTCTTATTCGGCAACGGGTGAACGCCTCTTGTTCTTGAAAAGGTTTGAGCAACATTTATGACGATAGAGAAATCGATGTTTGCTTTATCATCTTTATGCAACAAAACCTCGTCTACAAATTCTTGAAAAAGAATCGGGATGGAAATGCAACTCAAAATAGTGTTTATCCTGCCCATTTTCGGTTTTTTGACGACAAAATTCAAGCCGTCGTTATTGGCGTGGGTTTTCATTTCGTCGTTCCAACCCAAAATATCCATAAAATGAATAAACGCCAAGATATTCACATTTAAGTTGTTATGAATTGCGTCTGTTTGAATTTCCTGTATTTCGTTTAACATTTCAGTTGACGGCGAAAATCTCACTTTGCCTTGATTGTCGGTAAAATCGATTAAATATGCAACCCTGTACAAAATTGCGGAAAGTTTTTTATAATTGTCAAAACTTATTGTATTTCTCAATTTGCAAAGCAATTGCCAAATATCGGCAAATGAAAATTTAGTAAATAAATCTCCTACATTAGGGGACATATCGTTTAAATTCGGTTCTTTTCTGAAATATTCCTTGCCGGGCTTAAGAAAATAAACTTCATTTCCGTCCGGCAGAGTATCTACAACAAATTTAACAGGTTGACAGGGATTGTCAAATTTAATATCCAACGCTTCCTGAATCCTGTTTTTTCTTTTTTCAATAAGTTCTTTCGGACAACCTTTTACTACTTTTGTTATCATAGCCAATACCCTTTGTAAATTAAAAACATTATAACACAAAAAACAATAAAACAAAACAATAGAAGCATATGTAAAATTTATCCAAGGCGCTTATATAGCGCATAGGGGAAGATTTTAAAATATTATTTATGGTTCAACCGTGAGCGGGAAAAGGCGGGAGCCTTTTAAAGAAATATTTTGTTGTAAATTGCGACGGAATGTGATATAATAATACAACGCTTTTCTCCGTCGGTGTGACCGTCGGAGTTAAGGCGCAGAAAAAATGAAAGCAATCAAAAAATATATCAAACGGAGTCAAACCGGCTCAAAAAAGGCGGCGCGTCTGATTTTGCGTGCGGAAAAAAAGCTTTCGCGCACTCTCGACGACGAGGCGCTGCGCGACCTTGCGCGTGAAGAGAGGAGAGTCAAGACGCGTTCAAAGGAGGGGTTAAGCGCCGCGCAGGCGGAGGATTTCAAGCTCAAAAAGCGGATAACGGAAGCAGCGCGCGAGCAGTTTACCGATGCGGAGTGGGTAAAGCTCGACAACGCCGCTCTGATTTTTCCGTCCACGACGCGCGCGGACAAAAACAATCTGTTTCGCGTGAGCGTGCTCCTAAAAGAAAAGGTGGAGCCTCTTATTCTGCAAAAGGCGCTCAATTTTCTTGTGCCGCGTTTCCCCGCGGTTACGAGCGCCGTCAAGCGCGGGTTTTTCTGGTATTATCTCGAACCGTCCACGCATCCGCTGACGGTTGAAAAGGATGTGGATTTTCCGTGCAGAAAAATTCCGCTCGATTCCCGTCATTCCAGCATACGCGTTTTGTTTTACGAAAACAGGATTTCCGTCGATTTTTTCCACGTTGCGACGGACGGCAACGGAGGGTTGACTTTTGTCAATTCTCTGCTTGCGTGTTATTTAAAGCTCAAATACGACGTTGAAGTAAAGGACAAAAACAATTGTCCCGATTTCAGAGACAAGCCCAAGCGCGAGGAAATGGTTGACAGTTTTTTGCAGATGGCGGATTTGAAAACGCCCAAAGCCGAAAAGGACGTCGTTGCTTATGCGGTCAAGGGGACAAGGCTCACGCCCTATTCCTCTTGCGTGATTATGGGAACAATGAGCGCGAAGAAGGTGGTGGAGGCGGCGCATTCCGCAGGCTGCACGGTAACGGAGCTTATAACCGCGTGTATCATCTGGGCGACGGAGCAGGACCGCATTTTTTACGGCTATTCCAAAAAGCTGCCGGTGGCTGTCAGCGTGCCCTGCAATCTCAAAAGATATTTTCCCAGTCCCACGCTGCGCAATTTTATCGCCGTTATGCCCGTTATCAACGACGGCTCGGTCGATTTCCAAGCGGTTCTCGACAACGTAAAAGCGCAGTTTGAAAAAAAGAACAACAAAGAATTTTTTATGGGCGTAATAAACTTCAACGTGAAAAGTCAGCTCAATCCTCTGATAAAAATGGCGCCGTTGGTAATCAAGGATTTGGTGCTCAGGTATGCAATCAGGCGTTTCGGAGACAGGGTGCGCACGTCCACCTTCTCCAATCTGGGCGTCGCCAAAGCGCCGCGCGAGTTTGAGGAGTTTGTAGAAAGGTACGAGTTTTCGCTAGGACCTCAGGTCAGGGAAACCACGGGTTGGAGCGCCGTCACATACAAGGACAATTTCGTGCTTTGCGCGGCTCGCACGATAGTGGAAAGCAACATCGAAAGACTTGTTTTTTCCAAGCTGGCGGAGCTGGGGCTTGACGTCACGATAGAGACCAACTGCGAGGTGTGAGCGAAAAAATGAAATATTGCGAATATTGCAAAGTGGACGTAAACGAAAATCTCGAAAACTGTCCTCTGTGCGGGAGTTATCTTTCGCGCAGAGAGGGTGCGGAGGACGGGTATTACGCCAAAAACATACAGCCTCTTGCCGTTTATCCCAAACTGGTTGCCAAAACGGAGGACAACAACAACTTTTTGCAGAAAAAGTTTTTGCTTATTCTCATATTTGTGGTGGCTGCCTGCGTTGCCATAAACCTGTTGATAGTCAGGGGCAGCCTTTGGTCGGCATACGTGGGTATAAGCGCGGTGGTGCTTTACGCCTGCGTCATAACCTCGATTTACAGGAGAAGCAGACTCTATTCGATTTTGTTCGTAAGCGCGCTGTTCGTGTCGCTTTCCTTTGCGGGTTACGACATAGTGCACAGCGTCGAGCGTTACGGTACGCTCGAAGGATTCGGCGTGTCTTTGGAGTATATCATTCCGGCATTTCTGTTGGCGATGATAGTGGCGACGGACGCCTTGCTGTTCGTTCAGCGCACCAAGTACAAGTATTATTTCGTATCGCTCGTTTTGACAAGCGTGATTGCCCTTGTGCCGCAGATACTCATGTGGAGCGTGCCCGCATTCGGAAAATTTGCCGATTGGCTTACCTTTTCGTTGTTTTTCTTTTCCATACTCAACATTCTGATTCTGTCTACGGTTTTCTGGAAACGCTTCAAAAACGAAATAACGCGCAAATTCAATGCTTGAAAGGCGGGGCAAAAGCTCCCGCCTTTAATTTTTTTATTTCCAAAATTCAAGATACTTCAACAGCACGGCGAACGTCGCTATGTGCACCTCTTCGTCCGCTATTATGCACTCGACTGTTTCTATTATCGATTGGTTTGTAAGCTTGGCTATCGTGCGGCGATAATTCTGAATTGCGGCTTGCTCCGCTTTTATGTTGTCCAAAAGCATTTCTTTGAGATTGACGGCGTAGTTGACGTTGGCTCCCGTCCACCAACAATTGTCCGCTCCGATGACGGGATTTCCTCCGAGACGTGCTATTGTAGTGCCGAGAATATCGTGGTGGTGCATTTCGGTGATTGCGATTCTTTCGAGAACTTCGGCGACGTCCTCGTTGTATAGCCGCGTTATGTAATTTTGGTATATGTAAGTCATTATTGCGGTCGTTTCGCTGCCTTTTCCCGCGTAATCGGATTGCAGAACGGCGGCTTCCGCGGGATTGGGCGCGTTTATGACGATTTCGGGATAAACTCGCTCGCTTTTGGTTTTCAGCTCTTTTATATCCAAAATAAAATACCTCCTGTCCGAATATTTTATGCACCCTTCTCCGAATTTGTGAAAAGGACGCGAATATATCTGTTTGAAGGCGTATAATGTTGATTTTTAAGCGGCGGGAAATTATAATTGAAGCAAGGAGTGTACGATGAAAGACGTTTTCGACGTTATTATCGTGGGCGGCGGCGTGGTAGGCTGCGGCATTGCCCGCGAGCTGTCCCGTTTCCGTTTGAATATAATAGTGCTTGAACAGTTCAACGATGTGTCTGCCGGCACGAGCAAGGCAAATTCGGGCATAGTGCACGCAGGCTTCGACGCGGAGCCGGGTTCGTTGAAAGCAAAATACAATATCGAAGGGGCGGCGATGTTTCCCCGCCTTGCGAAAGAGCTTGACTTTCCTTACAGACAAAACGGCGCGATGGTGCTGTGCTTTGACGTCGGTGATTTGCCGCGACTGAAAAGGCTTTTGGAAAAAGGCATGAAAAACGGCGTTGAAGGACTGCGCATAATTGACGGCGACGAGGCAAGAAAAATAGAGCCGCATATCTCCCGGCGGGTGCTCGCCGCTCTTTATGCGCCGACGTCGGGTATAGTAAGCCCTTACGAGATGAACATCGCTTACGCGGAAAACGCTTACGCAAACGGCGTGCGTTTCGAGTTCGACTCGCGTGTGACTTTTATTTCACGCTCGGAAAATCTGTTTTCCGTTTCAACCGACGACGGAAGAAGCTTTGTCGGACGGACGGTCGTAAACTGCGCGGGCGTGTTCGCCGACGAAATCAACAACATGATTTGCGGGAAAAAGCTTGAAATAATCGCCCGCCGCGGCGAATATTCCCTGCTGGACAAGGAGTGCGGCTTTCTTACCGACACCACGCTGTTTCAGCTGCCGACGGACATGGGCAAGGGGATTCTGGTTGCTCCGACCACTCACGGCAACATTCTGGTGGGACCCACCGCGCATGACACGCGCGACAAGTGGAACGTAGACACCACCGAGGAGTGTCAGAACGAGCTTTTTGTAAAAGGCTCGATGTCCGTACCCGCTCTTGACAGACAATACGTAATCAAGCAGTATTGCGGACTGCGCGCGCACAGCGTTGCCAACGACTTTGAAATCGGTTGGAGCGACGTCGAAAACTTTTACAACGTCGCGGGAATCGAGTCTCCGGGGCTTAGCGCCGCGCCCGCCGTTGCGTTAAAGGTTGCTTCGGATTTGGCGGCGCGTTTAAATGCCCGAAAAAACGAGAGCTTTGCAGGCGAAAGAAAAGGGATTTTTCGTTACGCCGCGGCGACGGAGGAGGAGAGACGCAAAAAAGCGGAGGAAAATCCGCTTTACGGAAAAATCGTGTGCCGCTGCGAGTCGGTTACCGAGGGAGAAATAGTTGACAGCATAGTGCGTCCGCTGGGAGCGGTGGACCCAGACGGAGTAAAAAGACGCACGCGCGCGGGAATGGGGCGCTGTCAGAGCGATTTCTGCTTTTCGCGCGTAGCGGAAATTCTTTCGGAGAAACTGGGAATACCTGCGGAAAAATTGAGATTCAACGCCAACGCAAAAGCGGTAGCCGAGCGCGCAAGGCGTATGAAAAAAGACGGAGAGGACAAATCTTGACGCGCAAAAATACGGAAAAGCTTTTTTGCGCCTGTCCGTCGCAGCTTGCGGCAAATTTTTAAATGGGAGGAAAACCGTTGGAGTATATTCTTGCGCTTGACCAAGGGACTACAAGCTCGCGCGCAATAGTTTTCGACAAATGCGGACGGATTGCAGGCATGGCGCAGCAGGAGTTCGCTCAGATTTATCCCTTTAACGGCTGGGTGGAGCACGACCCCAAGGATATATTGGGCAGTCAGATAGGCGTTATACCCGAAGCGTTGATAAGGGCGGGCGTATCGATTGACGAAATAAGCGCAATAGGCATAACCAATCAGCGCGAAACCGTTTTTGTCTGGGACAAAATTTCGGGAAAGCCGATTTGCAACGCGATAGTATGGCAGTGCAGGCGTACCGCACAGCTTTGCGAAAGGCTTAAATCCGACGGACTGTCCGATTTTATTTACGAAAAAACGGGACTCGTGCCCGATGCGTATTTTTCCGCCACCAAGCTGAAATGGATACTCGACAACGTGCGGGGGGCGCGCGACAGGGCGGAAAGGGGCGAGCTGTTGTTCGGTACGGTGGACACCTTTCTCATGTGGCATTTGAGCAAGGGAAAAATCTTTGCCACTGACTATACAAACGCTTCGCGCACCATGCTGTTCAATATTCATACCTTGACGTGGGACGACGAGCTTCTGAGGCTGTTCGGCGTTCCGCGCGTTATGCTGCCCGAGGTTTATCCGTCGGGACATGACTACGGCGTCACGGCAAAGTCCCTTCTCGGCGAGAGCGTGCCCGTCCTCAGCGTCGCGGGGGACCAACAGGCGGCGCTGTTCGGACATCTGTGCGTGGAAAGCGGAAGCCTGAAAAACACCTACGGCACGGGCTGCTTCGCTTTGGCAAACACGGGGGACAAGCCCGTAAGGTCGGCTCACGGACTGATAACGACGCTTGCCGCGGGCAGGGACGAAAAGCCGCAGTATGCGTTGGAAGGCAGCGTGTTTGTCGGCGGCGCGGTTGTCAAATGGCTGCGCGACGGGCTGAGAATGATAAAAAATGCGGAGGAAACGGAAGCGTACGCCCGACGCGTCCCCGACACGGGAGGGGTTTACGTCGTGCCCGCTTTTGTGGGACTCGGCGCGCCTTATTGGGACTCCGACGCTCGCGGCACGGTTGTGGGGCTTACGCGCGGCACGACAAAGGAGCATTTTGTCCGCGCCTGCCTCGAAAGCATAGCTTACGAGGTGTGCGACATAATAGACGCAATGGAAAAGGACATAGGAAAAAAAGTCGGGCTTGTGGCTGTGGACGGCGGAGCGAGCGCAAACGATTTTCTCATGCAATTTCAGTCCGACCTGCTCGACAAAAAAATCTGCCGCCCCTTTGTGACGGAAACCACCGCGCTTGGCGCGGCATATCTTGCGGGACTTACCTGCGGCTTGTGGAGCGACGTTTCGGACATACGCCGCAGCGCAAACTGCGGCAGGGTGTTCGAGCCGGATATGCAAGACGAAAAAAGAAGCGCGCTGCTTGCGGGCTGGAGGAACGCCGTAAGAAAATCGAGACTATAAAACAAGTTTGACAAAAACGGGAGAAAGCATAAAACGCTTTCTCCCGTTTTTGCGTATCTGAGTTTAGGAAAATCCGCTTTGAAAAATGTTGAAAAAATTTTTGTCCGCAGTGTATTTTTTGTCCGTAGGGGTATAATCGGAATATAATTTCATTTTAAGGAGGGTACAATGAAAAAGAAAATAATTGCGCTTGTTTTGACGTTACTTTCGGCGCTTGCCGTCTTTGCCGCCTGCGGAAAGGGCAAAACGCTCGAATCCGTCGAGGTAACCGCGCAGCCGGACAAATCTCTTTACAAAATCGACGAAGCCTTTGTCCCGACGGGAGCGAGGCTTACGGCGACCTATACGGACAAATCCACAAAGGTCATCGAGGTGACGGAGGAAATGTGTTCGGAGGTTGACACTTCAACCGCAGGCTCGAAGCAGGTGACGGTAAGCTACACCGAAAAGGAAGTGACAAAAACGGCGACAATGACGGTGACGGTTGTCGGCGCGGAAATTTCGGGACAATCCATCGAGGTGAAAGGTGCGGACAAAAATATGCTTACAGTGAAATTCAAGCTTACGCAGGAGCTTGAGCTTGACGCATGGGACGTGGCTGACGGAACGCAGGAGGAGCAATGGGCGGAAATAACCGCGCTTTACCGCGACGTTGCCACGGGCGCCGCCGAGCAGTCTGCCGCCGCCGCGAAAAAAATAGGCTCCGACGTGTTCGCCGTCTTTTACGGACTGACCGAAAACGGAGAAAAAATCCTGCTGACAAAGACGGAGGGAGCAAACCCCGTCATCAAAAACAAGGGCTGGTCGGGTTGGCTCAACACTTCGGACACGGAGCATTGGGAGCCAAACGGAGCCGATAAGATTTACGTCGGCGCGACAATCCCCGCCGAACAGGAATTTCAGACTTCCGTGAGCGGACTCGACGGATATTACAACTGGGCGCAAATCAAGGAAAGCGGCGCCGTCTACTGCGATTTGGTGGTGGTGCAGAGAGGGCATGTTTCCAAAACGACTCTTAAAGCAGAGCTTTAAAAAACAAAAAGCACGGGCCTCCGTGCTTTTTTGTTGCGGATTTTGTTCCGTTATTTGAAATTTTTTGTCGAAAACCCATTAACAATTTATAAAATCATTTATTTTTCGGAAATAGGTATATTATGCAGAAGTGTAAAGAATTAAACAATGGAAATCACAAAAGCATTTTCTTTAAGAATAAACGAACTCATAGACGAAACCGGACTGAGTCTGGAAAATCTGAGCCGCGCCGCAGGCGTAAGCGTTTTTACATTGTTTCATCTCAAAGGGCAAAGCAATCCCAAGCTTCCTTCCACCAAGGTGCTTTTAAAGCTTGCGGATTATTTCAAGTGCTCGCTGTCTTTTATGCTGGGACAGGAGGAATGCAATTCTCTGCCGTCGCCCAAAACCGAGCTGCCCGCATTTTCCGACAGACTCAGGGAATTGATAGAAGCCAAAGAGCTCAAATTTTTTCTTATGAAAAAATCGGGGCTGAAAAAGGACTTTCCCTCCATGTACAACTGGCTCAGCGGCAAGTATATACCAAACGTCTACAATCTCGTGAGACTGGCAAAACTTCTCGACTGCTCGGTGGATTATCTTTTGGGCAGGGAATAATTTAAAACAAAAACGTCGGGACTAACCCCGACGTTTTTTTTTAAGCAAATTTATTGCGGGAACTCAAGCTTAAATTAACATACAAAGTGTTCCGACAGTTATCAGAATCAATCCGACGAAAGCTTTGGCTGTCAGCTTTTCCTTGAAAAAAACATAAGAAAATGCGACCGTAACAAGTATGCTCAGCTTGTCAATAGGTATGACGACGCTTGCGGGACCGTCTTTAAGCGCCTTGAAATAGCACAGCCAGGACGCTCCCGTTGCAAGACCTGAAAGCAGTATGAAAATCAGTTCCTTTAAAGGCACGTATTTTATATTTTTCCCGCTGCGTGTAACTAAAACAACCAACCACGCCATGACAAGCACAACGCACGTACGGATAAAGGTTCCAAGGTTGGATTCCACGCCGTCTATTCCGATTTTGCCCAAAATGCTTGTTGCCGCAGCAAACAGCGCGGACAAAACGGCATAGAAAAGCCATACGCGCTTGTTGTCTTTTTGCAAAACGTCCTTTTTTTCAATCATTAGGTAAGTGCCTGCCGCGACGGCAGCCATGCACAGGGCTTTTATCCACGTCAGCTTTTCATGAAGAAAAACAAACGCCATAAGCATTGCAATGACCGTGCTTGACTTGTCTACGGGAACGACCTTGTTTATGTCGCCGTTTTGAAGGGCTTTGAAATAACACAGCCAGGAAGCGCCCGTCGACAGTCCCGACAGTACAAGAAAAATCCAGCTTTTGGCGGTTATGGAAGAAATTGTGTTCAAAGAGCTGACGACAAGCGTCATCAGAAACGCCATGACAAGCACTACGACTGTTCTTGTCGCCGTTGCCAGGTTGGAGTCGGTTTGTTTTATGCCGCATTTTGCAAGAACGGAAGTGATGCCGGCAAAAAAGGCGGAGCCGAAAGCAAATAAAATCCACATTTGATGCTACCCGTCAGATTGTAGCACTTAAATTACGCAAAGCAAAGCGTTTTTGTCCGTCAGAATAAATTATATGACTGTGTAAACCGTATGGTATTTTCGGCTGTATTGTAAGCTTTATTTAAACGGTAAAATAATTGTATTTTGTACGCAGATTTACGCAGCAGAAAGGTATAGCGCGGCGGTACGCTCGGCGGGGCGAGCGCTCCGAAATGTTTTTAAACTGACGAAATCTCGGCATAGAAAAAATTTTTGTTATCGGTTGCAGTATTCGTCGAACAAATCATTCGGGGTGCAATCCAAAATATCGCACAGAGCTTTTAAGTTGTCGAACTTGATTGCCGTCGTCTGATTGTTTATTATGCGGCTGAAATTCTGATAGCTCAGCCCCATTTGTATATACAGCCAATATTTTGTTTTGCCTTTTTCTTTAAGAATATCGATAACTCTTAAACGCATTATATCATCTCCGCAGTATATAATGAGCAAATGATATATGTTTTAAACTCTTGACGTATAGACAATTACATTATATAATGTAAACATGAGGTATATTATTATGGAAAAGAACGCCGGAAAATATTTAAGTATTTCTTTTGCGGTTTTGACATGCATTGCGTTAATCCTGTCTTTGAAAATAAGTTTGGTATATATCCGTGCCGAAGAGTTGCCGGGTGTAGCGGCTTATTTTGAGAATGGTTTTAGTTTTTTAAATCGCAATAATCTCACTATAGCACATTATTTGTTTGATAATTTGGGCGTATTGGCATTTAAGCTTATTTGTCTGCTGTGTGTGGTTTTCGGCGCAATCGGAGGTGTTCTTTCTTTGTCGGGATTGCTGTGTTCCGCCAAGAACGCCAAGCGGCTTTGTACATTCGCCGTCTCGGTTGCGATGTTCTTTTCGTTTTTTTATTCGCTTTTGGGAATAGTATATACTCAGGTAATAGAGGCGAAGATTTCGGAGGAAGTATTGAGCAATATGATATTTCATGAATTGTTCGGAATAAAAGTTTCTACGTACTCATATTTTTCCTTTGTTACGGTTTTGGTGGCGGGAGTACTTTATTTCGTGACGGCTCCTAATTTCGCGACGGCTCCGAAAACCGATAAAGTCGCGAAAAGTTCACAATCGCAAATCTTGGAAGAAAAAGAGTTGAAAACCGTTGAAGTTTTGCTTAGATACAAGGAACTGTTTGACAGGGGAGTTATTACCGAACAGGAGTACGAAAACAAAAAAAGAGCGTTGCTTGGAGAAAGCAAAGAAAACAGTTGAGGAAAAAAGCTCCGATAAAATATCGGAGCTTTTTCAAAAAAAAGACCGGACAAGGCAAAGGCGTAGTCCGGCTGGTGGTGAGATTGAGTAGGCTCAGCAAGGAGCGAAGCGACGGAACAGCGAGAGGGGAGCTAACCCCGCGAGCGTCATAGAATTCGTTGCCAAACAATAAAACGAAAGACGGATTCGCCCAAGACGCAGTTCGGAATTTTCTTTTTCCAAAAGAAAAGACCGGACAAGGCAAAGGCGTAGTCCGGCTAAGTGGTGGGATTGAGTAGGCTCAGCAAGGAGCGAAGCGACGGAACAGCGAGAGGGGAGCTAACCCCGCGAGCGTCATAGAATTCGTTGCCAAACAATAAAACGAAAGACGGATTCGCCCAAGACGCAGTTCGGAATTTTCTTTTTCCAAAAGAAAAGACCGGACAAGGCAAAGGCGTAGTCCGGCTAAGTGGTGGGATTGAGTAGGCTCGAACTACCGACCTCGCGCTTATCAGGCGCGTGCTCTAACCAACTGAGCTACAATCCCGTTATTTTGGTTGTGGTTTGGAGTGGTGGAGATGAGCGGAATCGAACCGCTGACCCCCTGCTTGCAAAGCAGGTGCTCTCCCAGCTGAGCTACACCCCCGAGGATTCCAAACGCTTGAATATAATAACATTTAGAGAGTTTGCTGTCAATCGTTTTCAACAATTTAATGAATTTTTTTGGCAGGTTATTTTACTGCAAAAACAAACCCCCGCGAAATTTCCGCGGGGGCGGGTTGTAGGTTTGTATTGATTTGTCGGTGCAACCGAAAGATTTTTCAGTCAATCAGCGCGATTGCCTCTATTTCAACCAACACGTTTTTGGGCAGGGTTTTGACGGCAACGCAGCTGCGCGCGGGTTTGCCCGTAAAATACTTGGCATACACTTCGTTGAAAGCCGCAAAGTCGCCCATATCGGCGAGGAAGCAGGTGGTTTTGACTACTTTTTCGAGATTTGTGCCTGCCGCTTCGAGTATGGCCTTTACATTGCGGCAGGATTGCTCCGTCTGCGCTTTGATATCCGCGGCGTCTACGTTGCCCGTGGCGGGATTGATGGGTATTTGTCCCGACGTGTAAATCAGACCGTTTGCGCACACCGCCTGAGAATAGGGACCTATTGCTCCAGGCGCGTCTTTGGTGCTTACGTAATTCAATTCTTTCATTTTTATGTCTCCTTTTTCTGCAAATTTTATTCAGCCGACGATGCGGAAGCCCTCGGCTTCCAGCGCGTGCTTTATTGTTTCGATATGCTCGAAATCCCTTGTTTCGAGGTCAAGCTTTATGTAACAGAAATTTATGTCAGCATCGGTGGAGGCGCGCTCGTGGAATGCGGAAATGACGTTTGCGCCGTGTTCGGCGAGCACTCTTGCCACTTCGCTGAACTGTCCCGGCTTATCCATGAGCCTGAGCGTAAGGCTGCAACGTCTGCCGCTGTTGATTAGACCGCGCGTTATGACGCGGCTGAGCTTGTTTACGTCGATGTTGCCGCCCGAAACTATGCAAACCACGTTTTTGTCTTTCAAAGGCAGCTTGTTGAACATTGCCGCCGCTACGGAAACGGCGCCCGCTCCTTCGGCAACCATTTTTTTGCGTTCCATGAGAGTTACTATTGCGGTGGCTATTTCGTCCTCGGAAACGGTAAATATGTCGTCCACATATTTTTTGGTCAGCTCGTAGGTCAGCGTGCCGGGGTGCTTGACGGCGATTCCGTCGGCAATGGTGTTGACCTCGTCAAGGGTTATCGGAGCGCCTTCCTTGACGGACCTGTACATACTCGGAGCGCCCTCCGCCTGAACGCCGTAAACCTTTATTTTGGATTTCAGGTTTTTTATGGTGTAGGCAATACCCGATATCAGTCCGCCGCCGCCGATAGGCACGACGATGGCGTCTACCTTCGGCATATCTTCTAGTATTTCCAATGCGACGGTGCCCTGTCCCGCAATAACGTCCTCGTCGTCGAAGGGGTGGACAAAAGTGTAGCCGTACTGTTCTTTCAGTTCGAGAGCCTTCTGATAAGCGTCGTCGTAAACGCCCTTGACGAGACACACGTCCGCGCCGTAGCCCTTTGTCGCCTGAATTTTGCTTATGGGAGCGCCCTCGGGCAGGCATATAAGGGACTTCACGCCGTGTTTCGTCGCCGCAAGCGCGACTCCCTGCGCGTGGTTGCCTGCGGAGCACGCTATGACGCCGCGTTTCTTTTCTTCCTCGGTCAGCTCGGAAATTTTGAAATACGCGCCGCGTACCTTGAAGGAGCCTGTGGATTGAATATTTTCCGTTTTGAGGAAAATATGATTGTCGCAAAAGATTTTGGAGGCGGGCAGAATATCCGTTTTGCCTGCAACCTCTTTCAAAACCTCGCTTGCCTTGTAGATTTTTTCCAAAGTCAGCATAATGAGTGTCTCCGTTTTTTTATTTTGTCTTCCGATTCTATTTTGCAACAAAAAGCGCGTTTTGTCAATGAAAAGGCGTCAGATTGTCAGTTATGGTTTAACGCGCCGCCGCAACCGAAAGCCTCAGACATTATATTCCGAAAATGCCGACTTTATTTCCCGCGCGCGACGGGGCGTGCGTTTGACGTTGTTTTGGCGGCGGAGCATTTGATATGTATGCTTTCAACTGCAACTTTTTGCCGAAAACGGGCGTTTGAGCGAGTGCGGCGGACAAAATAAGGGTGCGGAAATAAATTCCGCACCCGTAGTTTTTTAAGACAGACCGTTTCAGCCGTCCATACTTGAAGCGATTTTTTTGGCGAGAGCCTTGATGTCGGCGAGTTGATTTTCTTTGAGAGCCGACTTGATTGTGACGACGTCTCCGATAAACTCCGTGTTTTTGCATTTCGACAATTTTTCCTTCATGAACATACCCGCCGTAGCCGCCCAGCTTCCGTTTTCAATCAGGGCGACCTTTCTGTTCTGCAAAGCGTGCTTTATCAGGTCGTCGATGAGTATGTCCATGTTTTCAAATATGCCTGCGTTGTAGGTGGAGGAGGCAAAAACCAAATGACTGCACCTGAACGCTTCCGCAACCAGATAAGAGGAGTGCTGTGCGGACACGTCGTAAACCTTTATGTTTTTGACTTCCAAATCCGCAAGGCATGAAGCAAGTATTTCCGCCGCCTCCTGCGTGTGTCCGTACACCGAACCGTAAAAAATCGCCACGGCGTTTTCTTCGGGAATATAAGAGCTCCATTTATCGTATTTGTCAACAAACCACGCTATATTTTCGCGCCATACGGGACCGTGCAGAGGACATACGGTTTTTACGGGCAGGGCTGCCGCTTTTTTGAGCAGCGCCTGAACGGGCGCGCCGTATTTTCCCACTATATTTGCGTAGTAACGCCGCGCTTCGGGAAGCTTTTCGCTCACAAAATTGATTTCGTCCGCAAACAGATTTCCGTCGAGCGCTCCGAACGTGCCGAAAGCGTCGGCGGAAAACAGCGTGCCGTCGGTTACGTCGAAGCTCACCATGACCTCAGGCCAATGAACCATGGGCGCGAAAACAAAACGGAATGAGTGGCGTCCCGTTTCCAACGTGTCCTGCTCGGTGACGGTTCTGACGTTGAGCGCCGCCTTTGCTCCGAAAAACTCCGCTATCATTGCTTGCGTTTTGGCGTTGCAAACGATTGTGACGTCGGGATAACGCAGCAAAAACTCGGCTATACAAGCCGCGTGGTCGGGCTCCATGTGGTGCACGACAAGGAAATCGGGGCTTTTGTCCTTTAAAAGAGCGGCGAGATTGTCGAAATATCTCGCGGAAATTTCTTTGTCCACCGTGTCGAAAACCACGATTTTTTCGTCGAGCAGCACATAAGAATTGTATGCGACTCCGTTTGTGAGCGGATAGACGTTTTCAAAAAGCGCAAGCCTGCGGTCGCTTCCGCCTATCCAATACAGGTCGGGACTGATTTGTTTGTAGCAATACATAGGCAATTCTCCTTAACGAAAAATTCTGTGTCTATTTTATCATGTTTGACGGCTTCGGGCAATCGTGCGGCGGAAAAAAACTCAAATGAATTTAAATTTGAAATATTTTATAATTATAAATTTATTTCACTTGCAACTTGTTTCATGCCAATCCTTCAAAGAAAAAATGTATATTTATCGAAAAATACTTGCCAACCGCAGTCAATTGTGCTATACTTGAACGAAAGTATTTTTCGTACTTTATTCATTTTGAGGCTACGGAGGAAAAAGACGTGACAAACCGACAATATACCGCCGGCGACATACAGGTGCTTGAAGGTCTCGACGCGGTGCGTATGCGTCCCGGTATGTACATAGGCACGACGGGCGTCAAGGGACTGCATCACATTTTGTGGGAAATAGTGGACAACGCGGTTGACGAGGCGGCAAACGGCTTCGCTGACAGGCTCAGCATAGTTTTGAACACGGACAACAGCGCCACGGTTTCGGACAACGGCAGAGGCATACCCGTCGATATCCACCCCCAGCTGAAAATCAGCGGCGTGGAGGTGGTTTACACGCAGCTGCACGCGGGCGGCAAGTTCAACAACGAAAATTACAGCTATTCGGGAGGGCTGCACGGCGTGGGCGCGTCCGTCACCAACGCGCTTTCAAAGTGGCTCAACGTAGAGGTATTCCGCAACGGCAAGAAATACGTTCAAAGCTTTCACAGCTTTTACGACGAGAAATCGGGAAAGGTCAAGAGCGGCGTTCCCGTAAAGCCTCTTGAGGAGACGGAGCGCGGCGAAAACGAGCCGGAGCACGGCACGCGCGTTACTTTTCTTCCCGACAAAGAGGTTTTCGGCAACGGAGCGTTCAATTTCGACACGATAAACAAGCGCGTCAAGGAGCTTGCGTTTCTCAACAAGGGAATCGAGTTTTCCATCACGGATTTGAGAACGGAAGGAGAGGACGGCGAGCCGTTGAGCGCGGTTTATCGCTACGAAGGCGGGCTTGCCGATTTCGTCAGATATCTTAACGAAAACAAGGCGGTGCTGCATTCGCCTATATGCTACTCCGCAAGCAACGACGTCATGATTATGGAGTTTGCCATTCAGCAGACCACGGGTTATTCGGAAAATATCTTTTCCTATGTCAACAACATTCCCACGCCGGAGGGAGGCACCCACGAGACGGGCTTCAAGGCGGCGATGACCAAGGTGTTCAACGACTACGCGCGGGAAAAGAAGTTTCTTAAAGAAAAGGACGACAATCTGATAGGCGAGGATTACCGCGAGGGAATGACCGCCGTTCTGTCCATAAAAATGAAGAACGTCCAATTCGAGGGACAGACGAAAACAAAGCTCGGAAACGTGGAGGCAAAAACCGCCTGCGACGCGCTGACGCAGCAGGGACTGACGGAGTTTTTGTACTCCCATCCCGACACCGCGGAGGTAATCATACGCAAGGCGGTTTCCGCAGCCAAGGTTAGGGAAGCGGCGCGAAAGGCAAAGGAAATCGCCCGCACGAAGAACACTATTCAGAACGCCAATCTTGTAGGCAAGCTGTCAAGCTGCACTTCCCGCGATTATACCTCAAACGAGCTGTTCATCGTAGAGGGCGACAGCGCCGGAGGCTCGGCTAAGCAGGCGCGCAGCAGGAAATTTCAGGCTATTCTGCCGCTGCGCGGCAAGCCGCTCAACTCTGAAAAGAAGCGGGTGGATCAGGTGCTTGCCAACGAGGAAATAAGAACCATTATCTCCGCGCTGGACACGGGCATAGGAGAGGAATTCAATCTCGCCAATCTCAAATACGACAAGGTAATTATCCTGTCCGACGCCGACCAGGACGGGGCGCACATCAGGGCTATTCTGCTTACCTTTTTTTACAGGTATATGCGCGAGCTGCTTGCCGAGGGGCACGTGTATATCGGTATGCCGCCGCTTTACAAGGTCTGGAAAAAGGACAAAATACTTTACGCCTACGACGACAGCGAGCTTGCCGACTGCATAAACGAGGTTGGCAGGGGATACACGCTGCAAAGATACAAGGGCTTGGGAGAAATGAATCCCGAGCAGCTTTGGGAAACGACTCTCAATCCCGCAACGCGCACGCTTATGAGAATCACGGTGGACGACGCCGCCGAAGCCGAGCGGCTTATAACCACTCTTATGGGAGACACGGTGGAAGCGCGCAAGGCTTACATTATCGAAAACGCCGATTTCAACAAGGAAAGGGACGAGGTTTTCGACGAGTATAATAAATAACGACGGGTGAATAATATGAAGCAACTTGAATTTTCGGTAAAGGAGACCTCCAAGCTGCCCGACGGCAGCACTCTGCTTACCAAAAACATGAGCGACATAATGCACGATTCTATGATGCCTTATGCCGAATACGTAATTATGGACAGAGCCATTCCGCGCGTGGAGGACGGTTTGAAGCCCGTACAGCGCAGGATTCTGTACTCCATGCACGAGCTGGGCTTAAAGCCCGACAGGCCTTACAGAAAAAGCGCGGCTGTTGTAGGCGACTGTCTTGCAAAATACCACCCGCACGGCGACACCTCCGTTTACGACGCTATGGTGCGTCTTGCGCAGAAGTTCAACATGAGAATGCCGCTCGTGGACGGACAGGGCAATTTCGGCTCTATGGACGGCGACAGCGCGGCGGCGATGCGTTACACCGAAGCGCGGCTTACGCCTCTTGCTCTCGAAATGCTGCGCGACCTTGACATGGATACGGTGCGCTGGTGCTGGAACTACGACGACAAGTTACAGGAGCCCGAAATGCTGCCCAGCCGTTTTCCCAATATTCTGGTCAACGGCAGCAGCGGTATCGCGGTGGGACTTGCGACAAACATACCGCCCCACAATCTCGGGGAAGTCATTGACGGCGTGGTTGCCTATATAGACAAAAAGAACATTTCCTTGAAGGAAATGATGAAAATCGTCAGAGGTCCCGATTTCCCCACAGGCGGCTACGTGGTTGCCGACGAGCTGGAACAGGCTTACGAGACGGGCAAGGGAAAAATCACCATGCGCGCCAAGGTGCATATCGAGGTATTGCCCAACGACAGAAAAAATCTTGTGATAACCGAGCTGCCATATCAGGTAAACAAAGCCGATTTGCTGACGAAAATTCTTGCCTTGCGCGAGGACAAAAAGGATTTGCTTGCCGGTATTGCGGAAATAGTGGACGAGTCCGACAAGGAGGGCGTGCGCGCGGTTGTCAGAATAAAAAAGGATTACGACCCGAAAAAAATTCTGGATATACTTTTCAAGCACACAAACCTTCAATGCACCTACGGAATAAACATGGTGGCAATCGCGGACGGCAAGCCGCAGCAGATGGGGTTGCTTGACATCATTGCCTGCTACACCAACTATCAGCGCGACGTGGTTTACAACAGAACCAAATTTCAGCTCAAAAAAGCAAAAGAGCGCGCTCATATTCTGGAAGGACTGATAATAGCCATTAAGAATATCGACGAGGTGGTGGCGATTATCAAAAAATCGCAGTCCACGTCCGAAGCGCGGCAGAATCTGCGCAGCCGTTTCAATCTCACCGAGGTGCAGGCGGACGCCATTTTGGAGTTGAAGCTTGCAAGGCTGACCAAGCTTGAAATAACCAAGCTGGTCGAAGAGCTTGAAGACCTCAACAGACAAATCGAGGAGTTTCAGCGGCTGATAAACTCCAAGCAGGCGCTTATGGAGCAGGTCAAAAGCGAGCTTCTTGCAATAAAAAAGCAGTATCGCGACGCCAGGCGCACCGTTATCGTAAACAAAATCGAGGACGTGCGCGTGCCGAGCGAATCGGACGAAAAGGCTGTCGAAAGCTTTGTGGTGGGGTTGACTGCCGACGGTATGATAAAGTGCATTCCCGCCAAAAACTTCGCCCTTTCGGCAAAGGACGCAAACGACAAGCTGACTCAGGCAAATCTGCACACCGAGCTGTTCACCGCTCTGTCGACGAGCAAGGTTATGTTCTTTTCCGACAGGGGCAATTGTTATCAGACAACTGCCGACAAGCTGACGGAAACTAAATTCCGCGAAAACGGAATGCCCCTCAAAAAGTATTTCAGGGACTGCGAGGAGGGCGAAAAGCCCGTCAAGGTGTTTGTTCTCGGCGAAGCCTTGCCCAAAGGCAAGCTGTTGTTTTACACGGCGCAGGGGCTTGTCAAGCTGACCGATTGGAGCGAATACGAGCTTTTGAAAAGCGCGTTTCAGGCAATCAAGCTCAAAGAGGACGACGCGCTTGTCAAGGTGGAAACATTGGAAAAGGACAGCACGGTGCTTTATGTCACAAAAGGCGGTCTCTGCCTCAATTTCTCTCCCGACGAAATTCCCGAGCAGGGCAGAGTGGCGGGCGGCGTCAAGGGCATGATGATTGCTGACGACGACAGTCTCGTGTTCGCAGGACAAATTCACAGCGAGGGCGAGGTCGTCGTGGTGACGGACAAGTGTTTTTCCAAGCGCGTTCTTGCCGTGGATATAGACCTTATGACGCGTTACAGAAAGGGCGTGAAAATATGCGACATAAACGGACTCAACGGCAACGGCGTGTTTTGGGCGGGATATGTCACAAAGCCCTTTGACATTTTGTTTATGGACGCGGCGGGTATGCTTTTGCTCAACACCGAGGACATAAATATAGAAAACAGAACCACCAAGGGCAAGCCTCCCAAGCTGCGCAAAAAAGGGATGGCTTTGACCTTTGCCACAAGATTCGTGACTGCGGCGGCTATGGGCGAGGACGCCGACGCCGGCAAGTGACGGTGACGACGGCAGGCGAAGCCAAAAAGGATTTCATGAAATACAAAATCGACGAACAGTTCAGACCGCTTGACTTGTTGGGGCACAAGCCCTTAAACCGAGCAAAGCTTGCCGCAAGCAATATATTTCTCAAAAACTTTTTTACCCTTACAAAAAGGAAGGGCGGGATTGTTTACAGGCGTTACAGGCTTAAAAGCTTCGACGGCAAGCATTTCGACACGCACACCTTTGTGCCGCGCGAGCGTGCCGACGGCGTGACGCCCTGCCTGATTTATTTTCACGGCGGGGCTTTCAACACGGAGTGCAGCATTCAGCATTTCGTGGTGCAGAGACTTGCGGAAAGGTTGGAATGCAAAATTGTGCTTCCCTTTTACAGACTAGCGCCGGCGTATCCCTTTCCCTTCGGTTTCGAGGACTGCTATTCCACGCTTCAATGGGTAGTCAGACACGCAGAGGCGCTTAAAGTGGACAAAAACAGGATAGCGGTCATGGGCGACAGCGCGGGAGGCAATCTGTCCGCGGCGGTGTGCCTGAGAAACCGCGACGAAAATTTTTGCGAAATAAAATTTCAGTCGCTTATTTATCCCGTAACGGACGACTCGATGGACAGTCCGTCCATGGAAAAGTATGTGGACACTCCCTGCTTCAACGCCGTTTTGAACAAGGAGATGTGGGAGATGTATCTCAAAAACGGATATTGCGGCATGAAGGATTATGCCGTGCCTTTGAAGGCGGGTTCTCTTGAAAATCTGCCTCCCGCGCTTGTGGAGCTTGCGGAGTTCGACTGCCTGCACGACCAGGGCAAGGCTTTCGCCGAGGCTTTGGAGGCTGCGGGCAACGAGGTCACGCTTTTGGAAACAAAAGGCACTCCGCACGGCTACGACGGGGTACTCAACAGCACCGTGGCAAAGCAGTGTATGGACGTGAGAGTCAGACTTTTGAGAAAAGCCTTCGGTATGGGCGAGGAAAAAACGGAAGAAATTTAATTAGGGAAAAACGGAGCGGAAACACTCCGTTTTTTGTTTTTGGCAAAAAAAAGCATTAAAAAATTTTTTATAAATATGATTAAATAGGGTATGTCAACGGACGCTTCGCGCGTCTGCTCAATGTTCTCGAAAGTTCGTTAAAATACGACAAAATATTTCAAGAATATAGGTAGTTTTTTCGTTGCGCGGGTGTTATAATGGGAGGGTAGTTTTTTTGGATAAAAAGTTTCGTTTAAAGGATAAATTTAATTTCTCCAAGGTAAAAATACTGAAAATTTGCGCTTACACTTTGTGCCTGATTGCTTCCATAGCGCTTTTGGCAGGATTTAACTTTCAACCTTTTGCGGCAGCGGTAAACAGCAGAAAAATTCCCATTTATTGCGTGGACAGGAGCGACAACAAGGTCGCGATTACTTTCGACGCGGCATGGGGAGCGGACAAAACGCAGAAAATTCTGGACGTTTGTCATCGTTACGGCGTAAAAGCGACTTTTTTTCTTGTCGGATTCTGGATAGACAATTATCCCGATATGGTGAAAAAAATCGATGAAATGGGGCACACAATCGGCACGCACAGCGAGACGCATCCCAAAATGGGCAGTCTTTCCGCCGAAAAAATCACCCAAGAGCTGTCAAGCAGCATGAAAAAAATCACCGACCTGACGGGAAAAGAGGTCAAGCTTTTCCGCGCGCCTTTCGGAGATTACAGCAACAGGCTTTTGGAGGTTGCCGAAGGCATGGGGCTGTCCACAATACAATGGGATGTGGATTCGTTGGATTGGAAGGGAATCAGCGCGGTTGAGCTTGCCAACAGAGTACAAAAGGCAAAAAGCGGCTCGATTATACTGTGTCACAACAACAGCGAGCATATAGTGGAGGCGCTTCCGATAATATTTGAGGCGTTGAAGGCGAAGGGACTTGAATTTGTCACCGTCGACAGCCTCATTTATTATAAGGATTTCTATATCGATCATGCAGGGAAGCAGATACTTAACGCTCCTGTTTCCTGAACTGATAAACAATTTGAAAAATTTTCAACACACATTAAGGAGGATTTCTTTTTATGTACGACAACACCAACGCCAGCCCGACAAACCGGGTGACGCTGACAGGGAGAATATCTAGCGAGCCGAGATATTCGCATGAAATTTACGGCGAGGCGTTTTACGAATTTTCGCTGGAAGTCAAACGACTGAGCGACATGGCGGACACGCTGCCCGTCGTGGTCAGCGAAAGACTGCTTCTTTGCTGCGAGGTCAAGGTGGGCAAAAACGTGACGGTTGTGGGGCAGCTTCGCAGCTACAACAAGCTTGTGGAGGACAAAAGCAGACTTATGCTTAATGTTTTTGTGCGCGATATATACGACGCGGACAGAGCTTCCACACCCAACGCAATAGAGCTGCACGGCTTTTTGTGCAAGCCTCCCGTGTTCCGCACGACTCCCTTCAACCGCGAAATATGCGATATTCTTTTGGCTGTGAACCGCGCTTACAACAAGAGCGACTACATACCTGCAATCGCATGGGGACGCAACGCGAGGTTCGCCAAATATCTGTCGGTGGGCGAGGAGATTGAGATAACGGGCAGACTTCAAAGCAGGGAGTATCAGAAGAAAATTTCCGAGGAGGTTCTCGTTACCAAGGTGGCTTACGAGGTGTCGATAAGCAAAATCGACGTCATCGGCGCCGCGTTCAAGGCGGGCGATTTCAACCGCCGTTTCGAGCCCACGGAGGCAAAGCACGCTTACGGCATGGAGTGCGGCGGCGTGGAAATAGGCGGCTGATATATTAGCTTCAAAGAGCGGAACGAAAGTCCGCTCTTTTTTTATTTCTTTTAGGTAACACAATTTTGCTTATTTCCATATTGTGAATTGTAAGCCCAAACGGCTTTACCAAGATAATTGTCAGAGGAGGTAAAAAAATGTTCAACGGGTTGTTCGGCGGCGGTTGCCCCAACGAGGATGCAGGCGTAAACGGTTGCGGCGGCGGCTGCAACTGCACATGGATTATACTTATCGTTCTGTTTCTTTGCTGCTGCTGCGGCAAAAACAAGAGCTTCAGCCTGTGCGTAAATCCTTGCTGCCTGATTCTGATGCTTGCGCTGCTTTATTGCTGCGGAGGCATTCGTTTCGGCAAGGGCTGCATGTAAACATAGCCGAAAAGGCGGAGTTTTCTCCGCCTTTTTTCTTTGGCGGCGGAAAATATGAATTTGTTTCGGGTTTTTTGCGAAAAATTGTTTTTGATTATTGTATTTTTTCTTTTTTGGTGGTAATATACTTTCAGGTCGTATCGGAGTGTCCGAGCGATACTACGTTTTATCTTTTTTGACAAAAAAGAAGTCTGCGACCCGAGCGGCGCAGAACGGAGAACAAAAATGGCAGACAGGTCCAAAAAATCCTTTTACGTGGCAATGTACGGCATTATGGCGGCGACAATCTTCGTCGCGATGTTCATCGACAAGGCGTTAAGTTCTTTTTTGCCTATATCGATGGCGGTGGTGGTGCTCATTGCTACATTTTCTTTTTGTCTGGTCATGAACGATTGGCTCATGGGCTTTGCGGCGGGAGCCGTATTCGGGCTGGCGTCCTGGGTGAAGGCGATGATTTTCGGCGAGGCTATTACTATCAACCCGCTGGTTTCGCTTGTTCCGCGACTGTTCGTAGGCATTTCATGCTTTGCGGTGTACAGGCTGGTGCTGTGGCTGGTCAAAAAATGCACCAAGGAAGATAAATTTCTTTCCGCGACAAAGCAGCAAAGATGGTGGAGACAGACGGGAGCCATGACGGCCGGCATTTTCGTCGGACTTGTAGTAAACACCGTGCTTTTTTTGACTGCCACGAATCTGTGCAAAAGATTTCTCGGTCAGGAGTATACGGGGCTTCTTGTAATAATCAAAACTGTGCTGTTTACCAATATTCTGCCCGAGTATCTCATTTCCCTTCTGGCGGTGCCTCAGATTGTGCTGGGCGTCAGACGCGGACTCAGACTGGGCATAGAAGCCGACAGACAAAAGGAAAGGGCTGCGGAAACGCAAAAGAACGAAATACAGACGACTGCTTAAAACAAGCGCAAACGGAGATACTTTATGATTATCGCCGCCGATATCGGCAACACCAACATAAAAATAGGATTGTTCGACAAAGACAGACTGGTAAAAAGCTGGCGTATTTCCACGGACGTGCACCGCACCTCCGACGAGCACGGCTCAATCTTGAAGCAGCTGTTTTTTGCCGCGGGCATAGACGCGGACAGCATTACGGGAGGGATTATCAGCAGCGTTATTCCCCAACTGAATTATACCATCATGCACATGATGGAATTTTATCTCGACGTCATTCCCATAGTGGTGGGCGCGGGCATAAAAACGGGGCTTAACGTAAAGTATGAAAATCCCAAGGAGCTTGGCAGCGACAGACTGATTAACTGCGTCGCCGCCGCTAAAAAATACGGCGCGCCCTTTGTGCTAATAGATTTCGGAACGGCGACCACCTTCAACGTGGTCAACGAAAAAAACGAGTTTGTGGGCGGCTGTATAACGGTAGGCATAAAGACGGCGGTCAAAGCGTTGGCAAACTCCACCGCAAGACTGCCCGAGGTGGAGCTGAAGCCTCCGCAGAAGGTCATCAACGCAAGCACCGTCAAAGCCATTCAGAGCGGCATAGTGTGCGGCATGGCGGGGCAGGTGGAATATATAATAAAGCGCATAAAAAAAGAAACGGGACTCCCAGATTTGAAGGTCATCGCCACGGGAGGCTTGAGCGAGCTTGTTCACGAGGTCAACGACTCCCTGTTCGACATCATGGACCGCGAGCTTTCCTTGGAGGGACTGAACATTCTTTACCACCTAAACAGCGGGGGAGCCTGAGTTTTTTACGGAAACAGAACTATGGATTTCAAGCTTGTAAGCAAATACAAGCCTACGGGGGACCAACCGCAGGCAATAAAAAGCCTTTCCGAGGGTTTGGAAAACGGTCTGCGCACACAGGTGCTCAGGGGCGTTACCGGCAGCGGAAAGACTTTTACTATGGCGAATATTATTGCCGAAACAAACCGTCCCGCATTGGTGATTTGTCACAACAAGACGCTTGCCGCACAGCTGTGCAACGAATTCAGGGAGTTTTTCCCTTACAACAGGGTGGAGTTTTTCGTTTCCTATTACGATTATTATATGCCCGAGTCCTATATACCCTCGCGCGACCTTTACATCGAAAAGGAAATGAGCATAAACGACGAAATCGACAAGCTGCGTCACTCGGCAACCTGTTCGCTTTTCGAGAGAAGGGACACGCTTGTAGTAGCAAGCGTTTCCTGCATTTACGGTCTGGGCGCTCCGGGCGAGTATTATCAGATGAGCTTGTCTTTGCGTCCGGGCGACGTCGCAGACCGCGACGCGGTTGTCAAAAAGCTGGTTGAAATTCAATATCAGCGCAACGACATCGATTTTCACCGCGGCACTTTTCGGGTGCGGGGGGACGTGCTGGAAATTTTTCCCTCATACAGCTCCGACAAGTGCATAAGAGTAGAGTTCTTCGGCGACGAAATAGAAAAAATCAGCGAAATCGAGGCTGTCAGCGGAAGGACGCTTGCAACGCTTTTGCATTGCTTTATTTTCCCTGCGAGCCACTATGTGGTCAACGGCCTTACAATGGAAAAATCCATTGAAAACATAAGGCGGGATATGCTTGACGAAACCGCCGCGTTGGAAAAGCGGGGCAAGGCGATAGAGGCGTACCGTTTGAAGCAGCGCGCTTCTTACGACATAGAAATGCTCAAAGAAATGGGCTTTTGCAGCGGAATAGAAAACTATTCGCGCTATTTCGACGGCCGCAGCCCCGGTCAGCCGCCCTACACTCTTTTAGATTATTTCCCTGAGGATTTCATTACCTTTGTCGACGAAAGCCACATGACGCTGCCGCAGATACGCGGTATGTACAACGGAGACAGAGCGCGAAAGGAAAATCTCGTGAATTACGGCTTCCGCATGAAAAGCGCGTTTGACAACCGTCCGTTGACCTTCGGGGAGTTCGACGCAAGAGTAGGGCAGATGATATGCGTTTCCGCCACGCCTGCCGAGTACGAGCTTTCCCGCGCGGACAACGTGGCGGAGCAAATCATCCGTCCGACGGGACTGCTCGACCCGAAAATCGAGCTTCATCCCGTCGAGGGGCAGATAGACCATCTGTTCGGAGAAATCGCAAAGACGGTGGAGCACGGCGGCAAGGTGCTGGTCACCACACTGACAAAGCGCATGGCGGAGTCGCTGACCGACTACATGACGCAGCGGGACGTGCGCGTCAGATATCTGCACAGCGACATAGACACTTTGGAAAGGGTGGACATAATAAGCGGACTCAAAAACGACGAGTTCGACGTGCTTGTGGGAATAAATCTGCTGCGCGAGGGGCTTGACCTGCCTACGGTCGAGCTTGTGTGCATACTCGACGCGGACAAGGAGGGATTTTTGCGCAGCGAAAGCTCTCTGATTCAGACGGTGGGACGTGCGGCGAGAAACGACAGAGGTCGGGTTATCATGTACGCCGACGTCGTTACGGGAAGTATGCGCAGAGCCATCGACGAGACAAACAGGCGCAGAGCCATTCAGGACGACTACAACAAAAGGCACGGAATAGTGCCGAAAACCATCGTCCACGACGTAAAGAACACTCTTGAAATCACGAAAAAAGAAAACGCCGTCGGAGAAAAGGATATCAAGGCGGAGATAGAGAGGCTGACCGCGTTGATGAAGGAGTGCGCTTCCCGTCTGGATTTTGAAAAGGCGATAGAGCTGAGAGAGCAGGTCGCAAAGCTTGAAAAGCGTCTCAATGCGCTCAAAACCAAAAAAACGGGCAGAACAGGCTGATTCGGCAATTTATGAAAAACGAAATTATTATCAAAAACGCAAAGGAAAACAATCTGAAAGGCATAGACCTGACTATACCGCGCGACAAGCTGGTGCTGTTTACCGGCATATCGGGAAGCGGAAAAAGCAGTCTTGCCTTCGACACTATTTTCGCGGAGGGACAGCGCCGCTACATCGAAAGCCTGTCGGCTTACGCAAGGCAGTTTCTCGGTCAGATGGACAAGCCCGACGTGGAAAGCATCGAGGGACTTTCTCCCGCAATCTCCATAGACCAAAAAACCACTTCGTCAAACCCCCGCAGCACGGTGGGCACTGTTACTGAAATTTACGACTATCTCCGTTTGCTGTACGCAAGAGTGGGCACTCCTTATTGCCCCAACTGCGGAAAGGAAATAAAGCGTCAGACGGTGGACCAAATTGCCGACAAGGTGGCAGGTCTCGGTCAGGGCGCAAAAATTCAAATCCTTGCCCCCGTTGTCAGGGGACGCAAAGGCGAGTTTCAGAAGCTTTTTGAAAGCCTTAAAAAGCAGGGCTTCGTGCGCGTCAACGTGGACGGAGAGCAGCGTTTGCTCGAAGAGGAAATAAAGCTCGAAAAGACCTACAAGCATACGATTAGCGTCGTTGTGGACAGACTGTCCGTCAAGGAGGATATGTCCCAAAGGCTTTACGACAGTCTGGAAACCGCGCTTAAATTGGCGGAGGGGCTTGTCGTTGTCAAGACGGAGGACTCGGAAACCATGTACTCCGAAAAGCTGTCCTGTCCCGACTGCGGCGTGACACTCGAGGAGTTGGAGCCGAGAATGTTCTCCTTCAACAGTCCGTTCGGGGCGTGCCCCGACTGCACGGGGCTGGGGTTCAAGCGTGAGTTTGAGCCCGACCTTGTCATACCCGACAAAACCAAGTCGCTTTCGGGCGGCGCGGTCAAGCTTATGGGGTTCAATCTGGACGGCGGAGTCATGCAGCTTTATTTCAAGGCCTTGGCTAAGCGCTACGGCTTTGACCTTAACGCTCCGGTCAAAGATCTTCCCGACGAAATCATGCGTATCCTGCTGTGGGGAAACGACGGAGAGCCGCTCTCGATAGAGTATCAGACGCGCAGCTTCGAGGGGCAGTACACAAAGCTTTGGCACGGGCTTATCCCGACGTTGGAGCGTCGCTACAACGAGTCGACAAGCGATACGGTCAGACGGGAGTACGAAAACTATATGGTGGACAGGGAGTGCCCGACCTGTCACGGAAAGAGACTCAAAAAGGAAGTGCTGTCGGTAAAAATCGGCGGCAAAAACATTTATGAGCTGACGCAGATGAGCGTCGAGGAGTGCGCCGCTTTCTTTGAAAATCTGCGCCTTGACGAAACAAAGACGCTCATCGCCCGCATGGTGTTGAAGGAAATAAACGCCCGTCTCAAATTTCTGAAAGACGTGGGGCTGGACTATCTTACGCTTGCGCGTTCTTCCGGCTCGCTTTCGGGAGGCGAGGCGCAGAGAATAAGGCTTGCCACGCAAATCGGCAGCGGGCTTGTGGGAGTGCTGTACATCCTTGACGAGCCGAGCATAGGACTTCATCAGCGGGACAACGAAAAGCTCATCGACACCCTGCTGCATCTGAGAGATTTGGGAAACACTCTGATTGTCGTCGAGCACGACGAGGACACAATCCGCGCCGCCGATTTTGTCGTGGACGTGGGGCCGGGCGCGGGAGTGCACGGCGGAGAAATCGTCGCTACGGGCACACCGGGCGAAATTATGGCGTGCCCGCGCTCCGTTACCGGGCAATATCTGTCCGGTGCGAAAAAAATACCCGTACCCGAAACGCGTCGGGAGGGAACGGGCAAATTTCTCAGTATCAGGGGCGCGCGCAAAAACAATCTGAAAAATCTCGACGTGGACATACCCTTGGGCGTGCTCAACGTCGTTACGGGAGTTTCCGGCAGCGGCAAGAGCAGTCTGGTAAACGAAATTCTCAATCCTTATTTGTCGGAAAAGCTCAACGGCGCGCGGCATACGGCAGTGGAATGCGACTCGGTGGAGGGATTGGAGCATCTCGACAAGGTAATCAACATCGACCAAAGCCCGATAGGACGCACGCCGCGCAGCAATCCCGCGACCTATACGGGGATGTTTACGGCAATACGCGATTTGTTCGCTTCCACACCTGACGCCAAAGAACGTGGCTACAAGGCGGGACGTTTTTCCTTCAACGTGGCGGGCGGCAGATGCGAAAACTGCGCCGGCGACGGCATACTCAAAATAGAAATGAACTTTCTGCCCGACGTGTACGTTCCGTGCGAGGTGTGTCACGGCACCCGTTACAATCGCGAAACATTGCAGGTCAGGTACAAGGGCAAAAACATTGCCGACGTTCTGGATATGCGCGTTGAGGACGCGCTGGAATTTTTCGACAGCATTCCTGCAATAAAAAACAAGCTGCAAACGCTTTACGACGTCGGATTGGGATATATCAAGCTGGGACAGTCGGCGACCACTCTTTCGGGAGGCGAGGCGCAGAGAGTCAAGCTGTCCACCGAGCTTTCAAAACGAAGCACGGGCAAAACCGTCTATCTGCTGGACGAGCCGACCACGGGACTGCATACGGCGGATGTGGAAAAGCTGATAAAGATTTTGCAGCGTCTGGTGGCGAGCGGCAACACGGTCATTGTCATAGAGCACAATCTCGATATAATAAAGGTTGCCGACAACGTCATAGATTTGGGACCAGAGGGGGGCAACGGCGGCGGCTCGCTCGTCGCGCAGGGCACGCCAGAACAAGTCGCAAACGTCAAAGGAAGCTATACGGGACGCTTTTTAAATGCCGTTCTGGAGAAATAAATTTGTATTGCAAGCGGCAGGGCTGGACAAAGCGCTGCAAAGAACATAAATAAAGGAGACGAAGGTATGGACAAAAGTAAAAAACTTGTAGCTTATTTTTCATGCACGGGAACAACGGCGCGGGCGGCTTCGGCTCTCGCTGCCGCGGCAAATGCGGAGCTTTTTGAAATAAAACCCAAAAAGCCTTATTCTCCGTCCGATTTGGATTGGACGTCGAAAAAAAGCCGCAGCAGCGTCGAAATGAGCGATGAAAGCTGCCGCCCCGAAATTGCCGAAAAAGCGGCGGGTATGGAAAATTACGACACGGTGTTTGTAGGTTTTCCCATTTGGTGGTACGTTGCGCCGAGAATAGTGGAGACCTTTCTCGAAAGCTATGATTTTGACGGGAAAACCGTCGTGCCGTTCTTCACGTCGGGCGGAAGCGGCGCCGGCAGGACGGATTCCGTCTTGCACGGAATATGTCCGTCCGCCCGTTGGAAGCCGAGCAAACGCCTTTCCGCAAACGTGTCGGAAGCCGAGCTTAAAGGCTGGCTGGATTCGCTTAACGTCTGAAAACAGATAGTTTCAGGCGGCGCGAATACAAAAACGCGCGATTGGTTTTTCTGTTGCCCGGCAAAACAACAAAAGCCCCCGCCCCGCGAAACGCGGGCAGGGGCTTTGTTTTATAAAATGTGCCTCAATTTGGGCTCCGCCAAATGTCTGACGTACATTGCAAGTCGTTTTACTACTTCAAGCTGAACAAGACATGACTCGAAGTCTTTGTTTTGGACGTATCCTTTTGTTTCGGAAACGCGCAGATTCAGCTCGTAAACGTCGCTGTGCGGCAGGAAAAATTCGCATTTTTCTCTTACGTCGTACCACATACTGTCGTAAGCTTCGAATTGCTCCTGCGTCAGCTCTTCGTTCTTCGCAAGCTCGATGAGTTTATCCGTTTCCGCTATGAAGTCCTCGAAAATATTGTTTACGATGAGGGCTTCGGCAATGCCCGCGCCCACAAGAAAAATCAGCACGAGAATGGGTATAAGAATATTTTTCACAGCAATTTTTCCTCCTTACGCGTCAGGTCGAAGCTGAAAATAGGGCGGTTGTTGGGCTGTATGACCACGTGATTTGTTTCGTCGACGGTCATAAGCATTACGTTTTTAAGCTTTATTTTGTGCTTTTGCAAAAGAGCTTCGGCTTTGCTCCTGTCAACGCCGTGCTGTTTGAGGTCGTCCTCCGACCACTTGCCGTCGAAAATCAGCGGAATGGGCAGGCGTTGCTGTTGTTCCTCCAAATTTTTTTTGGGGATGACGGAAAGCTGTCCGTTTGTTTCCATAAGCGCGTACTGAATTTCCTCCACCGAAAAATAGCCTGCGCTGCGTATAGCCTGCATGAGGTCGCTTGTCTGCATATTGAGTTTTTTCAGCAGCTCCTTGTCGATACCGTTTTTGTTTATGACAAGCAGCGGCTTGCCGGATATGAGAGATTGCATTTTGCTGCTTTTCATTAGCAGAACGATAAATTGATGCACGACGTAAAGCGTCAGTATACACACTATGCCGTAGATTAAGGGTATGCTTCTGTCGCCCATGGGTATGCAGGCGATTTCGGATATTACTAGCGTAATGACAAGCTCGAACGGCTCCATCTCGCCTATCTGTCGTTTGCCCATAAGCCTTATTATCACAAGCAGAACGGCAAAAATGATTAGTCCTCTGAAAAATATCGTCAACATAATTTTATTTTGCGGATTGATGAAAAAAAATATACGAAAACGGTTTACAAACGCGCGCGCTGCGTTTATAATGTCATCAGCAAAGTAGGGCACGCGCGTCAAGTGTCGGCGGATGGGAAGTCGCCGCCGGACGAAAGACGGCAGTCTGCGGTGCGTGTCCGCGTCCGTTGCGACATATTTTTTTCGCGCGTTTTTGTTGCGCCCGCAACTGTTTTCAGGCGGATTACCCGAGCGAAAAGGCTTTATCGTGCGGACCTTTCTGAAATTTTGGGAGGTCTTTTTCTTATGTCCAAAAAAACTTACTACATCACATTTACCGCCGTTTTCGCGGCGCTGGGCATCGCCATGAATCTGCTGTCCTCGTTCATGCCGAGAGTGGACACCTTCGGGCGCATCAGTCTGGTTTACGCCTTCTGTTTTCTTACGGGGTGCGTTCTCGGTCCGTATCTGGGTGCGGGCGTCGCCGCGATTGCGGATTTTTTGCCGGCAATTATTTTCCCCGAAGGTCCGTGGATGCCGTTGATAACGCTGTCGAACGCCGTCATGGCTTTAATCGCGGGGCTGTTCTACAAATATCTGCCCACAAAAAGCGTGGCGGTGAAAATTTCGCTCGCCGCCGTGGTGACCTTTGTCGTATGCACTCTCGGTCTTACCACGCTGGGAGAAGCGCTGCTTTACGATATGGGCATGCAGGCTTACTATCCCACGACGACGGCGCTTGTCAACAGCGGGATGTCCGTCTACGTGGCGACACTGGTACGCAAAGCGGTAGTTCAGTGGTTCTGGCTGCTGCTTAACACGGTCGTTGCGATATTGATACTCAAATGTCCCGCGGTAGTCAGGTTTTTCCGCCGCAAGTCCGTCGACGCCAAAAACGCCGCCTGACAAACAAAAACAAATAAAGCGCAACAAAAAAACGGTCTCCTTTGTGGAGACCGTTGGTTTTTTTTCAGGCGATTTTTTTCGCTGTTTTGCGATAGACGAGCATAAGTATTATCGGAGGCACGCAGGTTGCGGCGGCGAGGATAAAGCTTGCGGAAAAACCGCCCGTCGCTTCCACAAGCAAGCCGCTGAGCCAATTGAAAACCACGGAGGAGAAGCCCAGCCCCAGCATGGCTATGCCGTAGTTGGTGCCGCTGAAACGCGCGCCGCTTATATCCGTAGTCATTGCGGGAAATGTAGCGGAGGGGCCGCCGTAGGCAAAGGCGGTCAGGGCGATGACTGTCACGTAAAAACCGCCCTGTGCCCAAATCAGGGCGACGGCACAGACCGCAGTGAGCGCCGCGAGAAAAATAATGGTGTTTGTGCGTCCGATTTTGTCCGAGGCGGTAGCCATGCCCAGACGTCCCGCGGCGTTGGCGACGCCCGTTATGCTTACTGCAAGCACGGCAATGCTTTCGGACAGGCCGCGTTCCATGCCGAGACTTTTGATGACGGGCACGACGATATTCCACGTCGCGTTGATAAAAAAGCAGCTCAAAGCTATGCACCAAAAGGGGAAAAGCCGCATTGTCTGCAACGGAGTCAACCCTTCCGCAAGCTGCGCGGATTTGTTTTGGTTTTCGACCGATTGGACGCGCGGCGGCAGTCTTACGAAGCAACACGCCGTCATTGTCGCCAAAAGGAACACTCCCGCAAGCGTCATGAAGGTGTGCGGCACTCCGAGTCTGTTTAGCAGCGTCTGCGCCACAGGACCGAACAGCACTGTGGACAAGCCGAAAGCGGATACGCTCAGCCCCGACGCGAAGCCTCTGTTGTCGGGAAACCACTTTTGCAGACAGCTCAACACGCAGCCGTATGCAAAGCCGCACCCGAGTCCGCCGAGTCCGCTGTAAGTAAGGTAAATCAAAGCGACGGTTTTTTCCGTTAGAAGGGAGGTTAGAAAAATGCCCAGACAGAACATAAAGCATCCGACGAAGGAAATCAGGCGGGGATTGGTTTTGTCCTGTAAAAAGCCTCCTATGAGGTTTCCGAGAACAAAACCGAAAATCATAAAGGAGGACACCATGCTTGCGGAGCGTGCGTTCCAACCGAAGTGCTCCGTAACGGCGTTGTTGAAAACGCTCCACAGATAAAGTATGCCCACGCAAAGCTGTATCAGAAGGCAGGCGACGACAACGACGATTCTCATTGATTTTTCTTTTTTGCTCATAACTGAAAAATTATAAACGGCGGCGGCGGAAAAAGCAATCTTTTGACGCGGGTTTTAAAAACGAAAAGAGGCGCATATACTTTCACTGACGGAGAAGATTTTTTTATGGCAGAAATATCCAAAAGGCACACGCTTGTAATCGACGGAAACAAAAAAGTAAGCATAAGCGGAGTGGAGAGCGTAAACAGCATTTTCGACAAAGAGGTGGAGGTCGCTTTGTCCGACCGTCGTCTTGTAATAAAGGGCTCGGGGCTCAACGCAAGCAAGCTTAACGTGGAGGAGGGGACTCTTTCCATTGAGGGAGAAGAAATAAGCTCCGTCAATTATTACGCAAATTCTCAGAAGCTGTCTTTGAAGCGGCTTTTCAAATAATGTTCAAGTCCGAGGGGCAGATTTACATATTCGCCGCTTTCGTATTCTGCGGCGTGGCGACGGGGCTGTGGCATTGGTTGAGTCATCTTTGCTGCCCCTGCGGCGCGAAAAAATGGAAAATCTTCGTGTGCGACGCCGTATTTGCGGCGGGCTTTGCCTTTCTGCTTTTCGCGTTTTTTTATTTCGTAAACGGAATTCAGCTGAGATGGTATTGTTTTTTGGGGCTTGGACTGGGATTTTTTGCCTACGCGAAAATTCTCGGCGAGCCGCTTGACTTTCTCAAAGCATGGATATATAATAAATGGGACAAAATAAAAGGAGTGTACAAATGCAGGAAAAAAGAAACACGAAAAAAATCCAGCTCGTGACGGTCATCGCCGTCGTGGTGCTGTTTATACTCATACTCGTGCTGGTCACTCTCGTGTCCCAAAAGGTGCAGATGAACGCAAAGAAAAAACGTCTCGTCGAGCAGCAGGACGCTCTTCAACAGATGATAGAAAACGGTTTGGAGGACTACGAATACCGTCAGTCCTTGGAGTATATAGAAAAATATGCGAGAGAAGAGCTGGGAATGATAGACGCAGGCGACACTATATGGAAGCAGGCGGATTGATTTTCGCAAGGAATATCGTATGATTTTGTCGCTCCCCGTTCAATACGGGGGCGTTTTTTTAGGGCGTTGTACCAATAACCGAAGCGGAGAAATGGACGGATACTTTTACACTGTTGTTTTTCAAAAAAAGGAGGAGAAAAAACTTAAAGGGCTTTTGACGTGGCTGGCGCTTTTCAGAGCGGCCTTCGTGTCGGCGGCAATATGGTTTGTCGTGGAAATGCTCCTCGATTTCGGACGCAACGGCAGGGCGCTTTGGGCGCTTGCCGTCTTTGTCGCGCTGTCCTTTGCCGCTCTGTGGATTGAAATCAGGCTTGACGTTCTGATAAAAAAGCTCAACGGGTTTTTCAGAAATTCGGAGGAGCCTGCTCTTGCGGCGTTTCACAGGGATATGGGCGAAACGCTTACGCGCACGGGAATCATCAAAAAATCCCGTTACGCCATACTTTTCGCCACGCTCGGCGTAATAACGATTCTTCTCGTGCTTTTGCTTTCGGGAGTTTTCCCCGATTACGTTGTATATTATATCAAAATTCTGACCTGCGCGTTCAGTGCGCTTTACGTTTTTTCGCTGTTGGTATTTACAACGCGCGTAAAGAGTCTGGAAAACGGTTTTTTAAAGCGCAACGAGGGCAGGGTGGTCAGACTTTCCTGCTTAAAGGGCTACACGAAGGGCAACGACGATTTCAAGGTAAAAAAACCGAGTCGGTTTCTGAGCTTTGTAGGAACCCTGTTTTTCGGCAGGGCTTACGCGAAAAGGACGCTTAAAATGCGCGTGTTCGACAACGCGTCAAAGATAAAGCCGCCCTATATCCTGCTTGTAAACCATCAGTCCGGCTTTGATTTCCTTGCGCTTCATCAGGCAATGTATCCCCGTTTGGTAAACGGTGTGATTGCCTACAATCAGATGTTGGGGCACAAAAATCTGTGGCTGAAAATGGGCATGATTCCCAAGCGTCAGTTCGACCTGAGCATAGGTTTTTTGCGTCAGGCAAAGAAAGTCGCCGAAAACAAAGGAATCATTGCTTTGTATCCCGAGGGCAAAATCACCTGCGACGGTCGTCGCGGAGAGATGAGTCCCGCGGTAGCCAAGCTGCTTAAACTTCTCGCTCTGCCCGTCGTCGTGTGCTGCATAAAGGGCTGTTACCTGTTCCGTCCAAAGTGGGCGTACAAAAAGCGCAAAAGCGGCGGCGTCGAGGTGCACATCAACCCGCTGTTTTCGACGGAGGAAATGAAAACTCTTTCGGTCGAAGAAATTTTCGACAAGGTGCTTAAAGCGTTTGAGCACGACGAATTTGAATGGCAAAAGCAAAACGGTATAAGGATTACCGAGCCTTTCAGGGCGGAGGGGCTTGACAGGATTCTTTACAAATGTCCGCACTGCAAAGAGGAGTTTGAAACGGGCAGTCTCGGCGACACGGTTTTCTGTTCTGCCTGCGGCAAGCAGTGGAAGCTGTCCGAAACGGGGCGGCTTGCCGCAGCCGACGGCGAGACGGAGTACGAAAGCATACCCGATTGGTACGACTTTCAGAGAAAAAGCGCGAGAGAGGCGGTGGAGGACGGTTATCTCAATTCAGAGAGGTGCACGGCTTACGCCTTGCCCGACCTCAAGGGCTGGAAGCTGTTGGGAGAAGGCAGCCTTATGTTCGACGGCGACACGCTTACCTATTCCAGCGACGACGGCGACCATATAGAGTTTGACGCAAGACCGCTTTACACAGTGCCTTACGGTTTTTCGGACGGGCTGTTGCTTGCCAAGGACAATGTGACGTATTCTTTCGTGTTCGAGGATATGCGTCAGGCGACAAAGCTCAATCTGCTTATAGAAGAGAGCTACAAAAAAAGAAACGAAAACAGGCAATAAAAAATCCCCTCTTAAAAAAGAGGGGATTTTTTTACATATTTACTTCGGGAAAGGACTTGTGCCGCGAAACAAATTCGCTGTCAATAAAATTAATGCTTTGTGTTTTAATATTTGTCCGTGTAAGGCTCGTCGGAAAAGCCTTGTGCTTTGAGCTTGGCAGTCATTTTGTCGAGGCGGGCTTTAAAAAATTTGTTGAACCATTTTGTCCTGCCGAAGATTTTTACTGCCAAAGGACTGATAGAGTAATAAAATTTGATAAACATACGTCCTAAAAAGGTTTTGTCCAGCTTTTCGTCGCGGTAGCGGCGCAGCGTCCACACTTCGGGACAGTCGTAGCTGCCGTATACGCAGGTGGCGACGTAGCAGCCTCCTTTCTTTCCCGCTTTTTTGTCGGGCTTATAACCGCTTATCTCGCCCGATTTGATTTCCTTGTCAAAGTATTTTAGCAGCAGTTTGTCGAAGTCGTCCGTTATTTTTTGTTGAGTTGCGACGGGATAAATTATTTTTCCGTCTGCAATGTAACCGCTTCTGATTTTTTCCGTCTGTTTGTAGTCGGGCGTGAGCGCCACAATCAAATTGAAAGACAGATTTGCCGCTGTCGGGCAGTACAGAATTTGCGCGGAGGGCATAGACGGAAAATCATCGTTTTTCGACTCTGACAACCGCTTTGCCCATCCCGAAGGAAAAATTATCAGCTCCGTCCCGCATATCAAACAGCGGTCGAGCAGTTCTTTTGAAAACTCCGTACCTTCTTGGATTTCCACAATCGGTACCCGCGTGGAGGTGGAGAGGGAAATTTCTCTTATGTTGGGAGTGATAAGTATTTTCTTTACTTCATCGATATTGCAGTCGAAAGAAAATTCAATGGCGTGCACGTCGTCGTCCGTTACGCTGAACACGTCGTTTTTTGTTAAGAGACGCGCGTCTGCTATGACAATGACGCCGTCTTTTTTTCTGTTCAATGCCGCATTGCGCGCCTCAAAAATCTGCTTTTTTGCATTTTCGTCCATAAACGGAGAAAAAACGTCGTAGATTTGAGGCAGAGCAAACAGTCCTTTTCGTTGTATATAAGCTTCTTTTAAATATTCGACAACGGTCGGGCAGTATTTTCTCTTTTCCTCTTCCGTCAAAGTTTCGAGATAAGAGAAAAATGGAATCAACCTGTAACTTACAACGCCCGAAATTTCTCCGCTTGCGACAGATTCGTCGTATTCGTTGAACATATAGGAAAAAAGGTCGGGAAACAGCCTGACTCCCTGCTGTCCGTCAAATTTTTTTATTTCGTCGGCGTCGGCAAGCCTGTAAAAATTGCTCATGTATTTGCTGAAACGCGTCTTTTTTTCGGTAGCCGCGCAGTAAAACCAATATTCGGCTTTTTCCGGAGACAGTTCCGCCGCGCGGCAAAATTCTTTGTGAGAGCTCGCCAAATTGTCGAGCTTCAAAAGCGTCAGTCCGCGTTTGAAAAAATCCGGCGCTTCGTCCTTTTCGTTGCCCATGATGATTTTTGTCACGTTTTCCGTGATGTTGTGCACGGTGTTGTAATTGTTGACGTAGTTGTTTATTACCTTTTCCGTGACAAAGGCTGTGCCGCAGGAGGGGCAAATTCCCGCTTCTTTGGTTTCGTCAACGATTATGCTGTCGCCGCATTGCGTGCATTTTGCAGGTTTCATACAAAAGTTCTCCCGATATTTTTTTCATTATATCATGCGAAAAAATGCCCTGTCAAGCGCGGGCGAAAGGCGAAAACAGGCAACAAAAAACCCCCGAAGTCGGGGGCAAAAAGGGGGGAGGGGAATTTAATTTTCAAACAAAGGTCTGCGGCTTGCGAGAATGTCGTTTTCCGGGTCAAGGCTGAAAATGCCTTTTTTCAAAATCGGCACCACGTGTTGGTCAATCATGTGGTCGATTTCCTCGTCGGACAGGTCGGGCTTAATCATGGTGCGAAGGGCAAGGAAGCTGTTTATTCCCATAAACAGATAGGCTGCCGAGTCCACGTCCACGTAGTCGGCCAGCTCCTGTCTGTCGTAGGACAAAGAGCGGATATAGCTTGCGCCGAAAGAACGGTAATAATCCACGAAAAGGCTTTTGTCTACCGTCAGGCTTCCCCACAGTATTTCAAACATATCGTGATTTGCCGCGCCGTATTTGACAAACGCCCGCAAACCTTCCTTTTCCTTTTCAAGACGTGTGGTGCAGTTCTTTTTAAGCAGCGCTTCGTTTATTGTATCCTTGATTTCGCGCTGTACGTCCTCCATCAGGCAGCGGTAGAGGGCTGTTTTGTCGTCGAAGTAAATATAAAACGTGCCGACGGCAGTATTGCTCTCGCGGCAAATGTCGGTTATGGACGTCTGATAAAAACCGTTCTTGGAAAAAAGCTTGCGCGCGGCTTTCAGAATCTTGTCCATTTTGCTTTTGCCGAGCTTTGTTTTGGGTTGTGTTACGCCTTTGATTTCGGAATTGTTCATGTTTTAAAACCTTAATTTTTTGCTTTGAAAACACTTTTTTGTTTTTGCCGTGTATATAATAATACTTCCCGTTCAAAAAAGCAAGCGATTTGTGAATCTTTTTCATATTCAAAACAAAAAGTTCTTTAATCGGTTTCGGGCATGCGAATAAAAATGAAAAAATCACCGTGCCGTTATTTTTTAAACGGTTGACTTTGCCTGACGGCGAGGCTATAATTAAATCGATAAAAAAATATCGATTTAATCTTATCGATAAGCCGTGTATTTAAAAAACAGGGGATTTTTTCAAAGAAAACGGGCAATAATTAACAAATCCATGCGTTTTCATTTTTAAAATCCGTTCGCCCCGTTGACAACGGTTGGTTGTTGGGCTAAAATATACGCGTAAATATGAGGATTGTTCATAAATGAAATCGTTTCATATTTGCGGTTTTTAAGAGCAATATATTTAAAAGGAGATAAATATGAATTACTCGGAAATCAAAATCGGTCAAAAGGCATCGGTCACCAAGACCTTCAAGGACGAGGACGTAAGAAAATTCGCCGAAGTCAGCATGGACGTCAACCCGATTCATCTGGACGACGAATACGCGAAAAAGACCGTTTTCGGTCAACGCATCGTGCACGGCATTTTGACGTGCGGACTTATTTCCGCAGTGCTTGCCAACAAGCTTCCCGGAGAGGGAACTATTTATCTGGGGCAGGAAGTGAGATTTACGTCGCCCGTGCTTTTGGGAGACACAATCACCGCCGAGGTGGAAGTCGCGGAGATGAGAGACGACAAACACATCATCAAGCTCAACACCGTCTGCAAAAATCAGGACGGCAAGGTGGTTGTCTCCGGCGTCGCGACCGTAAAACACGACTAATCTGAACAGGAGTATCGTTTAGAAATGGACAAGGTTTTTAAATACGAGTTATTCAACAAGATGATAAGGGATTTCGCGGTCAACGAGGTCAAGCCTTTGGCTCACGAGGTTGACGAGCAGGAGCGTTTCCCTTACGAAACCGTCGAAAAGATGGCAAAGCTCGGACTCATGGGCATAATCGTGCCCAAAGAGTACGGCGGCATGGGCGGAGATTACAAAATGTATATCAAAGCCGTGGAGGAGCTTTCCAAGGTCTGCGCCACGACGGGCGTTATACTTTCCGCGCACACCTCGCTGTGCATTGCTCCGATTATGGAGTACGGCAACGAAGAACAAAAGAAAAAATATCTGCCTAAGCTTGCGTCGGGAGAGTGGCTTGGCGCTTTCGGTCTGACAGAGCCGAACGCGGGCACGGACGCCAACAATCAGACAACCACTGCGGTGAAAGAAGGCGACCACTGGGTGCTCAACGGCAGCAAAATATTCATTACCAACGCCGGTCCCGCCAACGTGTATTTCGTCATAGCGGTCACGGGACGCAATCCCAAGGGCGTGGAGTGCGCCGCGTTTATAGTGGAAAAGGGCTTCCCCGGATTTTCCGTGGGCAAGAAAGAGCTGAAAATGGGTATACGCGGCTCGTCCACCTGCGAGCTTATATTTGAAAACTGTATAGTTCCCGAAGCCAATCTGGTTGGCAAAATCGGCGAAGGCGTCAAAATGGCGCTCAAAACTCTGGACGGCGGCAGAGTGGGCATTTCCGCTCAGGCGCTCGGCATAGCAGAGGGCGCGCTGGAAGCCACCGTCGCATACGTCAAGGAAAGAAAGCAGTTCAACAAGCCTATTTCGGCTTTCCAAAACACTCAGTTCTGCCTTGCCGACCTGTACACCAAGATAAACGCCGCGTCTTTGCTGGTTGAACGCGCAACCGAAGCCAAGCAGAACAAGTCGCCCATGCTGGGTATGTACGCCGCGCAGGCAAAGCTGTTTGCCGCGGAGACGGCAATGGAGGTCACGACCAAGTGCGTGCAGCTCCACGGCGGCTACGGCTATACGAGAGAGTATCCCGTCGAGAGAATGATGCGCGACGCCAAAATCACCGAGATTTACGAAGGCACAAGCGAAGTTCAGCGCATGGTTATTTCCGGCGCGCTGCTCAAAAAATAGGAGATAGGCAGAAATGAGAATTTTAGTTTGCATGAAACAGGTTCCGGATACGACGGACATAAAGATAGACCCCAAAACCAACACCCTCAAAAGAGACGGCGTGCCTTCCATTATGAACCCCGACGACAAAACCGCTCTCGAAGTGGCTTTGCGCTTGAAGGACGAGTACGGCGCGGAAATAGCGGTCATCTCCATGGGGCCTCCCCAGGCGGAAATCATGCTCAGAGAGGCTCTCGCCATGGGCGCCGACGAGGCTTACCTTATGACGGACAGGGCGTTTGCGGGTTCCGACACTCTTGCGACCTCCACAATCATCGCCGCCGGCATCAAAAAAGTGGGCTGCGACTTTGTTATCGGCGGACGTCAGGCAATCGACGGCGACACGGCTCAGGTGGGACCTCAGATTGCCGAGCATCTCGGATGGCCTCAGATAACCTACGCCGTAGAACTCAAAAAGGACGACAAAGACGTGTTTACAGTCAAGCGTCAGTTTGAGGACAGATATCAGATGCTCAAAGTAAAGGCTCCTTTCGTGGTTACCGTTCTTTCACAGATGGCGACTCCGAGATATATGCACGTAAAGGGCATTGTCGAGCAGGAAGAAAAACAAATCAACATCATCAATTTTGCCGACCTCGACCTCGACGTCAACAACATAGGTCTTGCAGGCTCTCCCACAAAGGTCAAGACCACGTTTACGAAACAGTTTGACAGCAACAAAGAGGTCGTGGAGCTGCCCGTTGAAGAGGCCGCTAAGCTTATCGCCGAAAAATTGGCTGAAAAGCATTTCATCTGAGGTCGGGAGGAATTTAAAATGGCTAAAAATATTTTCGTTGTTTGCGAACAGAGAGATAACAAAATCCAAAACGTAAGCCTTGAGCTTTTGGGCGTCGCCAATGAGCTTGCCGCAGTCACTAAGGAAAAAGTTTGCGCGGTTGTTTTGGGCGACAAAATCAAGGAAGCGGCGAAAGAGCTTGCAGGCTACGGCGCGGATATCATATACGTGGTGGAGGACAAAGAGCTTAAATATTATCTGACGGAGCAGTATTCGCAGGCGGTGTATCAGGTTCTCAAAACCTATGAGCCGAACATTGTTCTTTACGGCGCGACGAGTATCGGCCGCGACCTCGCTCCCAGACTTTCGGCACGTCTGAGGACGGGACTCACCGCCGACTGCACAAAGCTCGAAGCGGACGAGCAGGGCAATCTTTACATGACGCGTCCCGCTTTCGGCGGCAATCTGTTCGCCACCATAGTGTGCCCCGACCATCGTCCTCAAATGTCCACCGTCAGAGGCGGCGTTATGAAAAAACGCGAATTCGACGCGGGCAGAAAGGCGGAAATAGTGGAAGTCAAAGTAAATTGGGACAAATCCCGCTTTGCGGTTTCCGTTGTGGAAGAAGTGCTTGCCGAGAAATCCGCGGAGAGCATAGACGACGCTAAATTCCTTGTTTCCTGCGGAAGAGGCGTCAAAAACAATCTCGAAAAGGTCGCCGCCTTTGCCAAGAGCATCGGAGCCACGACAAGCTCCAGCCGCGCGTTGGTGGACTCGGGACTCATGCCTTCCGAAAAGCAGGTCGGTCAGACGGGCAAAACCGTGCGTCCGCAGGTGTATATGGCTTTGGGTATTTCGGGCGCGGTACAGCACCTCGCTGGTATGGAGGAGTCCGAATTTATCGTTGCGATAAACAAGGACAAGGACGCTCCCATTTTCAAGGTCGCGCAGCTCGGAGTGGTGGCGGACGCCAACGCGATTCTGCCTTATCTTGAAAAGGAAATCAAAAAACTCGCGAAATAATGGCTTTTGCAGCCGCCGATTAAGCATTTTGTATTAAAAGGCGGCTGTTTTGCTAAATTTCGATGTTTTCAGGGGAATATTGTTAATAAATTTGTCAAATACTATTGACATTTTTCCAAATAATGGTAAGATTTGGATATGAAACATATTCACAAGTGAATCGGTTTCATATCCTTTGATTAAAAACAAGGAGATGGAAACAAATGTGTGACAAAAAAGTTTTTGTAGTCGCCGCCAAGCGTTCCGCCATAGGCAGTATGTTGGGTTCGCTTGCCAACACTCATCCCGCCGACCTTGGCGGAGCAGTGGTCAGGGCTTTGCTTGAAAGCGCCAAGGTCGCTCCGGAAGCCGTAGACGAGGTTATCGTAGGCAACATACTACCTGCCGGAAACGGACAGGGCATAGGCCGTCAGGTCGCAATCAAGGGAGGTATTCCCATCGAAACGCCCGCTTACGCCGTCAATATGGTGTGCGGCAGCGGCATGAAGGCCGTTATCAACGCCGTTGCGGAAATCAAGGCGGGCATGGCGAATCTCATTGTCGCGGGCGGCGTCGAATGCATGAGTTCGGCTCCTTACCTTATTCCCAAAAACGCCCGTCAGGGTATAAAAATGGGCGACTTCAAGGTTACCGACCACATGGTTTTTGACGCTTTGACGGATGCGTACAGCAAGGTTCACATGGGTATTACGGCGGAAAACATAGCCGAAAAATACGGGATTTCCCGTCAGGCTCAGGACGAATTCGCTTATGCCTCGCAGACCAAGGCAATCAAGGCGGTTGACAGCGGCGCGTTCAAGGACGAAATCGTTCCCGTTACGGTAAAGGTCGGCAAGGAAGAAAAGGTTTTCGACACCGACGAATATCCCAACAGAAACACCAATCCCGAAAAGCTTGCCAAGCTGCGTCCCGCATTCAAGCCGGACGGAACGGTGACCGCGGGCAACGCCAGCGGCATAAACGACAGCGCCAGCTTCACCTTGATAGCAAGCGAGGAGGCTGTCAAAAAATTCGCACTCACGCCTATGGCGGAAATTATCGCGGTAGGTCAGGGCGGCGTAGACCCTCAGTTCATGGGACTCGGTCCCGTGCCGGCGATTTTGCAGGCGCTTAAAAACAGCGGACTCAAACTCAGCCAGATGGAGGTCTTGGAGCTTAACGAAGCGTTTGCCGCGCAGTCCTTGGGCGTCATACACGAGCTGTCGCAGAAGTGCGACTTAAAGAAAGAGGAGATACTCGCGCGCTGCAACCCCAACGGCGGCGCCATCGCGCTCGGACACCCTGTCGGAGCCAGCGGAAACAGAATTATCGTAACACTGCTGCACGAAATGATAAAGGCGGGCAACAAGCTCGGTCTCGCAAGCCTGTGCATAGGCGGCGGAATGGGCACCGCGGTCATACTCAAAAGAGACTGATTGAAAAAAAACAAAGTCGAAAATAAAAAATTTATTCAGAGGTGTATATTATGAGACTTAACGGAAAAGTTGCCGTTGTTACCGGCGGCGCAAAAGGACTCGGCGGCGAAATGTGCCAGCTGTTTGCTAAGGAAGGCGCGAAGGTTGTGGCTGTGGATATGATGCCTTTGACCTATGAAAACGCCAATGTGGAGTTCTACAAGCTCAACGTCACCAGCTCCGAAGACTGCAAGGAGTTTTACGACTACGTTATCAAAAAATACGGCAAGGTTGACGTATTGGTAAACAACGCGGGCATCACCAGAGACGCCATGACGCGCAAAATGACCGACGAAATGTGGAACGCGGTTATTTCCGTCAACCTTACGGGCGTGTTCAATCTGACTCGTCTTATCGGACCTCAGATGGAAGAAATCGGCGGCGGCAGCATAATCAACATTTCCTCCGTCGTAGGCGAATTCGGCAATATCGGACAGGCCAACTACTCCGCGACCAAGGCGGGCGTTATCGGTCTCACCAAGACATGGGCAAAGGAATTTGCCAGAAAGGGCGTGCCCGTGAGAGTAAACGCAATCGCTCCCGGCTATATCATGACGGACATGATGAAAACCGTGCCCGAGGATTTGCTCAAAAAGTTTGCGGGACAGACCATGCTCGGCAGACTCGGTCAGCCCATAGAAATAGCCAACGCCGCGCTGTTCCTCGCTTCGGACGAAGCGTCTTACGTGACGGGACATCTTTTGAGCGTAAACGGCGGAATGAGATTGTAAACCGACGAAATTCGGTCTTGGTATTTTTACTAAAGCAAGGCAATTCTCTCCCGTTTCGGGAGAGAATTGCCTGTCGGTATTTCGGTTGTTCTTTCGGACGACCTTTTGCAGGGCTTGCCGCGTGTGATAACGCTTGTTTTTGTCAATAATATAATGCGGAATTGCGACGGAAGCGACCTTTCGGGGGATTATTTTCGGAAATTAAAGGAGTAAAAGATTATGATTGACGTAGGAATTGTCGGCGTAGGGACGTATCTTCCCGAAAAAACCATGAAAGCGGCGGAAATTGCCAGACTCACCAACGGAGTGTGGAGCGAGGACGCCGTTATAAACAAACTCGGAATAAAACAGAGATATTTGCCCGGTCCCGATGACGGAACTCAGGAAATGGGAGCCAAGGCGGCTTTGAAATGCTTGGAAAACACCGGCGTCGACCCCAAAGAAATAGACGTTATCTTGTGTATCGGCGAGGAGTGGAAGGAATATCCTCTCACCACGTCCGCCTGCTATATTCAAGACAGAATAGGCGCGACAAACGCGTGGGGTATAGACGTGCAGAATCGTTGCTGCACCTGCGTGTCCGCGATGAAAATCGCCGCGGATATGTTGAGAGCCGACGACGAAATAAATACCATTATGATTTGCGGCGGATACCGCAACGGCGACTTCGTGGATTTCACGGATAAAGATATGTCCATGATGTACAACCTTTCCGCAGGCGGCGGCGCAATCATACTGAAAAAGAATTACGGAAAAAATTTGCTGCTGGGCAGCAAAATCATGTCCGACGGCAGCCTTGCGAGAACGGCGGGCGTCGAAATCGGCGGTATAGCTCATCCTTTCACAAAAGACAACATCGAAGAGGGATATAAGTCGTTGAGACTTCTCGAACCGCAGAAGATGAAGGACAGACTCAACGAGGTGTCCATGCCCAACTGGTATCATTGCATAGACGAAAGCTTGAGACAGGCGGGAATGACGAGAAAGGACATCGGATATCTTGACGTCCTGCACATGAAACGCAGCGGTCACAAGGGAATGCTTGCTGAATTGGGACTTACCGAGGAGCAGAGCATTTATCTCGAAGATTACGGTCACGTAGGACAAATAGACCAGATTTTGTCGTTGGAGCTTGCTTTGAAAGCCGGCAAAGTCAAGGACGGCACGGTAGTGTGCATGATAGCCGCCGGTATCGGGTACGTCTGGTCGGCAAACATCATCAAGTGGGGTAACAAATGAATTTTTTACAAGTCATTGTAAATAGTCTGCCGCAGATGGCGATTTACTCTCTGGCGACAATAGGTATCGTTCTGATTTTCAGAACAACGGGTACCACCAACTTCGCGCAGGGGCTTATCGCCACCTTGGGTACGTTTATGACGACGCAGATGGCCTTGTATGCGGGGCTTCCGCTCTGGCTGGGGTTGATTATCGGTATGGCGGTGGCGTTTTTGATGGGCATATTCATGGACGTCGTGCTGATTCGCAACGCGCGTAAAATAAATGCGTCGGGCAAACAGATGATAACCATGGGTATGCTGCTCATACTCTCGTACGTGATTCCCGTAATATTCAAGAATATAACTTCAAACGGCAATCTCGGAGAGGTATTCGAGTCGGGACCTTTGACCTTTAAATTGTTCGGCGTCACTCTTACAATCGCGCGCAATTACGTTTACGTAATCATACTTGCAATTTTGCTGTTGGCGGTGGTGTTTATCTGTCTCAAATTCACCAAATGGGGACTGGGCGTCAGGGCGACGGCCTCCAACGAGGTGGTTTCTCAGATGCTCGGCATAAACACCAAGGTGATTACTGCTTTCAGCTGGGCAATTTCCGGCGCGCTTGCGACAATTGCCGGCGTATTTCAGGCGGGCGGCGTCGCGCTCAACGTCACGATTATGAGCAACGTGCAGGTGTTCGGCTTCCTTGCCTGCGTATTGGGAGGCTTCAACAGCTTTTTCGCACCAATCATCGGTACGATAATCATACCTTTGCTCTACAACATATTCGGCTCGCTCCCCATTAAGAATGCGGGAATGTGGCAGACGGCGATGACGTTCATTGTCGTTATGATACTAATCCTCATATTCCCCAACGGCATCTTGGGCAAGAAAACTATAAAGAAGGTGTAATTATGTTAGGATATCATTTGAAAAAGAATGTTAAACCGATAGTAAAGCATCCGTTTTTCGCCTTCATAGTTTTCGGGTTGGCGCTTATTCTGCTTCAAATTTTAAGCTGGACTGCGGGATTTCCCAAGTCCTCGGCAATGAGCGGAATTGCGACGGTGCTTATTTATTCGATAGTGGGCTTCGGGTTCACGTATCTGTTGGGTTACGCGGGACTGGCGTCGCTCGGTACGGCTGGCTTTACGGGGCTGGGAGCATATATAGTCGGATATTTTCTGCGTGAAACGGGCGTTCCCTACATCGTAACCATTCTCGTCGTGCTTGCCGTGTCCATTATTCTGGGCGTTGCCGTAGGATTTATTTCCCTTCGTATAGAGGGTATATTCCTTGCAATCGTTACTCTCGGTCTTTCGGAAATACTCTATCAGATTTTTACCAACTGGATTGGTTTTACGGGAGGTCCTAACGGCAGCTCGGCTTCCATACCGATTTTTCAGAAATGGCTTGGACTCAGTACGACAACGTCAAAAAGAGCGATGTTTATCGTATTGGTTGTTGTTGTGGTTTTCCTCATGATAATCACCTTCAACCTGTGCAAAAGCAGTACGGGACGCGCCATGCTTGCCATGAAAAACAGCACGTCGGCGGCACAGGCTATGGGTATAAGTCTGCTCAGATACAGACTGCTCGCTTTTGTTCTCTCTACGGTATACGCGGGTATCGGCGGCATAATGTTTATGAGCTACCTCGGATACGCTTCGCCCACAAACTGGACGCTCATGTTCTCTCTCAATCTGCTTGCCGCAGTCATTATAGGCGGCACGCGCAGCCTGTGGGGAACGATTGTCGGCTGCTTTATCGTATTCGGACTGACTCCGATTTTCTTCCAGGACATTGCGTTTTTGAGAGATAATTCGTGGTTCATGTACGCGTTGATAGGCGTGCTGATTATTCTGATAATCATGTTCTACCAGGGCGGCTTGGTTCAGCTTGTCAGGGATATTAAAAACGGAATAAAGAAGGCGCGCGCAAAGAGGAGGCTCTACAGATATGGAGAAGAAGAATAATCAAATGGTCGACAAAGAAAAGGAGCTTAAAAGCGTTGCTCCCGACACCGACGTCGCTCCCGATGTGACGGATGCTTCCTCTTTTCAGGGAGGACCTTCCCATACCTCGTCCAACCGTCAACAGATGCGGTTGATTAACAGGATAGATTATTACAAGTGGAAAATCAATCTTTTGACCGAGTTGATTTCCGTGGAAAGAGAAAATCTTGAAAAGAGTCGGGATAAAAGAACCGATGCCTACAAAGAAAGGCAGAGGAGAAAAATTTTCCCGTTAAAACTCAAAGCGTCCGATGTCGACGAGGCGGTAGAAGAGCTGTACGGTCGGGATATAGAAAAATTCGACAAACGGCAAAAGCTGAATTTCAGAGAATACAGACAGAATCTGCGCAGAGCGGAGGGGCTGCTCAACCCCGACGGCACGCTCAAGCGTTTCGAGCTTGATGCGGAAGGCAACGAAATTCCTTTTGAAAATGTGTTGTCGGCAGAGTCCCAAGAGCTGCTCAAAGCGTTTGAGGTTTCTCAAGCGGAACAGAGAGCGGCGTTTATGGAAGGGTTGAGAGTCAAGGCCGTAGCAGCCGTCGGCGAAGGAGCGGCAGACGCTGAGGATATTTACGAAGCGGCTCGATTAGAAGACGAGACTGCGTTGGAGTCTTTCGTCGCGGAAGAAAATGCGAAAATAGAAAAGCGTATGGAAAAATACGTCGAAGCGACGCAGTTCAAAATCAACCGTTACAACGAAAAGCTGCTTTCCATGCAGGAAAAGTTGGCAGAGCTTATGGCGGAAGAGGAGGCAAAATTCGGCGTGGAGCTGCCCTCCGACGTCATATTGCGGCTTGACCGTCTGACCATGGAGTTCGGCGGCTTGAAAGCGGTAAACAATTTGTCCTTCGACGTCAAAAAAGGCGAAATTTTCGGTCTTATAGGTCCCAACGGCGCGGGCAAAACAACGGTTTTCAACTGTATAACTCAATTTTACAAGCCTACCGGCGGATTGATTTATTACAGAAACCGCGAGGATAAAGTAATAGTTCTCAACAAATATCAGGTTCACGACGTCATAAAGACGGGTATAGTGAGGACGTTCCAGAACGTAGAGGTCATTTACGAGCTTTCCATACTCGACAATTTGCTTATTGCCGCGCATACGCAGTACAAAAGCAATATTTTCGCTCAGATGTTCAACACAAAGGGCGTAAAGCAGGAGGAGGCTGTCAACCGCAAAAAGGCTTTGAAGGTGCTGGAATACTGCGGTCTGCTTGACAAAAAGGATTTGCCTCCCGTCGGTTTGCCCTACGGCGTGCTCAAAAGGATTGAGCTTGCAAGAACGCTTATGGCGGGAGCGTCGCTGATTATACTCGACGAGCCTGCGGCAGGTCTCAACGACAACGAAACAATCGAGCTTGCGCAAATGATAAGGCGCATCCGCGACGAATTCAACGTCACGATTTTCCTTGTGGAGCACGATATGGGACTTGTCATGGACATCTGCGAGCACATCTGCGCGATATCCTTCGGCAAAAAGCTGGCTTACGGCACGCCTCAGGAAATTCAGGAGAATCCCGTCGTTCAGGAGGCTTACCTCGGCACCAACGAAGTGAAAAAGGAGGCGCAAAATGGCTAATATTCTCGAACTGCGCGATTTGTGCGTGAGCTACGGCGCTATCGACGCCTTGAAATCGGTCAATATAAGCGTCGAGGAAGGCAGCATCGTTGCATTGCTGGGCGCAAACGGCGCGGGAAAAACGACTACTCTCAGAACAATATCCGGAGTTGTCAAAGCCAAAAGCGGACAGATTTTGCTCAACAACGAGCCTATCACCAACAGAGTGCCTTACAAAATCGCAAGTCTCGGCGTTATTCAGTCCCCCGAAGGTCGGCTTATTCTCAACGGGCTGACGGTGGAGGAAAACTTGAAGGTCGGCGCATACGGCTTGAAAGGGAAGGAAATACGGGTGAAAAAATCCGACGGCAATTACGAAACCGTCAAAATGAGCAAGTCGCAGCTGATAAAATACAACTTTGACAAGGTGTACAAGCTGTTTCCCATTTTGCAGGAGCGCAAAAAACAGCAGGCGAATACGCTTAGCGGCGGAGAGCAGCAGATGCTGGCAATCGGCAGGGCGCTCATGGCGTCCCCCAAGGTGCTTTTGCTCGACGAGCCGTCGCTCGGACTGGCTCCTCTGATTATCCGCGATATATTCGAGGTCATAAAGCAGATAAAGGAAGAGGGCAACACCATTCTTATAGTGGAGCAGAACGCTTATCAGACGCTCAAAATCGCGGACTACGCCTATGTGTTGGAGCTTGGCAAAATCAGTATGCAGGGTCCCGCAAGCGAGCTGATTCACGACGAGCGCCTTGTGGAGGCGTATCTTGGCGGCAAAAAGGATTAAGTCGCTCAAAATCGGTATTTTTGTCCCGAAAGGGGCAATGATATAAAATAAAAATAAAACGACTGATGGAAAGACATCAAAGGAGAAAAAGTAGATGAAAAAAGTTCTAAAATCAGTAGTCGCGGTAGTTTTGTGCCTGGCTATGGTTTTGTCTTTGGCAGCCTGCGGTCCCAAGTACACTAACGGTATTTCTACCGAAGAGTTTACCGACAAAAAGACCGGCGTAAGCTACAAAGGCAGAATCAAAATCGGCGCTGCGATTGCTCGTACGGGCGCTTACTCTTTGGTCGGTGAGCCTTACGGCGGATTCTATGATTTGTACGTAAGATACATCAACGAAGAGCTTGGCGGAGTTGCCAAAGGAACAGGCGAGGGCGCTTTGGGCTACAAGCTTGAAGCTACCACGTATGACGACCAGGGCGACGGCGCGCAAGGCAAAAACTATATCCAGAAGCTGGTCGAAGACGACGGAGTGTTCGCATTGGTCGGCAATCTCGGCACGTGGAACATAGTTGCCGCTCAGGACTATATAGAGGAAAGCGGAGTCCCCAGCGTTTATTGGGGAACGGGTTCGTCCTATCAGTATTTCAACCCCGCAGAGGGAAATGAAAGATACACTTTCCCCGTGCAGCCCATTTACAACACCGAAGGCAGAATAATGTACCTGCGCGCTATGCAGCTTGCCTCTCTTGAAGGCTCCGGAGTTACGTCCGTCAGCAAAATCGGCGTTATCCACTCTTCTTCCGACGACGGCGCGAGCATCAAAGCCGGTATCGAAGAGCAGAGAAACATCAACATTCAGACCAATCCTGATCAGCCCGAGGTTATTTTTGCTCAGATTAATTCTACCACTGCAACCGAGCTGGCCTCTCAGGTTCAGTTGGTAAAGGATTGCGACGTTGTTATCATTGCGGGCAACCAGACTTATTTCCAGGCGGCTTACACCGCAATGCAGACCGCCAACGTAAGAAAGCCCGTTATCACTTCTTACGTCAATATCGCTCCCGCGACCGTTCCCAACGAGGCAACCAGCGCCGAGGCGTCCGATATTTACGGCGGAGCTTGGGTTATCATCGACGATTCTGCGGATGAGCGTCAAAAAGCCGACTTGTTGAGATTCATAGCCATATGCGATTGGGGCGTCGAAAAGGGGATTATCAGCCGGAGCACGGCAGATTCTTATCTGATTTCCGCTTACGCAATGTCCTCCTTTATCGCTCTCGACGTATTCATGACCGGTATCGACAGACTTGCCGACAAGGAAATCACCAGAGAGGCGTTTCTTGAAGCTATGGAAAGCGCGCCTATAAACGTGCCTATTTCCGGCGGTGTAAATTATGCCAACGGTCAGAGAATCGGTTTGGACGGCATGAGCTTTGTTAAGTATGTCAGACCTACCGAGGCGGGTGCGGCAGCTTCCACGGGAACATTTGTTAATGTTGTCGGAATGCAGTCTATCGACCAGATACTCGGCGAACTCGACGACGCAGAATAATTCTGTCAGACAAAATGCAGTAAAAGGGGAGGGTTTCCTCCTCTTTTATTGCTAAATTCTTTAATTTAAAAGCTTTGATATAGTTGAACGTGAAGCCGCGTTTTTTAAATATGCGGGCTTATCGGCAAGCGTGTCGATGCGTCCGCAAATTTAAAAAATTCGAGAGAGGTAAATTTATGTCGGAGTTTTTGTTCAAAGGAAAAAAAGTTTATTACGAGCTGCACGGGGAAGGGGAACCCATCCTTGTGCTTAACGGAATCATGATGTCTACGGAAAGCTGGAACGCCTTCAAGCCTTCTTTTTCCAAAGACAACCTTCTGATTCTTGTGGACTTTTTCGATCAGGGCAGAAGCGACAGGCTGGATTTCGAGTATAAACACGATTTGCAGGTGGATTTGCTCAAAGCCCTGCTCGAACACATAAAAATCGACAGGATAAACGTGGTGGGCATTTCCTACGGCAGCGCAGTCGCGCTGCAATTCGTGCTGAAATATCCCCGATGCGTCAGACGGCTGTGTCTGTTCAACGGCGCGGCGCGTACAAGCAGCTGGCTTACGGAAATAGGCTGGGCGTGGAACGAAGCCGCAAAGCTCGGAAGCGGCAGAGATTATTATTACACGACAATCCCTCCCGTTTACTCCACGTATTTTTACGAAAGGCGTCTTGACTGGATGAAAAACCGCGCCAAAAAGCTTATTCCGTATTTTGACAGAAAGGACGTTCAGGAGAGCCTAATCAGACTGACAAACAGCTCCGAGGGCTACGACGTTTCCGACCGTCTGGGAGAAGTCGAGTGCCCTACGCTGATTGTGAACGCTACCGACGACGTTCTTATTCCGCTTGTGGAGCAGACAAGACTTCACGAGGGCATAAAAAACAGCGAAATGGTGATTATCCCCAAGTGCGGTCATGCGAGTATGTACGAAAAGCCCATGCTGTTTTCAAGCCTTGTACTCGGTTGGATAAACGTCAAAGACGAGGATTACGAATCTATTTTCGCTTAAAAGGAGGGAATAGGAAATGGAAATTTACGACAAAAAGTTTGTGGAACTCGGCAACGGAGAAAAATACGCGTTCATCGAAACGGGAAAGGGCGCGCCGTTGCTGCTTATTCACGGCAACATGTCAAGCGGCGTGCATTTTTCGCCTATCTTGCCCGCCCTTGCCGAAAAATTTCATTGCTTCGCACCCGATTTGCGCGGCTTCGGCGACAGCAGCTACAACAAACCCTTCGGCAGCCTGAAAGAGCTTGCCGGGGACGTAAAGCTGTTTGCCGACAGAATGGGCTTGAAGGAGGCATACGTCATAGGTTGGTCCACCGGCGGCGGAGTGGCTTTGGAGCTTGCGGCTGCCGAGCCGCAATTTGTCAAAGCCGTTTTTTCCATTGAGGGAGCGAGCCACAAGGGATATCCCATATTCAAAAAAGACGAAAAGGGTATGCCGATAGTAGGCAGTCTTTATTCCTCTCCCGACGAAATGGGAGAAGACCCCGTTCAGGTCAAGCCCGTGAGTCTAGCCTTTGCCGCCAAAAACTTTCAGGCGACGGACGCTCTGTGGAAAGCCACCATATACGTTGTGAACAAGCCCTCTCAGAAGGACAACGAAATACTTATAAACGAGACCATGAAGCAGGTTTGTCTCAACGAGCTGGATTGGTCGCTTGCAAACATAAATATGTCCGACTCGCCCAATTTTTATCAGAAGGGCGACGACACAATCAAAAACGTCGTGTGCCCCTGCGCGTTCACAAGCGGAGAGCTGGACATGGTAGTTCCGCGCTACATGGTCATGGAAAACGTAAACGCGGTGAAAAACAGCAAGCTCTTGGCTTACGAAAAGTGCGGACATTCGCCGCTTGTCGATTGCCCCGACAGACTGATAAAGGACATAACGGAATTTTTTGCCTGACGGCGCAAAGGAGAAACGGAAGCTTCCGTTTCTCCTTTTTTTCTTTGCTTTCGGGTGCCGTGCAATGACTTGATAAGCTGCGCGAATTGTGCTAAAATATAAAAAGATTGTTTTAAGCGGGGTATTCCATGAAAACAGGTATTGTCGCTCCCTCCCGACAGGAGCTTGAACCTTTTTTAAAGCGTTGCGAAAACGTAGAGGCAACAAAGCGCAGCGGTTTTGAGTTTTTTACCGCCACGCTTTTCGACAAGGAGCTGGTTTGCGTCATCTGCGGCATATGCAAAACAAACGCCGCGTGCGCTACGCAGGCGCTTTTGGACGGCTTTGACGTAAGCCGTGTGTTTCTGCTGGGCGTGTGCGGAGCAATCAGTCCCTCCCTTAAAATAAAGGACACGATAGTGTGCACCTCTGTGGCTCATCACGATGTGGAGCAAAGTATTTTGACGCAAAACGAACCGCGCTTTGCTTCGGCGGCGTTTGAGTGCGACAAAACACTGCTCAACGCCGTGCAGAGGGCGGAGCTCAACGGGCTTCCTTACGGAGTAAAGCTCGTTTACGGAAAGGAGGTTACTGGCGAGTCGTTTGTGGACAGGGACGGGCGCGAGCAAATCGTCGCGGCGCATTCCCCGTTGGGCGTCGACATGGAAACGGCGGCGGCGGCGCAGGTGTGCGCGCTCAACCGCGTGCCTTTTCTTGCGCTGCGCACCGTGACGGACACGCCTTTTGAAAGCGGTCTGGAAGTGTTCGGCAAAAATCTTGCAAGCGCTTCGGAAATATGCGCTTTGGCTCTGTATGAAACGCTGAAACAGCTGTGACGGAGTAGATATGCACAAGGTTGTTATTGCACCAGATTCGTTCAAGGGAGTTTTGAGCGCAAGAGAGGTGTGCGACATAATCAGCTATAAAATAAACAGGCATTATCCTTTTTGCCAAATTGTCAAAGTGCCTGTCGCGGACGGAGGAGAGGGAAGTATCGAGGCTTTTCTCTGCGCAAAAAACGGAAAAAAGATTTTTTGCGACGTCAAGGGCGCAAACGGCGAAACCTTAAACTGCTATTTCGGCATTTTTGAAAAAACCGCGGTGGTGGAAGTGGCTCAGGCGGTGGGGTTGAGTCTGCCTACGCGCGCGCCCGCGCTTTCGGGTACTACCTACGGCGTGGGACAGCTTATCGGTCAGGCTGTCAAAATGGGCGTGGAAAAAATACTTCTGTGTCTTGGAGGAACAAGCACCGTGGACGCGGGCTGCGGGATGGCTGCGGCTCTCGGCGCAAAGTTTTACGACAAGGAGTTCAGGGAATTTCTGCCTGTGGGCAAAAATCTGTGCGAAATCAGGTCGGTGGATTTTTCCGCGATGCGCCGCCTATTGGGGCTTGTCAGAATCAACGTTTTGTACGACGTGGACTGCAAGCTGTGCGGCGACGAGGGGGCGGCGGCGGTGTTCGGTCCGCAAAAGGGACTTACGCCGTCCGAAATTTCCTTTGCGGACAAAAATCTTGCTCATTTTGCCGAAGTCGTAGGTCAGGCTTGCGGCTTTCGCCCCGAAGAAATCAAAGGCGGCGGCGCGGCGGGAGGTATGGGCGCGGGTGCAAAGGCGTTTTTCAACGCCGACATGAATCGGGGCATAGACGCCGTGCTGGAAACGATAAATTTCAATTCTCTCATACGCGACGCGGATTTGATTATTACGGGAGAGGGGCGGCTGGATTCGCAAAGCGTTTACGGCAAGGCGCTGAGCGGCGTTTGCCGCGCGGCAAAGAGGATGAACGTGCCCGTCGTGGACATCGTGGGCGAAGTGGGTGCCGTGGACAGAGAGCAGCTTTACAGATTCGGTCTTACCGCCGTTTTCGCGCTCAACAACGATATAAGCTGCGGAAACGCCAAGGAAAAGAGTACGCTTGCCTTGTCTGCGCTTACAGACGAAATTCTCAACCTTTGGTCAATCGGTAACAGAGCGGACAACGCAAGGAGCTTTAACAAAATATGAAAAAAATCGCGGTGTTGACAAGCGGCGGAGACGCGCCGGGAATGAACGCCTGCATCAGGGCGGCAGTTCGTTTCGGGTTGTCACAAAACATGGAGATGTACGGAGTCATGCGCGGGTACGAGGGGCTTTTAAAGGGCGACATATTCCGCATGTTCCGTCATTCCGTCACCGACATAATACAGCGCGGCGGCACGATTTTGAAAACCGCCCGCAGCGAAAGATTTTTCGATGAGGAAGGGCGCAAAGAGGCTCGGGACAGACTTGCCGCTCTCGGAATAGAGGGGCTGGTGGTAATCGGCGGCGACGGCAGCTTCAACGGCGCGGCAAAGCTCGCTTGCGAGACGGATATAAAGGTCGCCTGCATTCCCGGTACGATAGACAACGACTTGAATTACACCGACTATACGTTGGGCTTCGACACGGCGGTGAACACCGTGCTGAACGCGGTAAACAACATACGCGACACCATGTCCTCCCACGACCGCGCGTGTATCGTGGAGGTTATGGGACGCAGCTGCGGAGACATTGCCCTGTTTTCGGCAATCGGCGGCGGCGCGGACGCCGTTGTAACGCCCGAAAAAGGACTTGACCTTGACGCGCTTGCCGCACAGTTGAAACAGGGCGAAAAGCTCGGAAAGTCAAGCAACATAATTTTGCTTAGCGAGGGAGTGTGCTCCGCCCAGTCTCTCAAAGAACAGCTTGCCGCCGTCACGGACATGACTTTAAGGACGGTGACTCTCGGTCACGTTCAGAGAGGAGGCTCGCCTTCGTTGAGAGACAGACTGCTTGCCGCCCGTTTCGGAGTCAAAGCAATCGAGTGTCTAATTGCGGGAAAAAAGGCGGTTGCCGTCGGCGTAAGAAACGAAGAAATCGTGGCGGACGACCTGCAAAAGGCTCTTGCTTATCCTGCGGCGGACCGAAGCGAGCTGTTTAGAGTGTGCGAAATCCTCTGCCGATAGAACATGAAAGGACAAGACAAATGAAAAATTCGACATACATTGCCGATATGCTTTACAGATACGCCCGAAAGCGTCCTTTGAGACTGCATATGCCGGGACACAAGGGACGTATGGGCAAGGATATATTCGACTCCCGTTTGGATATAACGGAGCTGGGCTTTTCCGACGATTTGCGAAACCCGAACGGGGCGATTCTCGAAAGCGAAGGGCTTTGCGCGAGGCTTTACAAAACCAAGCGCGCGCTGTACACGGTAGGCGGAGCGACGAGCGGCATTCACGCGTTTGTAGCTGTCTCAAAGGGAAAAATTCTTACCGACTCCTCCTGCCACGTGTCGGTGGACAACGCCGCCGAAATTTTCGGAAAAACGCTTGTAAAGCTGGAAAAACCCAAATTTTCCGCGCTGAGTTTGGATGATGTAAAGCGGGCGATAGACAACGACGGCGAAATAGGCACGGTGCTTTTGACGAGTCCCGACTATTTCGGCTTGTGCGCTCCTCTTGAAAAAATACGCGACTATCTTGCCGAAAAAAATATCATGTTTTTTGTGGACGGGGCGCACGGCGCGCATTTCGGTCTGGACGACGAACATCTGCCCGCTTGCCCCGCGAAATTTTGCGACGCGGCGGTGGTGTCCTGTCACAAGACGCTTCCCGCGCCTACCCAAACGGCGGCAATCCTGACAAACAGCGATATTTTGGCGGACGAGCTTAAAAAAAAGCTGAATATGCTCTGCACCACAAGTCCGAGTTACATTCTTCTTGCAGGGCTTGACAGAGCAATCGCCTATTGCGGCGAGCGTGCGCAAAAAAGGCTTGCAGAGCTTTACTATTGGCTGCTGGTGTTGAAATTCAGGCTTGCGCTTCTTGACGTGCCCGTGCTGGAAAACGACGACTTCACGCGAATAGTCATGGACATGAGCGTGTGGGGAGTATCGGGGAAAGCCGTCTTTGAATATCTGTGCAAAAAAAATATTTTCGCGGAAATGTACTGCGACGACAAGGTGGTGCTGTTGTTTTCCATGAAAAACGACAGATGGGACGTAAGGCGTGTAATAAACGCAATGTCGCGTCTGTCAAAAAACAAGCCCCCCAAGGAAAAAGCGTCGGGCACGGGACCGTTTGAATATCCGACAAAAGAGCAAAATCAATTATGAACAAATTTGTTACATTCGAGGGCTGCGACGGCGTGGGAAAAACGGCGCAGCTCAAAAAGCTGAAAATTTACTGCGACGCCTTTAAGCCCGACGTCGTTTTTACGAGAGAGCCGGGCGGGAGCGCAGTGGCTGAAAAAATCAGAGGAGTCATACTGGACGCGGGCAACACGGGCATGACGGATATGTGCGAAGCGTTTTTGTACGCCGCCGCGCGCGCCCAACACTTGAACGATATTGTGCTGCCCGCGCTCAAAGCGGGAAAAACCGTTTTCTGCGACAGGTATGTGGATTCTTCTCTGGCTTATCAGGGGGCAGGGCGCGGTTTGGGCATAGAGCGCGTGTGGCGTCTTAACCTGTTGGCGACGGACGGGATTATGCCCGAATGCACCGTTTTTTTCGATTTGCCTCCCGACAAATGCTTTGAACGAAAGGGCGGCGCGGACTGCTCTGACAGAATCGAAACGGGCGGAAGGGATTTTCATATGAGAATTTACGACGGTTACAGAGAGCTTGCCGCGCGTTGGCCCGAAAGATTCGAGGTTGTGGACGCTTCGGGCACGATTGACGAAATTTTCTCCGACCTGACGGCACGTCTCAAAAAACGCGGAGTTTTGTAATGGACGGAGTGGTCATTGATTTTCTGCTTTCGGATGCAGCTTTCGGCGAGCTTAGAAAGCAGTTCGGAGAGTCGCGCGCGGCGCACGCTTTTCTTTTGGAGTGTCCCGACGCTTATTTGCGGAGGGACGCGTTAAGACTTCTTTCGGCTTTTGCAGTCTGCCGCGACGGCGGCTGTCTTGTTTGCCCCGATTGCAGACGCGCGCTCAAAGGCGTGCACTGCGACGTAAAGTTTCTGCCCTTTGACGCGGAAAAGGGAAAAATCACCGTTGCGGACACGGACAAGCTGATTGAAGACGTGCCGCTCAGACCTCTTAACGCAAAAAACAAGGCTTATCTGTTGGACGCTTCTTTAAGCGCGGGACGGGAGGAGTGGCAGAACAAGCTTTTGAAAACATTGGAGGAGCCGCCTGAAAATACCTTTATTTTTATTGCGACGGCAAACGCGGAATCTCTTTTGCAGACGGTAAGAAGCCGTTGCGAAATTTTGCGAATAGGCGGCATGGAAAAAGAGAAAATTTTCGACGCGCTTTGCTCGCGCGGCGTTGACGAAAAAACCGCGCGATTCGCTTCGGGCATTTGCGGCGGGCAGCTTTCCAAGGCGGTTGCCGTTGCGGAAGACAAGAAATTCATCGATACCGCGCGTTTTGCAGTCGATTTTTTCGCAAGGCTTAAAAACACCAAAAAAACTCCGCCGTTTATTGCGGAGCTAAACAAAAGAAAGGACTCCGCCTTGCTTTTTTACGAAATGGCGGAGTTGATTATGAGGGACGCGGCGGCGATTTCCTGCGGTTTGGAAACCGCGCTGCCCGACGAGTTCAAGGAGCAGCTTGAAGTCATTGCCGCGGACTATTCGCCCGAAGCAGCCGCAAGCGCGGTCGGGCATATAGAATACGCCAAGCGCAGAACGGACAGCGGAGGAAACTTTGCGGTTGTCGCGGACGAGCTTGTTTTGAAAATATTGGAGGACAAATACAGATGCCGGAGATAATAGGCGTTAAATTCAGAACGGTGGGCAAGGTATATTATTTTGCTCCGAACGATATAGCTTTCGAGGTCGGCGACGGCGCGATAGTGGAGACGGCGCGCGGATTGGAATACGGCGACGTCGTGACGGCAAACAAGGAAGTCCCGCAAAGCGAAATCGTGGGTACGTTGAAGCCCGTCGTTCGCAAAGCAAACGCCAAGGACAAGGAAAAGCATTTAAAGAACGAAAAACGCAAGGCGGAGTGCATGGTCAAGGCGCGGGAAAAGATAGAAGAACGCAAGCTTGACATGAAGTTGAAAGACGTGGAGTTTACTTTCGACGGAAGCAAAATCATATTTTATTTTTCGTCGGAGTCGCGCGTGGATTTCAGAGAGCTTGTAAAGGACCTTGCGTCTATTTTCCACGCGAGAATAGAACTCAGACAAATAGGCATAAGGGACGAAACAAAAATGTTGGGAGGACTCGGTCCGTGCGGCAGAGCGTGCTGCTGCAATCAGTTTCTCAAGGATTTTGAGCGCGTGTCGATAAAAATGGCGAAAACTCAGGGGCTTTCGCTCAATCCCGCAAAAATCAGCGGTCTTTGCGGCAGACTCATGTGCTGTCTCAAATACGAAAACAATCATTATACGGAAACCGCAAGACTTATGCCCAAGGTGGGCAGCGAGGTGGTTACGCCCGACGGACGCGCCCGCGTTGAAAGCGTGAATCTGCTTAAAAAGAGCGTGCTTGTGAAAATCGTGAACGGCGACGCGGTGGAGTTCAAAACTTTCGACGTTGCCGACGTAAAGGCAAAAAAGACCATAGCCGAGGACGTGGACGACACGGTTGCCGACGAAGAAATTAAATCGATTTTGGATTGATTTTTGTTGACATTTGAAATGCTCGGCATTATAATATCCGTACAAAGTATTTTTACAAGGAGATACGTATTATGGCTTACAAAATCGGTTCTGAGTGCATTTCTTGCGGTAGCTGTCAGGCTACCTGCCCCGTCGGCGCAATCAGTCAGGGTGCGGATAAATTCGAGATAAATCCCGAAGTTTGCATCAGCTGCGGAGCGTGCGCCGCACAGTGCCCCGTGAGCGCAATCAGCGAGGAATAACACGGTTTTAAAGTTCGCCTTGTGGCGGACTTTTTTATTGCCTCAAAACAGCCGACGCGCTGTTGACCTGTCCTGCAAAAAAATGTTATAATCGATTTATGAACAATTTGAAGCCGGACGAAAGAATAGAGGATTTGCAGTACGGAGGGCTTAAAATAATACAGAGCGCGTCGGAGTACCGTTTTACGACCGACGCCGTTCTGCTTGCAAACTTCGTCAGAGGCGCCAAGGGCAAAACGGTGGTGGAGCTTGGCGCGGGCTGCGGAGTCATATCGGTGCTGATTTCAAAAAAGCAGCGTCCCGCAAGACTTGTCGCCGTGGAAATACAGCCTGTCATGTACGACCTTTTGGAACGCAACGTAAAGCTCAACGGACTTGACATAGAGACCGTTTGCGCGGATATGCGCGACGCCGAAAATTTTGTAAACGGCGCGGACATTGTCGTATGCAATCCTCCGTACCGCGCATTGAACAGCGGCGAGGGGCAAATCAAGGAAAGTATAAAAAACTGTCGGCACGAAACACTGATAGACCTTTTCGGAGCGGCGGGGGCTGCGTCGTCCGTTCTGAGGTTTAACGGAAGCTTTTTTCTCGTGCATCAGGCGGAGCGCTTTGCGGACGTGGCTTGCGCCTTGCGCGCCAACGGAATGGAGCTAAAAGAGGCGTGCCTGATTAAGTCATTTTCGGGACAAGTCCCCAAGCTCGCTCTGTTTAAAGCCGTCAAAGGGGGCAAGGTGGGGTTAAAATGGCTTCCCGACCTTGTGGTGTTTGACGAGAACGGCGGCTACACGCCCACAGTCAGGCGCTTGTACGCAATGGACGAACAGTAAGGAGGAAATTTTTTTGGTGTATTTCGTAGCGACGCCTATCGGAAATCTCGGGGAAATAACGTCCCGAGCGACGGAGGTTTTGAAGTCTGCGGACGTGATTTATTGCGAGGACACGCGCCGCAGCGCCCTTTTGTTGAAGCATATAGGCTCGTCGGCTCCGACAAGGAGCTACCACAAATTCAACGAGGAGCAGCGCTTAAAAGAAATTTTGCAAGCGGCGCGCGAAGGAAAGAACATTGCGATTGTTTCCGACGCGGGTATGCCGTGCGTTTCCGACCCGGGACGCGTTTTGGTAAACGCTCTGATTGAAGACGGCTTGGAGTATACCGTCGTCAGCGGAGCAAGCGCGTTTCTCAACGCTTTTGTTTTGAGCGGCTTTGCCGCGCCTTTTACCTTTGTCGGTTTTCTGCCCGAAAAAAAAGTTGACAGAGAAAGACTTATGCAAAGAGTCGCGTCCTTGTCCGCAATGATTTTTTACGCGGCGCCTCACGACGTCAACGAAAATCTCGGTTATCTGTACGAAAGGTTGGGAGACAGGAGAGTTGCGGTAGTAAAAGAAATAAGCAAAATTCACGAAAAAGTGACTTTTTTCAATCTGTCCGAAGCGCGCGTCGAGGAGCCTCGCGGCGAATACGTGTTGGTGACGGACGGTGCAAATGAGGAAAACGCGCTCAACGGTTTAAGCGTGGAGGAGCACGTTTCGTTCTATGCGGACAAGGGCATGAGCAAAATGGAAGCAATCAAACAGACTGCAAAAGACAGGGGCACGAGCAAGAACGAAATCTACAAACTCTTTTTCAACAAAGACGAAAACGATTGAAACGCAAACGGCAACACGGTTCGACAAAGAAAGACACGAGGAGAAAAACTGTGTTTTCAGTCTTGAAAATCAAGGCTTGATTGCACTTGCAAAAATACAGGCGCTTTGATATAATTTAACAAATGTTGAAAACTCACGAAAGAATAGCGGTACTGGACGACTTCAAAGGTTTCATGCTGTTCTTTTATATTTTTGTCCAGGTCATGACGCTGCCCAAGACGTTTGCCACGCCCGAATGGTTTGCGCACAGCAAAATCGGCGGACAAGCTTTGCCCTTCTTGTCAATAAGCATAAGCGATTTCGGTCCCGCGCTTTTCTTTTTCGTCATAGGCATGGCTGCCGTCTGCGCATTTGAAAACAGAGTAAAGAGGGACGGACTCAAAGCCGCGCGCAGGCACTATCTCTATCGCAACTTGGCGGTCGTGGGCATTGCCGCCGCTGCGCAGTTTGCGGGCAACGCCTTGTCAGGCTCCTCATACGACTGGAACGCGCTGTCGAGCGTGGGGTTTGTCGGCGTTTTGATGTATCCATTTCTGAGAAAAGGAACCTGGTTCCGTCTTTCCTCCGCCTGCGTCCTGCTTGCGTGGTATCAGCTTTTCCGTAGCGAGCTGTTTGCCCTTTTGGGAGGAAACGAGGGAGGCATTGCCGCCTGCTTCGGTTATCTGGGGCTGACGCTGCTTGCTTCCGTGCTGTCCGATTTGCTGAAAAAGGAGCTTATGCTTTACGGCGCGGGAGTGGTTTGCCTCGGAGTCGCCGCTACTGTCGCGCGCTTTGTTTTGCCTCCCGTTTTCAGAGAGTACAACGTGTCGTATGTTCTGATGTCTTTGTTTGTGATTTCGCTGCTGTTCTACGGCTTTGCGGTAGTCAATTCCTTTGTGAAAAAGAACATACCTTACGTCAACTCGGTGGGAAAAAGTTTGTTGTTCTTTTTTGTACTCACCTACGGGAGCACTTTTTTGTCAAGACAGCTAATCAAAGCGCCGTTGACGCTTGCCGGCTGCATATTACTTTCCTGCATTATTTTTACGGTTTATTGTTTTATTGCAGGAGAGCTTGAACGCAGAAATATAGTTATAAAATTGTAAAGGAGAAAATTTATGGAAGAAAAGCAAGTCGAGACTGTCGGAAACGATGCCGAAAAAGCGGACGGGACTCAAGTTCCCTTAGCAGCGCAGACGGAAGTCAAGGAAAACAAAATTGCCGCAATCGGGCGCAGCCGCGCGCTGGACAACGTGAGAGGATTTATTATTATCATGCTTGCGCTAAACAGCGTGTACGCCAAGCTTATGCCTGTTGCCAATCCTTTGGCATGGCTCGGACACGCAAACATAAACCCCTTCAACAGTATGCCGCAATACGGAATTTATCTTGCGGACTTCGGCGCGCCTATTTTCATGCTGTCCATGGCGTTTGCCGCGGTGATAAGCTACAATAAAACGGTGTCGGCAGAGGGACGCGGGAAAGCAAACGGGAAATTTATGCGGCGTTATCTGGCGCTCATAGGCGTCGGATGCGCTTATGTTCTGATTTACAAATTCATAGAAATTTTTACCGGCGGCGACGGAATATACAGAGGCAATCTCAATGTTCTTATCATATACGGCTTTGCGGGACTCATTTCCATGATTTTTTTCCGTCTGAAAAAATATTGGCGGCTTGGTGCGGGCGTCGCGCTCATAATCGCGTTTCAATGTCTGCATTTCATCGACAAGGCAATGCTTTACACCGTGAGCACGGAGTTCGGCGGTCTCATCGGTTCTGTCGGCTGGGCGGGATTTTTCCTTATCTGCACCTACTTCGGAGAAACCTATTTTTCCGGCGAGAGAAAGGAGTTTTATATAGCGGTCGGTGGAAGCGCGATTGTCGCAGCGCTCTTTGCGTTGGGCTTTTTCCTGACAAGGGACGGCGATATTCTGACCGACCTCGCGGCGCGTTTCTTTACGCTTAACCGTCTGATGTATTCTGCCTTTTATCTGTTCCTTACGCTTTTTACAAGTCTTGTGTGCTTCGCGTTCTTCGATTTGGTTTCCCGCGACAAAAAGATTATGTTTCTTACAGCGTGGGGGAGAAGCCCGCTTTTCTTCTATCTGTACGGATATGTGCTTTACCTTATTTGTTCGTTTTTGCCGAAAAGCTGGGTTATGTACGCGGTTTCCATTGTTTTCACTCTGGCGGCAATGATGGGCGTGGCTTATATTTTTGAAAAGAAAAATATCAAAATCAGTATCTGATTTTCAATTTTGCTTGTACAAAAAGCCGCACGAATATTTCGTGCGGCTTGTTTTTTTGCGCCTGCCTTAATCGTCAAAGACTCTTTTTGAGTATTTCGCGTATTTCGTTTTTGTCCAGAGTTTTGTAACCACCGTCCATAATCAGCACGCTGTCCGCAATATCGTTTATACTGCTTTCAGACGCGCCCAACTCGGTTATGTTCATCACAAGCCCGATTTTTTTCATCCAGCTCTCCATTTTTTCCAAGCCTTCGAGAGCCGTCTGCTCGTCCGTCTTACCCTGCGGGTCGACGTTCCAGACGTTGACGGCGTATCTTCTGAATTTTTCGAGACCGTAAGGGAGAATATGGCGGTAGTAGGGCAGAGAGACCGCCGAAAGCGTCATGCCGTGCGCCGCGTCCGTGTGCGCGCCGACTGCCTGTCCGAGCATATGCACCTCCCAGTCGGTTGATTTTCCTTTCGCCACCAGTGTGTTAAGCGCCCAGGTCGCCGTCCACATAATGTTGCTGCGCGCCTCATAGTCCAACGGGTTTTTCACCGCCGCTTCGGCGCTGTTTATCAGCGACTTCAAAAGACCTTCCATGATATAGTCCGACGTATTGTCGTCCGTCCCCGAAAAATACTGTTCGAGTATGTGGGACATGATGTCGTAAATGCCCGAAATCATCTGATAGCGGGGCACCGTCATGGTAAACTCCGGATTGAGCACGGAGAATTTGGGAAAAACATTTTCTCCGAAAACGTGACCTATTTTCAGCTTTTTCTCGCGGTTGGTGATGACCGAGCCGCCGTTCATCTCGCTGCCCGTGCCCGCCATGGTCAAAACGCATCCGACAGGCACTATGGGATTGTCAACGTCCTCGAATCTGTCGAAATATTTGTCCCAAGCGTCCTCGTTGCAGAAAACCGATACGGACACCGCTTTGGCATAGTCGCACACCGAGCCGCCGCCCACCGCAAGCAGCAGGTCGGCTTTTGCCGCGCGCGCCTTCTCTACTCCGTCCCTGAGTTTTTCCGCCGTGGGATTGGGCATAACGCCGCCGTCCTCGAAAATTTCCTTGCCGTTGTGTTTGAGAATGTCAACCACTTTGTCGTAAATTCCGTTTTTCTTGATGGAGCCGCCGCCGTATATGAGCATAATGTTTTTGCCGTAACGCGGAAGCTCCTTGTTCAGTCCGTCGAGAGCATTTTTCCCGAAATACAGTTTGGTGGGATTGCAGTAAGTAAAGTTTCCAAGCATATTTTTCACTCCTTTTGACGTTTTTTATCTGATAAAATCGGTTCTCGCGGTTTTTTCGTTCTGCGGAGCGTCCAAGCCCACTTTTCTGCCCGCTTCTATACATTTGATGAGCCAAGCCATGTTTCTTGCGAGATTTCTCATGGTCTGCATGCCTTCTTCGTCCTTTTTGGTCTCTTCCGGCAGGCTTCCGTGCACTATGTTCCAATAGGTAGAGGAGACTATCGGCATCTGCGAAATTGACGGATATTTGTTCAGTACGTCGAAAGACGCCGTCGTGCCTCCCCTGCGGGCGGAAGCGACTACCGCCGCGGGCTTGTGCTCGAAGCAACCGCGCGCCGCGTAAAACATTCTGTCCAGCGCGGACAGAATGCGCCCGCTCGGATGCGCAAAGTAAACGGGCGTGCCGAAAATAAATCCGTCCGCAGTCTTTGCCTTTTCTATCCAATCGTTTACGCAGTCGTTTTGAAACACGCAGCGGTTGGTCTTGGCGCAAACTCTGCACCCGATGCAATCCGCAACGGGCGCCGCTCCGATTTGCAGGATTTCCGTTTCTATGCCTTCTTCGTTCAAAATCCTCGCCGCTTCCGAAAGAGCGGTGAAGGTGCAGCCGTGTTCTCTGTTGCTGCCGTTGAAAAGCAATACTTTCATATTTTTCTCCTTGCATTGCCGAAAAAACAGCCGACAATTTTTACAGCTAAATTATACAGCCGAGTAAAATATCCTGTCAAATACCTTTTTTCTATGATTATCCAATACATTTTTTTATAACGCAAACAGCGGAGGGCTTTTGCCCTCCGCTGTTTGCGAAAAACGTCGAATTTCGACGCTGGCGGAGACGGTGGGATTCGAACCCACGTGCCGGTTGCCCGACAACACGATTTCGAGTCGCGCTCGTTATGACCTCTTCGATACGTCTCCGTAAATTTTTAAAATCCTTTATATTATACCCGACATTGATTTGTTTCGCAAGCGTTTGACCGAAAAAATTAAAATTGAGGAGAGTAGGGATAGCCTCAAAAAAGTGGAAGCTTTCTTGTGGGAGACGCGTTTATTTGAAAAATGCGCGCGCAAGCGGCAGCAAAAAGCTTTTTCTTGCGTAATTTTTGCCAATCAAAGGAATCAAGCGTTGCAGCGTCTGTTCGTTTTCCACAGTTTCGAGTATGCTGTCCTTGTTGCATAGCTCGACAAGCTCCTGCGGCGGCGGGACGGGCTTTATGTGGGAGTTGAGCGGACAAACAAGCTGACAGATATTGCAGCCTAGCAGTCTTCCGTTCCTTTTCAATGCCGCATTGTTTTCGGGAGTGTCGGCGTATTCCTCCTGAATTTGTCTTAAACATTTGTTTTTTATAAAGCCGTCTGGGACAAGCGCGTCCTGCGGGCAGGCGGCGACACACAGCCCGCAGCGGGTGCAAAGGGGGTGGGAAACGGTGGGAATCGAAGAAAAAAACTCCGTTTCGGCGCCTTCGACGAACGCCGTCGCAACAAAGAAAAAGCTGCCGTATTCTTTCACGAAGCACAGACCGTTCATTCCGTAATCGGCAAGCCTGTATTTGTCGAGAAGTTGTTTTATGTCGGTGCGGCGGTAGCGTTTGGCGTCAAGTCCCTTAGCTTTCAGGCTTTGAAGCAGCTGCAAGTTTTCAAAATATACTTTGTTGGACGTAATATAATAGCTGTCTATTTTGAGGCAGTCGGGAAACTCGGAATAATCGTAAGGAGAATAAGGCGCGAAATACATGATGAGCGCGCCGCCCTCAATCGGCAAAAGCGCGTAGTGTTTTATGCCGTGCAGGCGCATAATTTCCGAAACAATTTCATTCATGCCGTTATTTTACCACAAACGACGGCAATCGGCAAAAATTTTGACGCTGTTACTTTTAAACCTTTGAATTTATTTCGGAAATGTGTTAAAATAAATTTGTTTGAAAGACCCCCTTGCCAAAGGCTCGGCGGGTCGCTTTGGGTTATTTTCAAAAAATCGGGAGGAAAACAAAATGTATCTTGTAGTCGGTTTGGGCAATCCCGACAGGCAGTACGCCGACACCTTTCACAATGTGGGCTTTCTTGTCGCCGACAGGCTTGCCCGATTGCTCGGCGCAAGCTTCGACAAGGGCGAGTGCAGGGCGATATGCGCCCACGCGCGTCTGTGCGGCGAAAAGGTGATTGTTGCAAAACCAATCACGTATATGAACCTGTCGGGAGAAAGTTTGAAAGAGCTGGTAAAAAAATATAAAATAGAGCGCGAAAAATGCGTTGTGGTTTACGACGACGCGGATATGCCTTTGGGCGCGATAAGACTGAGAAAAAGCGGCAGCGGAGGCAGCCACAACGGAATGAAAAACATTATCGAAAATATGCGCACCGAAGATATATTCAGAGTGCGCGTAGGCATAGGACGTCCGCATAACGACAGAATGGAACTCAAAGATTACGTGTTGGGCAAAATAAACGACGGGCAGAGGACGCTTCTCGAACCGGCGCTTGAAAACGCCGCGCAGGCATTGAAAATGTTTGTGTCGGGCGCGGATGCGGACGCCGTTATGCGGACGTTCAACAAAAGGGAAAAGAAAACTCCCGTATCACAAACAGATGCTGAACAGACTGAATAAATTGTCGCGGTATCCCGCGTATAAAGAAATCCTCGACTGTCTGCGGAGCGGAAAGCGCACCGCGGCTTTCGGAGTCTGCAAATACGAAAAATTTTTTGTCGCGGGAGGTCTTGACGGCTTTCCCGTATATGTCGCGCCCGATTTCGTATCCGCGCAGGAAGCCTTGCGTTGTCTCAACGATTTGACGGGGGGCGGCTTCGTTTATATTCCTTACAACGAGGACACTCTTCTGTTCAGGCAGGGAATGGGGCGGCTGCGTATGGAAATCAACTCCGCTCTCGACAAAATTCTGTCGGGCGCGAGGGGCGCGGTGCTTGCAGCAGACGCTCTTGCGGCGCGCTATCCCGATAGGAATGCGTTTGAGAGAGGACGTCGCACGCTGAAAAAGGGAGATACTGTGTCCGTTTCTTTTCTTGCGCGGTTTCTTTCGGAAAACGGATTCAAACGCGTTTCCGCGGTGGAAAAAGCGGGAGAGTTTTCGATAAGAGGGGATATTGCGGATATATTTACGCCCGATTACGATTCTCCCGTGCGGCTTGATTTTTTCGACGATGAAATCGAAAGCATAAAGCTTGTCGACAAAGAGACGTTCAGGTCGGGCGAGGAGCTTGACGGCGTTTCTTTATATCCGTTGTTTTCCGTGCCTAAGGGCGAGGAGCAGAAGTCCGTCGCAAAGTCGCTTGTCGACTCCTCCGCGAAACAGAAGCTGTCCGCCGACGCGCGCGCAAGGCAGGGCGCGCTGCTTGACGAGATGCTGCCGTCGCTTGAAAACGGAACTGCGGACAACGGATGGCTTATGCCTTTTTTCCCTTGCTCCGACCTGTCGGAATTTCTGCCCCAAAACGCGGTCATGGTTTGGGACGAGCCGAAAATGCTTTCGGACAAGCTCAACAGAACCTACGACGAATTTTTTATGCGGATAGCCAATCTTTTGGCGGTCGGCGAAATTCTGCCCGAGCATACCGCGCAGCTTGTGCCGCGCGAAAAAGTTTTTGACAATTTTTTGTCTTTTTCACAGCTTGCGTTGATGAGTATTGCAAGTTCCGACACGTTTTTCAATCCGACTGCGGCTGTTTCTCTCAAATCCACGCCGCTGTTCAATTACAAATTCAACATACGCCAGCTCGGAGAGGATATAAAGCGGTGGAAGCTCAACGGCTACAAGGTCGGCGTTTTCTGCGACGACCTTGCGCGCGGGCAAAGGCTTGCCGAGGCGTTGGGCGAGGCGGACTGTCAGGTAACCGTTTCTTCAAAAGAGCCTGACGAGCTTGGCGAAAACACGGTTATAGCCGCGCGCCTTGCGAGAGGCTTTGTAAGCCACTCCAACAAAATCGCCCTTGTCGGCGGCGACGACGTATTTTCCAAGCCCGTCGGACAAAACGTCCGCAAACTTGCCAAAAAACGCGACAAGGTTTTTCTTTCGCTGGAAAAAGGCGACTACGCGGTTCACGAGGTGCACGGGATAGGTCTCTGCGACGGCGTGCACACTCTCACGGGCAGTTTCGGCACCAAGGATTTCATCAAGCTGCTTTTCCGCGACGGCGAAGCCGTTTACGTTCCGGTGGAAAATACGGATATGCTGAGCAAGTACGGCGGAGGGGAAAGCACGCCTCGTTTGAGCCGTCTCGGCGGTGCGGAGTTTGAAAAGGTCAAGGCCAAAGTCAAAAGCAATCTTAAAGAAATGGCAATCGACCTTTTGAAGCTGTACGCGGCGCGCCGCAATTCGAGAGGCTTCGCATACAAAACAGACGAATATCTGGACGAGGAGTTTGCCGCCGCATTCCCTTTCACGGAAACGGACGACCAACTCAAATGTATAGAGGAAATAGACGCCGATTTAAAAAGCACGCGCATAATGGACCGTCTTTTGGTGGGCGACGTGGGCTTCGGCAAAACGGAAGTTGCCATGCGCGCCGCTTTCAAGGTGGTTTCAAACGGATTTCAGGCGGCTTTTCTCGCACCCACGACAATACTTGCCGAGCAGCACTACAACACTCTCAAACAGCGCATGGAGCATTTTGACGTAAAGGTGGCGTGTCTCAACCGTTTCAGAACAGCCGCCGAGCAGAAAAAAATTATAAAAGAGCTGTCGGAGGGGAAAATAGACATAGCGGTGGGCACCCACAGGCTTTTAAGCAAGGACGTCAGGTTTAAAAATCTCGGACTTTTGGTGCTTGACGAGGAGCAGCGCTTCGGAGTGGAGGACAAGGAAAAGCTTAAAGTCATCAAAACGGGCGTGGACGTGCTTACCATGTCGGCAACTCCTATTCCGCGCACGCTGCATATGGCTCTGACGGGCATGCGCGACATAAGCACGATTGCCACGCCGCCCAAGGAGCGCGTCGCGGTGGAGTCTTACGTCACGGCGCAGTCCGACGCGCTGATAAGGGATATAATACTGCGCGAATTCAACAGGCAGGGGCAGGTTTTTCTCGTTTACAACAGGGTGGAAACGATAGACTTGTTCGCCGCGCGACTCAAAAATTTAGTGCCCGAGGTCAAGATTGCCGTCGCACACGGTCAGATGAACGAGGTGGCGCTGGAAAACAATATTTACAAATTTTCCCGAGGGCTTTTCGACGTTCTGGTATGCTCGACGATTATTGAAAACGGCATAGATATGCCCAACGCCAATACTTTGGTCGTTTGCGACGCGGACAGGCTGGGGCTGAGCCAACTCTATCAGCTGCGCGGCCGCGTCGGGCGCGGAAGCCGTCTCGCCTTTGCTTATTTTTTGTACAGGGACGGCAAAATACTATCCGAAACGGCTTACAAGCGGCTGTGCGGCATTGCCGAATACAGCGAGCTTGGCAGCGGCTTCAAAATCGCCATGAAGGACCTTGAAATACGCGGCGCGGGAAACGTGCTCGGCAGAGAGCAGCACGGGCATATGCAGAAGGTGGGCTACGATATGTACGTAAAACTGCTCAATGAGGCGGTAGGCGAAATCGAGGGCAGACCGGTGCAAAAGACGCTCAACACTACGGTCGAGGCGGACGCGGACGCGTATGTTCCCGACGACTATATCGACAAGGACAACAGAATGACGCTTTATCAGCGGCTTGCCGAGCTTACGGGCAAGGAGGAGGCGGACAGGCTGGCGGACGAGCTGAGGGAAATTTACGGAGAGCCGCCGCAGGAGGTTAAAAATCTGCTGGAAATAGCGTTAATCAAGAGACTTGCCTCCAAAGCCGGCTTTGAACGCGTCAGGGTGGACAAAAAAGGCGCGGAGCTGGATTTTGCCGACAAAAAGTATCTTGACAACCCCGCGCTGTTTGCCGAAATGGAGCACCGCAAAAATACGTGCAGGCTGGACGCAAGCAAAAAATTGTCCGTACAAATCGGCTTCGACGGCAAAAACGCGTCCGCAAATCTGCACAGTCTTGAAAATTTCTTGCTGGCTTTAAGCTGAAATTGTTTTAATACACTTGCAAGAAACGAAAAAGTCCTGTATAATGTTTTGGTATATGGGGACATATACCTTTGCCAAAGGGTAAAAAAGAATTTCGGAGAACATGAAATGACTAAAAAAATTACTCGCTTATTCTGCATCGTTTTAGCGCTGGCGCTTGTCTGCACCTTTGTCGCGGGCTGCTCCATGTTTCAGACAAACGCCGACCGTTACAGAGAAAAGACCGCTTTTAAGGTAGGGGAGCAGACGGTTACCGTCGGAGCCCTCGAGGACTTTATAAACACGAATATGGCAAGCTATCTCAATCAGGGCTACGACGCTCAGTCTGTTTGGGACGCGCTCATGCCGCAGTTTATCATGAACTACGTGCTGGTGGACATGCTTAAAGAGGATTTGCCGTGGCCCAAGGTCACGCAGACGCATTCCGCCGCTTCCGATTATCCCGATTCGGAATTTCTGAAAAACGAGAACGACATGGAGTTCATCATGAAAACCGTCAAAAACTCGCTTTATCAGTCGCTGGATTCGCTTGTGGAAACGGAGCTTAACAACAAATACGAGCTGAACGCCGCTGAGGAGGAAGAGGAGCGCAAGGAAAACGTAATCCCCGAGGACGAGCTGAATCTGCCCTTGGGCGGGCTTACCCTCAACGACTATGACGACGACATCGAGGGGCTTGACGAGGATTTGGCAAAATACAGAGCGGACGACGAGCTGACTGTGGACAGCATACTCAACGGCTACAAATTCGAAGACGAAAACGACCCTCTTTTGCTTGACGCTTTGGCAAAAGTAAACGACAGAATAGCGCGCAACGAGGACGCTTCCGACGACGAAAAGGTCGCGTTTACCGCTAAGGAATACATGACGGCGCAGAAAGCGGCTTTCAATTCGCTTACGCGTTCCGTGGAACAAAATTATTACGGTTGGTCTTTGGCGCAATTTATCGACTATCAGATAAAGAGCACCGTTTTCAACCGTCTTGCGCAGGAGTACACCATGGTGTACTACGAGGGTATTGAAACCGAGGGGGAAGGTCAGCAGCTTATTCTTTCCAAACTTGTGGAAAAATACGAAAACCTTAAAGCCGCGCAGGAGGAGGATTTCAGACTCCATCCCACCAAGTTCGAAACCTTTGTGACCTCTCTTTCGGACACGAGCTTTATCTATACCGTGCCCGCGCAGTACGAAAACGAGTATGCTTTCGTCAAAAATCTGCTCATATCTTTCAGCGACGAGCAGAAAGCCGTGCTGGAACATTACGGAAACGTATACGGAAAAAACAGCGAAACTTATCTTGCAAAGCGGGACGAGCTTGCGACTCAAATCAAAGCTACGGATTTTAAGAGCGAAAAGGACGAGGACGGAGAGTACGCCAAGCTCGAAAACATCTTTACCATATCGGAAGGAGAGGTTACTTTTGCAGACAGCGTGCTCAAAACGGCTCTCGAAGCCGTGAGCAAGCCGCAGGATTTTGCGGCGCTGATAGACCGTTACAACGAGGACCCCGGCGCGCAGGGTGCTACCTATGATTATGTGGTAAAGGTCAAGGAGCCCGACGCGGCAGGCACGCAGGACAGCTGGGTAGCCGAGTTTTCCGCCGCCTCGCGCGCGGCGATAGCCGAAGGTCAGGGGAGCTACAAAATCGCGGTGACCGATTACGGCGTGCACATCGTCTATTTCACCGATTACGTCAAGGCGGAAACCTTCGACTTTGCAAACGACAGATACACGCAGGGTACTGCCGCGTACAGATTTTTCAAAACCTATTACGACGCGGTCAAGGCTACGGTTTACAACGATATAATGCAGTCGCGTTACGACAGCTATTTTGACCAAAACAAAATTTCGGTTGAAAACAAAAATATCAAAAATTTGCTAAAACAGCTTGGCGTGGAGCTGAAATGGCAGCTTTGAAAAACAAGGAGTCGCTTGACGGCTCCTTTCTTTTTAAAAATTTTTTGACATACGCATAAAATTCTCAAACAGTCAAACACTAATTTTGCTGACAGAGATTCAGGAAAACAAGAGGTGTTTATGTCGCTTGGAATCACACGCAAAATCGACGAGCTTGGTCGCATCGTCGTGCCCAAGGAGCTTAGAAATACGATGAACCTCAAAGAGGGTAGTCTGATGGAAATCACTGCCAACGAGGACAGTATTGTCATGAAAAAGCTTTCTCCTTTGGACAGAGGCAGAGAGTTTGCCGCGCTGATTGCGGACACGCTTTCAAGGCAAACGGACGGAGCTATGGTTTACGTCGTCAGCGACGACGAAATCGTTGCAAAATGCGGCAAAGGCAGCAGGGATTTGGACGAGATTCCCGAAGCGGTTAAACACCACATCGACAAGCACCGTTATTCGGGCGGCACCGTCGTTGCAGGCACGGGAGACAACGCCGCCGAGTTTGTCGTAACGCCCATTTCGGCGGACGGCGAGCTTTACGGACATCTTGTCACAACGCGGAATTTCTCTCTTTCGGGAGAGTTGAGTAAATTCGCGGCTGCTTTGTTTTCCACTTATCTCGGTTAGCGCTTTATGACGCGGGCGCTTTCGCGCCCGCGTAGGTTTCCCGAAGGGTTTTATTTGTTTTAAAATAGTCAATACTTAAAGTCGGTACATATATTGCGGGAGAATTTTTTGACAACTAAAGACGAGCTCTCTCAATATATTGACAAAACCTCTTCCCCGTCGGGGAAGAGGTTTTTTGATTTTTGTCAATCCGCGTTTTTTTCGTGCAAATACCGCAAAAAACTACATATACTAATCTTATGAAAAAGGGGACAAGAAGAAACAGTTTTCTGCTGGGTGCGGTGGTGCTTTCCGCAGGCGGTTTTATCGCCAAAATTCTGGGCGCGGTGTACCGCATACCGCTTACCAATATGCTGGGCAGCTACGGAATGGGGCTTTATCAGCTTGTATTTCCGATGTATTCTTTGGTGCTGACTTTAAGCGGAGTCGGTTTTTCCATGGCGGTAAGCAAAATGGTCGCCGCCCGCATGGAGCAGGAAAAAACAATTGAAGCAAAGCGCGTTTTTACGAGCGCGCTGATTATTCTTTTCATACTCGGGGTGCTCAACTCTCTTATACTCTTGTTGGGAGGAGACCTGATTGCCAAAATTCAGGGCAACGCCAATCTAGGAGTTCTTTACAGGCTGATAAGTCCTTCCGTATTGCTTGTGTGTCTTGTAAGCGCGTTCAAGGGATATTTTCAGGGCAAAATGAACATGGCGCCCACCGCGCTGTCTCAGATTTGCGAACAGGTAATAAAGCTGGCTGCGGGGCTTTACCTCGCGTATCTTTTCATGCCCGACATAGAAAAGGCGGTGGGAGGCGCTGTTTTTGCCGTAACCTTGTCGGAGGGAGTGGCTCTGGCTGTTTTCGCCGTTATTTATTTTTTCGACGCGAGGAAAGAAAAAAGGGCGCTTCCTCTGAAAAAAACTGCGGAACAGCCCTTGGATTACAGATCCCTGATGAAGGAGTTGACGTCCATTGCCCTTCCTCTGACTCTCGGCGGACTTATAATGCCCGTTTCTCAGCTTATCGACAGCGCGCTGGTGCTCAATCTCGTCAAAGCGGGCGACGCGACCACTCTTTACGGAATATGGAGCGGTCCCGTTCACTCTCTCCTCGGTCTGCCCGTGGTGCTTGTCGGAGGAGTCGCGGCGGCGGTTCTGCCCGCAATCAGCAGAGCGCACGTGTCGGAAAACAAACCGCTTATGGACGCAAATATAAATTCGGCTATTAAACTTACAAACGTAATCGCCCTTCCGTGCGTGCTGGGTTTCGCCTGTCTTAGCAGGCAGATTGTGCGGCTGCTTTATTCCGCCCTTCCCGAAGCCGATTTGAGTCTTGCCGGCAGTCTGCTGGCTCTTTCTTCGGTGAGCATATTGTTTTTGGCGCTGTCAGGCACGTGCACGTCGATAATGCAGGGAACGGGAAAAATCTATTATCCGCTTATGTTTCTCGGAATTTCCTGTATCGTCAAAATCGCGCTGAATTTAATTTTGATGCCCTTAGAACAAATTAACATTTATGCGTTTGCAATTTCCACGACAATATGTTATCTTTTAAGTGCCGCTCTGGGACTGAGATTTATCACGCGCAGACAAAACGTCAAAATCGACGTGATGCAGACATTTTTCAAGCCGCTTGCGTGTACGCTTGCGATGACGGTGACGCTGCTGCTGTTTTCGGTTTTCGCGTCGGACTTTGTCAACACGACTTTGGGCACGGTGACAGCCATTCTTGCGGGCGGCACAGTATACGCCGCGATGATTGTGCTGCTTAAAGTTTTCGGAAGCGTGAACAAGGTTTACGGCAGGATAAAGGCGCGGCTTACCGGGAGAACAAATGAAAATTGAAGAAAATGCAGTTTTTTTAACGGTTCCTTGCGCGGACTTTTGCGAAAGTCCCGACAGATATTCAGGCTTCGACCTGAAAATCACGCCGCCCTTTGACGACAGGCTGGCGGAAATCGCGGACAAACTGTTCGGCAAAGCCGCATTCGTATTCGACGATGGCGGGCGGAAAATTTCCGTCGGGCAAGCCGCCGAAGCGACGCGGTGGATTTACATAAAGCAACCCGTCTTTCTTGAAAAAAAGAGCTTTTCCTACAACGACGTGATTGAAATTTTGTCGGCGTTGCGCGGTGAAAACGGCTGTCCGTGGGACAAGGCGCAAACTCACGAAAGCATACGCTCCAACCTGATAGAGGAGGCCTACGAGCTTGTAGACGCCATAGACCAAGGCGACAAGGACAAAATCATAGAAGAAACGGGGGATGTTCTTTTGCAGGCAGTGTTTCACATGACCATTGCAAAGGAAGAAGGCGAATTCGATTTTTCAGACGTATATGACGCGCTGTGCAAAAAGCTGATAACAAGACATACGCACATTTTCGGCGAGGACAAGGCTCGAAGCAGCGAGGAAGCGCTTAAAAATTGGGAGAAAAACAAGCTGCGCGAAAAAAGCATAACCTCTGTGGCGCAGAATCTCAAAGAGGTGCCCAAGGGTATGCCGTCTTTGCTGCGCGCTTACAAGGTCGTCAAACGCGCCGCAAAGGGCGGACTGATAAGTTCCGAACGAAATTCGGCGTTTGAAGAAACCTTAAAAAAGCTGCGGGAAACCGCGGACGTCTGTTTTGAGGGCAAGGACGCCGAAAACCTTGCGGGAGAAACGCTTTTCAATTTGGTAAACCTGCTGCGTATTGCGGATATAGAGCCGGAAGCCGCGCTTAACAAATTTACCGAAAAATTCGTCGAAAAAGCCGTGCAGGCAGAGGTAAGGACGCGCACGGAAAATGACTGAAAAAGGGATTGCAAAAATACTGCCCAACGACATGGTTTTAAGCCCGCTTGCGGGGTACACGGACGCAGGATTCAGGACGCTGGCAAAGGACTTCGGCTGCGGGCTTACCGTTACCGAAATGGTTTCGGCAAAGGGGCTTGCGATGAACAACCATGTTTCGCGCGACCTGCTGTACGTTGCCGAAAATGGCGTCGTAGCCGCTCAGCTTTTCGGAGGGGAGCCTGACGCGTTTGTCGCGGCGTTGGAAAAAAAATGCTTCGACAGATTTGAAATCATCGACATAAACATGGGCTGTCCGCAGAAAAAGATTGTAGGCAACGGCGAGGGCTGCGCGCTCATGGCGGACGTAAAGCGCGCCGAGAAAATCATACTTGCGGTAAAAAAAAGCACGGACAAGCTTGTTACCGTCAAATTCCGCAAGGGCTTCGGCAACGAAAACACGGCGGTCGAGTTTGCGAAAATGTGCGAGGGAGCGGGCGCGGACGCGATAACCGTGCACGGCAGAACTTCTAACGAGATGTTTTCGGGACGCGCCGATTGGGGCGTAATCAAAGACGTTGTGTCGGCGGTTAAAATACCCGTATTCGCCAACGGAGACATTGCGTCGCGCGAGGATTATCTAAACGTCAAAGAAATGACGGGCTGCTTCGGAGTTTCGGTAGGGCGCGGCGCGATGGGCAAGCCCTATGTGTTTGCCGAAATTTCAGGCAACGATTTTTCCTTCGACCTCATGTCCGCGATAAAAAAGCATTTTGAAATTTTGCTTTCGTTTATGCCCGAAAGGCTGTGCGTAAACGAAATGAAGAAACATATCTGTTGTTATCTCAAAGGCATAAAAGGCTCGCGCAAGGCAATGCCTTTGCTTCAAAGCGCGCGCACGGCGGAGGAAACGCTGCGGCTTGTTGACGAGTTTCTCTCTTTTGACGCGTCCTGCTGAATACGAAATTTGTTTTTGCGCCTTGCCGCCATCGCGTTGTTTTCGATTGACAGAAAGCGTGAAAAAAGCTATTATATTACAGGTGAAAAATATTCATGTTTTTTCGGTTGACTTCTTTCGGGGCTGTTTGAGCGCTTTCCGAAAAATCGATTGACGCACGGAGGATAAATGGGCGTTTGGGAGTACGTTGAGGTTGCGATAGGCTTTCTCGCCGGTATCGGAACTTTGCTCGTGGGCATGAAAATGATGTCCGGAGGTATGGAAAGGGCGGCGGACAAGGGCTTGCGCAAGCTTTTTTCCAAGATGAGCGACAATCGGTTTGCGGGCGTGGGCGTGGGCTGCGCCGTCACCGCACTTGTGCAAAGCTCCTCGGCAACCACCGTTATGGTGGTCGGATTTGTCAACGCGGGAGTGATGACGCTTTTTCAGGCGACGTCCATAATTATGGGCGCCAATATAGGCACGACAGTCACGGCGCAAATCCTTGCGCTTCAATCCTTTTCCGTTACGGCGATTTTCACGTTGTTTGCCTTTGTGGGAGTCATGGTGCAGATGTTCGCCAAGAGCGACACGGCAAAAAACGTGGGCTTTATGCTGGCGGGACTCGGCATAACCTTTGTGGGGCTTGCGCTTATGTCCGACTCCATGTCGGAGCTTGCAAAGGAGCCGGTCATCGTCGATTTGCTCGAAAGGTTGACCAATCCCATTCTTCTTGCCTTAATCGGCGTGGCTCTCACCGCGGTAATCCAAAGCTCGGCGGCGGTAACCGCAATACTTATCGGCATGGTGGGCAACGGGATACTTGTCGGAGGCAGCGGCAACGGCATTTTGTTCGTAATCATGGGCACAAACGTCGGTACGTGCATGACCTCCATACTTTCTTCCATAGGAACCAACGCCAACGCCAAGCGCGCGGCGTTTATACACTTTATGTTCAATTTTATCGGCTCGGCGGTGTTCATCGTCATTTGTCTTTGCTGGGCTGATTTCAAAGCGGTCGTCATAGACAGCTGGATACCCAATCCGCAGCAGCAGATTGCCATGTTCCATACCTTGTTCAACGTCTTTACTACGGCGTTGCTTATACCTTTTTCGAGGTCGCTTGTCAAGCTTTCTCAGTTTGTCATACGCGAAAAGAAGAGTCCTGATGAATTTTCGGTAAAATACATAGACGAGCGCATACTCCAAACGCCTGCAATAGCTCTTGCGCAGCTGATAAAGGAAATGAGCTATATGCTTGAAGTGGCGCAGCGCGCTCTCGACAAGGCTATGGATAACTTTATAAACAGAACGGAGGACGAGGAGCCCGTAAGAAAGGATTTGAGAGAAATCAATTTTCTTTCGGGGAAAGTCACCGATTATCTGATAAGGCTGTCCGAGGAGGATATGTCGCACAACGACGAGCTGACGGTGTCTTCGCTTTACAAGGTGCTGAGCGACATTATGCGCGTGGCGGATTTTTCCAACAATATCATGCGCTATCTGAGGGTGGCGGTTGCAAACGAGCTTTACTTTTCCTCGGAGGGACTGAACGAAATTAAGGAAATGTATTCGCTTGTGGACGAGCTTTTCAAGGACGTGGATTATACCTTTGCCAACCGCACGACGCGTCTTTTGGCGAAAATAGAGGATACCGAGTCAAAGACGGACAAATTCAAGCTTCAACTTCAACAAAACCACTTGGACAGACTCAAAGGCGGAAACTGCAAGTCTGAAAGCAGCAGTCTTTACGTGAATCTTATCGGCAACATAGAGAGAGTAGCCGACCATCTCGTATATATAGCGCAAAGCGTCAAGGAGTGAAAAAATGAAAAAAAGCATAACCGACATAGCGTTAAAAGGCAAAAGATGTCTCGTGCGTGTGGATTTCAACGTACCTTTGGACAAAAACGGAAAGGTGAGCGACGACACAAGAATCACCGCCGCTCTGCCCACAATCGAATATCTGTCGAAAAACGGGGCTAAGGTCATACTGTGTTCGCATCTCGGACGCCCCAAGGGCGAGTTCAGGAAAGAATTTTCGCTTGCGCCGGTTGCCGTGAGACTGCAAGAGCTTCTCGGACGAAAGGTGGTTTTTGCGACTGACGTCGCGGGAGAGGACACCGAGCGGAAAGTTGCGGAGATGAAGGACGGCGACGTGCTGCTCATGGAAAACCTGCGTTTTAAAAAAGAGGAGGAAGCCAACGAAACCGGATTTTGCAAGCGTCTTGCTTCTTTTGCGGACGTATACGTCAACGACGCTTTCGGCACGGCGCACCGCGCCCATGCCTCGACTGCGGGAGTCGCGGCATTTGTCAAGGATTCGGTAAGCGGTTTTCTCATGGAAAAGGAGCTGGAATTTCTCGGCAGAGCGCTCGAAAATCCCGAACACCCTTTTGTCGCCATACTCGGCGGAGCCAAAGTTTCGGACAAAATAGGCGTGATTGAAAATCTTATTGACAAGGTGGACGCGTTGCTTGTAGGGGGAGGCATGGCTTACACCTTTTTGAAATCCAAGGGGGTAAATACGGGCAAATCGCTCTGCGAGGACGGTCAGGTGCCTCTTGCGGCAAAGCTGTCGGAAAAAGCACGGCAAAAGGGAGTGAAGCTTTTTCTGCCTGTCGACCATGTGGTAGCTTATTCCACGGACAAGGGCGAGCATTTCGTCAGCAGCGACATACCCGACGATATGATGGGGGTGGACATAGGTCCGAAAACAGCGGAATTGTTTGCAAAGGCTTTGTACGGCGCAAAAACCGTGGTTTGGAACGGTCCTATGGGCGTTTTTGAAAACCCCGACTATGCTGCGGGGACGTTTGCCGTTGCACGCGCAGTTGCGGAAAGCGGCGCAACAAGCATAGTGGGCGGTGGGGACAGCGTGTCTGCCGTTTCCTTGTCGGGACTCAAAGACAGAATTACGCACGTGAGCACGGGCGGCGGCGCAAGCCTGGAATTTTTGGAGGGCAAGACCTTGCCAGGAGTAGCCTGTCTCGACGACAAAAAGGAATGAATATGAAAAACAAGATTATTGCCGGAAACTGGAAAATGAACAAAACTGCGGAGCAGGCGGAGGCTTTTTGCCGCGAGCTGCTCAAAAACGGCTCGGACTGCGGCAACAGGGTAATTATTTTCGTGCCTTACACCGACCTTTCCCTTTGCGCAAGGCTGTGCGAAAATTCCTTTGCGGCGGTAGGCGCGCAAAATGTTCATTGGGAAAACAGCGGCGCGTTTACGGGAGAAATTTCGGCGCAGATGCTGCGCGAGGCGGGCGCGGAGTATGTGCTGACGGGGCACAGCGAGCGCCGCGCTCTTTTCGGAGAAACGGACGAAACGGTGGCAAAAAGAACCGCCGCCGCGCTTAAAGAGGGCTTGAAGGTTGTTATGTGCGTCGGAGAAACTCTCGAACAGCGGGAGAGCGGACTGACCGAAAAAGTGCTGGAAAAGCAGCTGCGTGAAGGTTTGAAATATGTAGATGCGGATATGATGGGCGCAGTTTCCGTTGCCTACGAGCCTGTCTGGGCAATCGGTACGGGAAAAACAGCGTCCGCCGAGCAGGCGCGCGACGCGATAGCCTGCCTGCGCGGCGTGCTGGGCGGAATTTTCGATGCCGCGACGGCGGAAAGCACATATATAATTTACGGCGGAAGCATGAATGAAAAAAACGCCTTCTCGCTGTTGTCCATGAAGGGTGTGGACGGCGGTCTGATCGGCGGAGCAAGTCTTGACGCCGAAAAATTCATTTCGATTATCAAAGCTTACGACAATACGGAAAGAAAAATATGACACGGAAAAAAACAATAGCATTAGTTATACTCGACGGTTTCGGCATGTCGGAAAAAACGGAAGGAAACGCGATTGCCGGCAACGCTCCGTTTTTCGACTTTCTGACCAAGCAATATCCTTTCTGCACGCTGTCGGCGAGCGGCGCCGACGTCGGGCTGCCGCGCGGACAAATGGGAAACAGCGAGGTCGGACATCTCAATATCGGCGCGGGCAGGGTTGTTTTTCAGGATTTGCCGAGAATAAACAATTCCATAAACGACGGAAGCTTTTTTGAAAATACGGAGCTAGTAAGTGCCTGCGAAAAGTCAAAATCGACGGGGAGCAGGCTGCATATAATGGGACTTGTGAGCGACGGCGGCGTGCACAGCCACATGTCGCATATTTACGCGCTGTTGGAGCTTGCGAAGCGCAAAGGCGTGCCGCAGGTGTATCTCCATTGCTATATGGACGGCAGGGACACGCCTCCCGACAGCGGATTGGGATTTGTCCGTGCTTTGAAGCGCAAAATGAAAGAAATCGGCATCGGGAAAATAGCTACCGTGTGCGGACGTTTTTACGCAATGGACAGGGACAACCGTTGGGAAAGGATTGAAAAAGCCTACGATATGCTTGTTTTGTCCAAGGGGGAACGCGCAACCGATGCGGAGGCGGCGCTTGAAGCCAGTTACGGCAAAGGCGTTTGCGATGAATTTGTGCTTCCGACGGTAATAACCGAAAACGACAAGCCCGTTGCCGCAATCGAGGACGGCGACGTGGTTATATTCTTCAATTATCGCTCGGACAGACCGAGAGAATTGACGAGAGCTTTTACCGAAGAGGGCTTCAACGCCTTTTCTCTCAAAGGAAAAGCGAGAAAAGTGACCTGGGTGACAATGACGCGCTACGACGAAGCGTTCAAAAACGTCCGCGTCGCTTTCAATCCTCTCGAGCTGCCGCAGACTTTGGGGCAGGTGCTTGCTCAAAACGGCAGAAAACAACTGCGCATTGCCGAAACGGAAAAATACGCCCACGTGACGTTTTTCTTCAACGGAGGAGTGGAGGAGCCCGACGAGGGAGAAAAAAGAGTGCTTATCGACTCTCCCAAAGTGGCAACCTACGATTTGCAGCCTGAGATGAGCGCGTTTGTCGTTTGCGACAGAGCCTTAAACGAGCTTGAAAAAAACGATTACGACGTGATGATATTGAACTTCGCGAACTGCGATATGGTGGGGCACACGGGCAATATCGAGGCGGCGGAGAAAGCTGTCAGGGTTGTGGACGAGTGTCTTCGCAAACTTACCGAGTATATTCTCGCGCGCGGAGGGGTGCTGCTGGTGACAGCCGACCACGGCAATGCCGAAATGATGAGGGACGCGGAAGGCAAGCCGCATACGGCGCACACGACCAATCGGGTGCCCTTCGTGCTTGTCGGAGTTGCCTACAAGGACAGACATTTGAGAAGGGACGGAAGTCTGTGCGACATAGCGCCGACGCTGCTTGAAGTGGCGGGCATAGAAAAGCCCGAACAGATGAGCGGCAGAACTCTGCTTGAAAAGTAAGCCGCATATTCAATTATTGCGGAAAAATACTTGCAAAATTTTTGGCTTTGTGCTATACTGCCAAAGCATTGTATTGGAGGTCAAGATGATTTCAACCTTGTTGGCGGCTTCTGCCGGACTTATTTTGGGCATCAGAATAACATTGATGGCGTTGATGCTTATCTGCGCCGTCTGTATAATAGTTTTCGTCATGCGTCAGCACGGCGAGGAGGACGGTCTTGGAGCAATCAGCGGTCAGACCGAAACGCAGGACAGCTTTTACGGCAAAAACAAGTCCAAGAGAAAGGAAAGCAGACTCAAGCTGTGGACCATGATTTGCGGCATAGTGATAGCCGTTTTGAGTATAGCTTGGTTTGTTGTGGAATTGCTGGTTTGACAACGTACCTGACGGCAGAGCTTGGTTTCTGCCGTTTTTTTATTGAAAAAGGAAAGTTCTTAAATGAAAATCGTTGCAACTAACAAAAAGGCTTTTCACGACTATTTCGTCATCGACAGCTTTGAAGCGGGAATCAACCTTGTAGGCTGCGAGGTCAAGTCTGTGAGAGCTGGAGAAGTAAACTTAAAGGACAGCTATGCCGTTATACGCGGCGGGCAGCTTGTGCTTGTTTCCGCATATATAAAAAATTACGACAAGGGCAGCTTTTCCAATGTGGACAGCCGCCGCGACAGAAGGCTGCTTATGCACAGGCAGGAAATTATGCGGCTGTTAGGCAAGGTTAAGGAAAAGGGCTTTTCGCTTGTGCCCCTTAAAATGTACCTTAACGGTTCGCTTGTAAAGGTGGAAATAGGTCTTGTAAAGGGCAAGCAGCTTTACGACAAGAAAAAGGCTATTGCCGAAAAGGATGCGGAAAGAGACAAACAGCGGCAGCTTGCCGATATGAAACGGTGAATTGACAGGAAACAAAAAAAATTTCAGAAAGTGCGTCAAAATCCTTTTCAACCCAATCAAAATTTGATAGAATATATAAGCGTCGTGCAAACGTCTCGTAAACGCTACTGTGGCTCAGTCGGTAGAGCAGCTGATTCGTAATCAGCAGGTCGCCGGTTCGAATCCGGCCAGTAGCTCCACGCCGAAACACGACGGATTTTGCAAATAAGACAGCGAAAGCTGTCTTATTTGCTTTTAATCTGTTTTTCTTTTATCAAAAGCTATTCGCGATTTTTTGGGTTTTTTTTGATGTTATTGTATCCTTTTCGGGCAGCAATGATAAACCTCGCGAACAATCTCGGGTAATAAAACGTGACCTGCCAACGTCAGGTCACGTTTTATTTTAAATTTTATTCAAATGGTTTGTTCGTTTTTTTTTGCGCTAATTAAAGAAAGATAGGGTATACGGACAATTTTATTTGTCGGGCTTGTATTGCGTATCAAAGCCGCTGTTTGTGTCGGGACGCAGTGCGTTGGGGAAATAAATGTCGGTTTTTATGTCGTTGACGATTTTTTGCAGCCTTGAAGTGACCTCGTAAGGGTTTTCTATATCCCAAAGCACCTGTGCCTGCGCGGAACCTGAAATATAGATGTCTCCGACGTGCAGCAGCTTGTCGACAAGTCCGACTTTCAGGTTTACGCTTTGTATGTCGGCGTAAAAGATGTTGTTGACGTCTATACCGATTAAACCGCTTTTAATGATTATCCGACGGTCGGTAAAAATATACTCTATGTTTTTTTGTCTGCGTCCCGCGGTGACGATATTTGAAATCCAAATCCAGACGGGCAACAGATGAAACGCGAAAAAAACAATCAAGAACACAATGAGCGGCGCAGGCATACTTTTGAAAAGCTCAAAGCCAATCATCAGTCCTATGAAAGCGCCGTCGAAAACAATCCACAAAAGGGCGAAAGGCATCATTTTTAAAACCTGCGCCAATATATATGCGTTGCGTTTGGGCTTTTCGCGCAAGATAATTTGTTCGCCTGCCGAAAGCATATTTTCTACGGCGCAGACTTCGGAATTTTTTCCGAAATATTTTTCGTTGTATTTTGCCATATTTACTCCTGTCGGCTCTTAAATGAGTTTTGATTTGTATTTTTGCGTGCAGGCGCGGTAAGCTCTTGAAATACGTCTTTAATCAAAATTTTCGGGTGCTGTTCAAAACCGACGGAAACGACGTACGTCTTGTCAGTGATTGTTTTTGACGGTCATGTCGGCGGAGGAATCTTCTTCCTGAACGTCAAAGGAAAATTTTGCTGGCTGCGACGCGTTTAAAAGAGCAATTTTTTCCTCTGCCTTTTGAAAATATTTTTCATAGGCAATCTTCAAAAATTCGGGCATTTTGCCGCTGACGTCCTTTTGTTTGCCGTCAAAATCGTAAGCTCCGTTGACCTTCCAGCCGTTTAGCAGACCTATGCTGATTGCGTCGGCGGGGCAATAGAAGGAGCAGCGGGCGCACATGACGCATTTTCCGCCGAATTTAGGCTTGCCCTCCGACATGCCGATATTGCCGACGGGACAGTTTGCCGCGCATTTTCCGCAGCCCGTGCATTTGTCGCCTGCTTTGAAACGGAGTCCGTTTATTTTCATGGCGGGATGCTCTATGCGAAACAGCGCCGAGACTGTTCTGCCGAAAGGAAAGGATTTTAGAAAACTTTTTTTGCCGTCAAGGATTTCCTTTGCGTCTGCCGCGCACAGCCGTTTGGCAGAGTCCCACATCCTTGCCGCCATGCCGTCGGGGTGTCGGAAAATCATGTTGTAGGGCATGACGTAGTGATATTCGTTGGTCAGGAAATAACCCTTTTTTTCCAGCTTTGCGACAAGACTGCCCGAAGATATATTGTTTATCGCAAGCGGCTCTCCCGATGATTTTATGATGAAGTATTCCTTGTACGGCAGGTCGGGCAGCGCGGCGGCAAAGCGGTGCACCACATAGGGCGCGTTGAAAGCATGGATGGGATAAGCCAGTCCCGCCAAATCAAAGTCCTGCGGCGGGGGAAAGCGTAAAATCCCGTCCTTTTCGAGAATATGTATTTTGCAGCTTACGCCGCGGCTGAAAAACTCGTCGGCATAAGCTCGGGCTATTTTAAGGGTGTTGCCCGTCCCCGAAAAAACGTAAATGACCGCGTTTTTCATTTTTTCGGTCTCCGCCAATTATCTGTGGTGTTTTAAATTGATTTTTTTCGCAGTTTGAATGAAACGTCAAATTTTCCGCAAACTAAATATATCATACTTTTCGTTTAAATACAACATTTATGACAAATTTAAAGCGTTTGATAACGCAAAACGTAAAAATTGCTTGCAAAACGGCGCGTGTTGTGCTATAATCATGCTCCCCAAAAGGGGCTGCGGGGGTGTTTGAGATTCGCCCGTTGTGCAGGAAATTTGCCAAGCGCGTCGCAGTCGCCCGAGTCTGCGTAAAAACGGGCAAAAAAATAAACGCTGAAAATAATTCAGTTTCCAACTACAAGTTGGCTTACGCCGCTTAATTTTCGCGGCTCGTCGCCCCTGTTCCCCGCACGGCAGGCAAGCGGCGCTATTTAGCGCGGGCAAGAGGGCAGTCGAAATTGCGCGTCGGCTGTTCGCTTAAAAGCGCATTACCTTGTCGATAAGTCTGTTTGCGGACTTGCGGCAGGGGAAATCAAACCGCAAACTACACGCGTAGAAAGGCATTTGGCCGTACGGCGGTACAGGGGTGCAAGTCCCCTCACCTCCACCAAAACAACGATAAGGGCGCATCTTGCGCCCTTTCTTCATGTCTCGGACGTCGCTCATTTAGTTGTACCGTCGCGAAAAACGGAGACAGTGCAGCAAATATTTACGACCTATAATTGCATTTTTGGCAATGCGTAAAAGTATTGTCATTGTCTTCATTATAAAAAATACCCGACCATTTGCAAATATTTTGCAAAATCGGTACAACCGAAAGACCTTTTTCCGACAAACTGTATTCTACATGCGGCGGAATTTCGTCAAAAGATTTTCTTTCTACGATTTTGTCGCGTATTAACTCTTTAAGTGTTGATGCTAGGACGGCATCTGTAATATTAGACATTTCTTTCCGCAGCTCGCTGTAACGTGGCGTTTTCATTTCTGCAAGAACGCAAATTATCCGTGATTTCCATTTGCCGCCGAATATTTCAAGTCCATATTCAAGAGGGCACCGAATATCTTTTTCAAGTTTAGGTTGATACATGATATAAACTCCGATTGGTATTTGTTATTATAACAATTTGCTTTCAATCAAGCAAGTAACTATTAAAATTATTAGTAACTAATAAATTGGCTTATATATTGCCGAATGCAAGTTGATTGGATACAATGGTATTGCTCGATAAGAGTAAATAAAATTTTTAGGAGAAAGAAAAATGCAAGTGAAAGCCTATCTCGAAATCACAATGAAAATCGACAACGACAAACGTCCCGCTGCGGCAAAGGTTTATACCGATTACCGTACGCCTTTCCTTAAAGAAATTAAGGGAGCGCTTACAAAAGACCTTTTAATCAGAGAGGAAGATGTGCAAGTTCTTCACGGATTTGACAGCGCTGAAAATGCTGCCGCATATCTTGAAAGCGAAATGTTCAAAAACGATGTTTTTGTGGGACTTAAACCGCTTTGGAGAGCAAACCCCGAAGTTAAAATCTATACCGTAGTTTAAAGGAAACAGCCGACTGAAAGTCGGCTGTTTTAACTTAACAAAAGAATTGCGGTTTTGGGCGATAACGCAATTTGCAAAGCTTCTGCCCGCTTTGAAGGGCAGCATTTTTATCCGCTGAATTCAAACAGGTGTATGCACGCTTATGATAGGTGCGCGTAATTTTTTGTTTTGTTTCGCCAAAGCGCGGATAAGGGCGCAAGAAGCGCCCTGTATTTTGTTTCAAAAGCTTATTCGTCAGGTCTATAATCGGCAGGGGAGCTGCAAGAGTTTTGGTTTGCAGCAGATAATTTGTTTGAAACCTGATTTCGATACGCGAGCTATTCCTTACTGTTCTTCTTGACAATCATTTTGGAAAATTTGGTGCAACCTGAAAATTCGGACAACAAATGCGGAAATCCGAATTAAAAGCGCATTTTAAGACAGTTTGTTCGGGGAGCCGACGCTCAATCGCCGTTCAACAATTCGTCAATGCTGACGTTAAACAAATTGGCAAGCTTTCTAAGCATCGCGATATTCGGCTCCGTGCGTCCCTGCTCCCAGTTTGCGTAGCAGCTTTCTACCACGTGCAACTCGCTCGCAACCTGTTTTTGTGTCATAAAGCTGCTGTTTCGGTAATATTTGAGGCTTTCGCAAAATTTTTTATCCATAGAAAATTTATGTCGCAAACTACACAAAATGTCTTGACGCTAGACAATTTATCTAGTATAATTTTAAAAAAACAGAGGTAAAAAGTATGAAATATTGTAAACATTGCGGCGCACAAGTGAGAGACGAGGCTATTTTTTGTCCGAGCTGCGGTTGTTCGACAGAGTCTCAGCCGCCCGCAAAGAGCAATGAAACGAGTGAGGGACTTAGAATCGCGGCTAAGATTTTCATGATTATCAGTTGCTGCCTTACCGGGCTGTTTCTTATTCCTCTTGCTTGGAAAATACCTATGACCGTGAGATATTGTAGGTCAATAGATAAATCAGGACTTCCCGTTGGTACGGGATTTAAAATTTGTTCGTTGTTGTTTGTCAGCATGGTTGCAGGCATATTGATGCTTTGCGACAATGAAGCGTGATTTCAAACAACGCAAATACAAATAGTTTGATATTCGGAGTAGAAAAGAAAATTTCAAGGTGCATGCATAGAATTGCCTGCACCTTGTTTTTAAGAATAACGCGGTGTGTAGGTGCGTCTTTGCTTCCTTTTTGCGAAAACGGCTTTCTATTGTTTTGGCCAGGTCGCCCCTGCTTTTGAGACATAAAACGGCGGCTGCGGCAATTTTTGAGACCTTCGCAAAAATTTAGATTGACATAAAATTTGTCGAAAACCACACAAAATGTCTTGATGCTAGATAAAATATCTAGTATAATTTCCCCAAAAAGCTCAGGAGGTTACAGATGAAATATTGCAAGTATTGCGGCGCACAGATGAACGACGGCGACGCGGTATGTCCGAGCTGCGGTCGCGCTGCGGAAACACAGCCGACGCATTCGGCAAGGTACAATACGGGAACGCAAACCGCAGCCAAAGTGTTTATGATTATCAGCTGCGTGATTTACGCACTGATGGGGATTATTATGATGACTGTCGCTTTTTGGGTGGGAATCATTTATTGGATTCCGCTTTGCTGGGTTGTGCCTATGACAGTTGTATACAACAATTCGATAAACGGCATGAGACCGCCCGTCGGGGTGGCTTTCAAAATTTGTGCGTTGCTGTTTGCCAGCCTGATTGCGGGTATATTGATGCTTTGCGACAATAATAATTGATTTTTATTAGATATGCACTACAGTTTGAAAATTTCAACAAAAGAAATCTTTTAAGAAAAATATTTCGTTGATTTAATAGCAAAAAGACCGGATTTGACAATCCGGTCTTTTTGCGTATATGACTAAATCTCGTAATATATGTTAAAAAAGAGTATTACTATGAAAAGGCTATACAAAACACATAGTCCAAAGCATAAAAAAATAACGACCGTGCCAACGCTGTTACGCATAAGCCCGATTCCGCAATGAAATCGTCGTTACTAGCAAATCTTATACTTGATTATCAGTTTAGTGTCAATATATCCGAATAAGTTTATAATAATATTCTTCTTGTTCTTTATAACAAAAAATCCCTTAATGATTTAAAAAATTTGTTAAAAAACATTTGACACATTTACCGATAAATGCTAGAATAATCAAGCTGAATTTATATTCCTCCTTAGCTCAGTCGGTAGAGCATGCGGCTGTTAACCGCAGGGTCGTTGGTTCGAGTCCAACAGGGGGAGCCAAAAAACCCAACAAATGACCGTGTTTTTCTAAAACACGGTCATTTTCTTAAAGGTTTTCACAAAAATTATAGTAGTTTTGTTTACCGCAGTGACGTCTTAAAACAACATTACGGCGTTTTTTCGGTTCGACTGCGGTTAAAGATAACGCGATGTTATTGATTAAGTTATTTGACATAACTCTAAAAATTTGTTAAAATAATCCATAAGCTTGAAATGAAAACTCAACTTTTGCCCTATAACAAAAAGAACGTCGCCGTTGCGGCGGAGGTAATAAAAAACGGCGGAATTGTCGCCTTTCCCACCGAAACCGTTTACGGTCTTGGGGCAAACGCATTCGACGCGCGCGCGGTTGACAAAATTTTTGCGGCGAAGGGGCGTCCCGGAGACAATCCGCTCATCGTGCACGTCTGCAAAAAAAGTCAGATAGAGGAGGTCGCCTGCGAAATCAGCGCCGACGCGAGGAAAATCATTGACAAGTTTTGGCCTGACAGCTTGACGCTTGTGCTCAAAAAGCGCGACTCGCTCCCGCCCAACGTCACGGCTGGGCTTGACACCGTTGCGGTCAGGATGCCTGCAAGCCGCGAGGCGCGCGGTTTTATACGCGCGTGCGGCGTGCCTCTTGCCGCTCCTTCGGCAAACAAATCGGGGCGTCCGAGTCCGACGTCTGCTTTGCAGGTTGCGGAGGACATGGACGGCAGGCTGCCCGTCATTTTGTCGGGCAGAAATTGTCGCGTCGGGATAGAGTCGACGGTTTTGGATTTGACGGGAGACGCGCCTGTCGTTCTGCGTCCCGGCATAGTTTCCGCCGCGTCGATAGAAAGGGTATTGTCTAAAAGGGTTGTTTATCTCAAAGAGGACGCGCCCTCGGCAAAGCTCAATTCGCCCGGACTTCGTTACAGACATTACGCGCCTTGCTGCGAAATGGCGCTCAATCTCGACGGAGACAGGGAAAAGATTTTTGCGCGTTACAGAGAAGCCGTGCAGGCGGGGAAAAATCCCGTTTTGCTGTGCGGTATGGAGCGGGAGGAAAATTTTGAGGACGCCGAGACGGTCTGTCTCGGAAGCACCGACGAGGAGTGCGCGCGCAATCTTTTCGGCGCGTTGAGAGCGCTTGAAAAAAAACACGACTGCATCATAGCCGTCTGGACGAGAAAAGGCGAGGTGGCAGACAGCGTTTTAAACCGTCTCAAAAGGTCGGCGGGCAACAACATTTTTTAATTTGTGAAAAGGAAGTGATATAATATGACCATAGCATTAGCTTGCGACCATGCGGGTTACGCATTGAAAGAAGAAATCAAAACCCATCTTTTGCAAGAGGGGTACGAGTGCAAGGACTTCGGCACTTTCAGCGCCGAATCCTGCGATTATCCCGACTATGCTTACAAGGCAGCCAAGAGCGTGGCGTCGGGAGAATGCGAGCGCGGCGTGCTTGTATGCGGCACGGGTATAGGTATGAGTATAGTTGCCAACAAAGTCAAGGGCATACGCTGCGCCCTGTGCACCGAGGAGTTTTCCGCGAGGGCGACTAGACAGCACAACGATTCCAACGTGCTTGCTTTGGGAGCGCGCGTAATCGACGCGCCCAAAGCCAAGCTGTTGACGGACATTTTTCTTACCACGGAGTTTGAGGGCGGACGCCACAGACGCCGTCTTGACAAAATTACGAGAATAGAAGAAAACGCCTGCGATTGAACGTCGCGGGTTTTTCTTAAAAATTTATCGTTTTATATTGAGGCAATCTCCGAAATGGTCTTGCAAATTGCCTGCGGTTGTGGTAAAATAATCAATAACGAAATTTGAGGCGGACAAGCCTTGAACGGAGGCAGAAATGGATGAGAAAAACGCAAACGGTGAAATAAACGCCAACGAATCGGTCAAACAGTTGTCGGACAGCGACGCTCAAAGCGTCGAGTCCGCGGCGGAGGCCCGCGAGTTTGACGTTGTCACGGAAAAGCCTGCGCAAAGACAGGAAAAGAAAACGAAAAACGCGGCAAAGCGGCCGTCGGGAAAACAGCGGAGCGAAACAACGCAGGTTGTTACCAAAACCGCAGTCAGGACGCTGGTTGTACTTGTAGCCGCGCTGATTTTGATTTTCGCTTTTTATATTTTGGTTTTTCCCGCGTCGTCGGGCAGCTTTTGCTATACGGTGGGGATGAAAAACACCTCCGCATGGCTTGCGTCCCGCGCCGCAAAAAAGAGCGGCGAGGTGGACGACTATTACACTGCCTTTCTGCGCGCCGTTGACGCAAAGAATTGGTCGATAGTCGAGCGGTCGGGCAGGGCTTTGCTTGTGCCTGCCGAGGTGGACGGAACTAAATTCACATCTTCCGATTTTACGGATTTCTGCGACGAGCTTGACGACAACGAAATTTTGTCCGAGCGTGATTTCAGCACAAAGACCTACGTGCAGTACAATTATATTTACAGCATAGCTGTCAGGCTTGACGAGAACGACGAAAACATTTTCAATCTCGCAAAAAGCTATATCAACAGCGGCAGCAGCTATTATTATGCGGGCTACAATCCGCTCAAAGCCTATATAGACGCGGCGGTGAAAAACAAAAAACTCGAGCCGAACATGATTCTTGACGAATTTATGGATTATTATCAAAGTTATTCGTGGCGCGACGAAATCGGCGGAGACCATTCCACCGCGCAGAGATATATGCGTCAGGACTTAAAACGGCTGGTCGAGGCGAGAATGGGCGAAAAGGATAAGCAGGGAAACATTACCGTCGTTTGGGAAGAAGGCAACGAAGTCCACGATTTTTGGAAAGATAAATTAAATTAAAATTACCTATTTTTCAGGAGAGCAAGATACAACATGGAAAAGATTGTTAAAGAAGGCTTGACCTTCGACGACGTTCTTATTATACCTCAGGCTTCGGATTTTCAGCCGAGTCAGGCTGATTTGTCGGTAAAGCTGTGCGACAAAATCAAGCTTAACATTCCGTTGATGAGCGCGGCAATGGACACCGTCACCGAATACAAGCTTGCGATTGCCATGGCGCGCGAGGGCGGGCTGGGGCTTATTCACAAAAATATGTCGATAGACGAGCAGGCAAGTCAGGTTGACAAGGTAAAGAGAAGCGAGCACGGCGTGATTACCGACCCGTTTTCGCTGCATCCCGAAAATATGGTCACCGAGGCGTTGGAGCTTATGGCGCGCTACAAAATTTCGGGCGTTCCCATTGTAGACGACACGGACAGGCTTGTGGGCATACTCACTAACCGCGACCTGCGCTTTGAAACCAATTTCAATCAGCCGATAAACAACGTCATGACCAAAGAAAATCTCGTGACGGCGCCTGTGGGCACCACTCTCAAACAGGCTCAGGAAATACTCGGCAAACACCGTATCGAAAAGCTCCCGATAGTAGACAAAAACTTCAAGCTCAAGGGCTTGATTACAATCAAGGACATAGAAAAATCAATTCAGTATCCCAACTCAGCAAAAGACTCCAAGGGACGGCTTTTGGCGGGCGCCGCGGTAGGCATAGCAAAAGGAACGATGGAGCGCGTTGCCGCTCTGGTTGACGCGGGAGTCGACGTTGTTGCCATAGACACTGCCCACGGTCACTCCCGTTTCGTCGGTGAAATGGTGACTGCAATCAAAGAAAAATTTCCTGACTTGCCTGTGATTGCCGGCAACGTGGCTACGGCTGCGGCAACCGAGGCGCTCATCAAAGCGGGCGCTGACGTAGTCAAGGTAGGCATGGGACCCGGCTCCATATGCACGACGCGCGTTGTGGCGGGTATCGGCGTGCCGCAGATAACGGCCATTATGGATTGCGCCGAGGCGGCGGACAAGTTGGGCAAACGCATAATAGGCGACGGAGGCATCAAGTATTCCGGCGACATAGCCAAAGCCATTGCGGCAGGCGCAAGCGCCGTTATGATAGGCAGTCTGTTTGCGGGGACGCTCGAAAGCCCCGGCGCTATGGAAATTTTCCAAGGCAGAAGCTTCAAGGTCTATCGCGGCATGGGTTCGCTCGCGGCTATGGAGGCAGGCTCCAAGGACAGATATTTTCAGGAGTCGGCGACCAAGTTCGTGCCCGAGGGCGTCGAGGGCAGGGTGCCTTACAGGGGCGCTCTCGGAGAAATGGTGTTCCAACTCATGGGCGGTTTGAGAAGCGGCATGGGCTACGCGGGACAGCAGACAATAGACGGTATGCGCAAAAACGCGCGGTTTACGCGGATAACCAACGCGGGTCTGATTGAAAGTCATCCTCACGACATTTCGATAACAAAAGAGTCGCCCAACTATTCTACCAAGATATAAAACGAAAAATATGGACAAAATATTAGTTATCGATTTCGGCGGTCAGTATATTCAACTGATAGCGCGCGCAGTCAGAGAACAGAATGTTTATTGCGAAATCATGCCTTGGCGCGCGGGTATGGACAAAATCAGGGCATACGGAGCCAAGGGCATTATTTTAAGCGGCGGACCGCACAGTGTCTACGAGGAAAACGCGCCTCAGATTTCAGACGAAATTTTCAGTCTCGGAGTGCCCGTTCTCGGCATATGCTACGGTATGCAGTACATCGCGCACAGGCTCGGCGGCGTTGTGCGCACCGCGCCCGTCAGCGAATACGGAAAGCAGTATCTCAACGTGAATCAGTCCGAGCTGTTTTCTTCCGTCAAACAGAACAGCGTCGTCTGGATGAGTCACTGCGACTACATAAGCGAAATTCCCGCAGGCTTCCGCAGGACGGCGACTACGCCTACCTGTCCTGTAGCCGCGTTGGAGTGTGTCGAAAAGAAAATTTACGGCGTACAGTTTCATCCCGAGGTCAATCATACGGAATACGGCAGGCAAATACTCAAAAACTTTTTGTATTCCGTTTGCAAAATCGAGGAACGCTGGTCGATAGGCAATTTTGTCACCGAAAGCGTGGAAAAAATCCGCAAAAAGGTCGGGGACGGAAAGGTGCTTTGCGCTTTGTCGGGCGGCGTGGACAGCGCGGTCGCGGCGGCGTTGGTTCAAAAGGCGGTCGGAGACCGCCTGACCTGCGTTTACGTTGATCACGGATTGATGCGGAAAAACGAAACGGAGGAAATTATCAGAGTTTTCCGCGACGAAAGGGGATTCAATCTGATAGCGGTGGATGCGGGAGAGCATTTTCTTAACAAGCTGTCAGGCGTAACCGACCCCGAGCGCAAGAGAAAAATCATAGGCGAGGAGTTTATCCGGGTCTTTGAAAAGGAAGCTAAAAAAATAGGCGCGGTGGACTTTCTTGTGCAGGGCACCATATATCCCGACGTTATAGAAAGCGGCAGTCCTACGAGCGCGGTCATAAAGAGCCACCACAACGTGGGCGGTCTGCCGTCTGTCGTGGATTTCAAGGAAATACTCGAACCGTTGAGGGATTTGTTCAAGGACGAGGTGAGAAAGGTGGGCGTCGCATTGGGATTGCCCGACAGCATAGTTATGCGTCAGCCCTTCCCCGGTCCGGGACTTGCAATCAGGGTGCTTGGAGTAATAACTCCCGAAAAACTCGGTATTTTGCGCGAAGCCGACTACATTTTCCGCACCGAGCTTGAAAGCGCGGGACTCAACCGCGACATATGGCAGTATTTCGTTGTTTTGACCAACGCCAAATCGGTGGGGGTTATGGGAGATTTCAGAACGTACAGCTACACTGTTGCGTTGCGTGCGGTGACAAGCGTGGACGGTATGACGGCGGATTGGGCGCGGATACCGTTTGACGTTTTGGAGCGCATATCCAACAAAATCGTCAACAATGTGGAGCACGTAAACAGAGTCGTCTACGACGTCACAAGCAAGCCTCCCGCGACAATCGAGTGGGAATAAAATCAAACGGCTCCGCATTTTTCAGGCGGAGCCTTTTTCGGACTTGAAATGAATTTTTTGGCATTTGATATCGAAGCGGCAAACGGTTACAAGCCTTACAGCATTTGCAGCGTGGGTTACGTTATCGCGGACGAGAGCTTCAATATTCTACACAAAGAAAATATTTGGATAAACCCCAAAACGAAATATAACCTGAACGGCACGCGCAAAAACGTCGGCATAGATTTGCATCTCGACAAAGACGTGATTGAGCATGCGCCTGCATTCGGGCAGGTTTACGGCAGACTCAAAGATCTGTTGACGGACCCGACCGTGCGTGTGGTGGGGCACGCGGTGGAAAGCGACGTAAGTATGCTCAACAGCGCGTGCAGGCACAACAGACTTCCGTGCATCAATTTCGATTTTATCTGTTCGCAGCTGCTTTTCAAGCTTTATCGGGGCGACAAGGACGTGAGGGGGCTTGACAAAATCGCCGACGAGCTGGGGATAAGCTTTGCCCACCACGCTTCCGACGAGGACGCGCTTGCAAGTATGCTTACTTTAAAATATCTTTGCGAGGACAGCGCTCTTTCGGTAGAAGGTCTTTTGGAAAAATTCAACGTGCGTATCGGCAGCAACAGAAATTTCGTTGTAACGCGCACGGTTTCTCTGTCCGGACAAATAAGCAAAAAACGCGTTACTTCGGAGGCAATAAAAGCCATTTCCGAATATATACGTTCCAACAGACTGAGAAGCGCCCCCTGCGGCGCTCTCAAAGGAAAACTTGTCAGTCTTTCCCGCGCGCTGGAATGCTCGGGAGGCGAGGTTTTGCACAGCGTGATTAAAAAGATTTACGCCTGCGGCGGACAATATACCGCCAAGGTCAGCAAGGGCAGTATATATGTCAAAGAGGAGGGCGAGCCGTCCGAAACCGACGCCATGAGGGAAAAATATCTGTCGGAACTGCGCAAAAACGGCTTCGATTGCGAAATATTGAACGTAAAGGAATTTCTCGACAAATAAAATAAGCCCCCGTGCGAAACAGTGCGCACGGGGGCTTTTGTTATTAAAACTTTTTCAGATAACCCATTCGCCGTCCTCGAACAGAGCTACAACTTTGCCGTCGTAGTCTATACCTTCGACGTGCAAATCCTTTGTGCCTACCATGAAGTCGCAGTGCTCGATCGAGTCGTTTACGCCGAGCTTGTCAAGCTGCTCGACGGTCAGCTTGTCGCCGTTTTTGACGGTTGAGGGATAGCCCTTTCCGAGAGCAAGGTGGCAGCTGGCGTTTTCGTCGAAAAGGGTGTTGTAGAACAGAATGCCCAATTCGGAAATGGGGGAGTGTTTGCCGATTAATGCGATTTCTCCGAGATAATGGCTGCCCTCGTCCGTTTCCACGAGATTTTTAAGCGTTTCGTAGCCCTTTGCCGCGCCGAAGTTGCAAACGCGGCCGTCCTTAAATTCGATGAAGAAATCGTCGATGACCGTTCCGTTTTCAACAAGGGGAAGAGCGCTTTTGACGATACCGTTTACCTTGTACTTGTGGGGAGCGGTGAAAACCTCTTCGGTGGGCATATTAGCGGTGAAGTTTATTCCGTCCAGCGCTTTTTCGCCTGCGCCCGTCCAGATATGTCCCTCGGCAAGACCGACTTTTAGGTCGGTGCCTTTGGAGTTTGTCATGCGTATGTACTCGAAGTTGTGCTCGTTGAGGAATTTTGCTCTGTGTTCGAGTTTTTCGTTGTGTTCCTTCCATGCTTTGACGGGGTCTTTTTCGTTGAGGCGCATTGTCACCGCTATTGCGTCCCAAAGCTTGTCCACAGCCTGCTCGTCGGAGCAATTCGGGAAAATCTTTTTCGCCCAATTTACCGACGGTACGGGGACGATACACCAACGAACCGCGTTTGACATGGTGGCTTTTCTGAATTCTATGAATTTCTTGCTCGACGCCGTGGAATAAGCCTTGATTTTTCCCGCGTCGATTCCTTCGAAAATATCGGGGTCGTCCGAGGTTATGGAAATATGCGCGGCTTTTTGCGTCACGCCGTAAAGTTTTTGCGCGACCATCCATTCGGGAATGTCCACAAGCGTTTCCGTATCGGCGTGTTGGTATCTGATTTTGGAAAGCTTTTCGTCCTTCCAATAGACGAAAACGTCTTTGGCTCCGGCTTCAAAAGCGGTTTCGCCGATTATGCGGGCGAACTCGCCGCATTCTATGGGGGAGTTGATGATGAGAATCTGACCCTTTTGCAGGTTTACGCCTATTTCGACTGCCAGACGTGCGAATTGTTTTTGTTTTTCGTTGCTTAACATTTATATGCTCCTTGTTTTTATTGTTAAAATTTCAATGCCTGAGAAATATAGCCTTCCAGCTCTTCCGTCTTGATTCGGATTTGCTCCATGCTGTCGCGCATTCTTACCGTCACGGTGTCGTCCTCCAAGGTCTGAAAATCCACCGTTATGCAAAAAGGCGTGCCTATTTCGTCCTGTCTGCGGTATCGTTTGCCGATGCTTCCCGTCTCGTCATAGTCCACGTTAAAGCTTTTTGACAGCCTGTCGCAGATTTGCGCTGCGTTTTCTCCCAGCTTTTTTTGCAACGGCAGCACAGCCGCCTTGAAGGGGGCAAGCGCGGGGTGGAGTCTTAGCACGACGCGCGTTTCGTTGTTTTCAAGCGTTTCCTCGTCGTATGCGTTGGACAAAAAGGCGAGCACTACACGGTCGGAGCCCAAAGAAGGCTCTATGCAATAGGGCACGTATTTTTCGTTGCTCACGGGGTCGGTGTATTCCATGCTTTCGCCGCTTGCGTTCTGATGACACATGAGGTCGAAATCAGTTCTGTTGGCTATGCCCCACAGCTCACCCCACCCGAAAGGAAACAAAAATTCAAAGTCGGTGGTTGCCTTGGAGTAGTGGGAAAGCTCTTCCTTTTTATGCTCGCGCATTCTCAGTCTGTCGTCGGAAATCCCCAACGATTTGAGCCAATCGCGGCAGCGGTTTTTCCAGTATTCAAACCATTCGAGGTCTGTGCCCGGCTTGCAGAAAAATTCAAGCTCCATCTGCTCGAATTCTCTTATGCGGAAGATAAAGTTTCCGGGAGTAATTTCGTTGCGGAAGCTTTTGCCTATCTGTCCCACGCCGAAAGGTATTCTTTTGCGGGTGGTGCGGCAGATGTTTTTGAAGTTGACGAAAATCCCCTGAGCCGTTTCCGGTCTGAGGTACAGCGTGTTGGCGCTGTCCTCGGTTACTCCCTGAAAGGTTTTGAACATCAGGTTGAACTGCCTTATTTTTGTGAAATCACGGCTGCCGCACACGGGACAGGCAATTTCGTGTTCCTCGATAAAGCTTTCCATCTGCTCGTTTGACCAGCCTGCGATGTTTAATGAAAGCTTTTTTTTCGCGGCGTAGTTTTCGATAAGGTTATCCGCGCGGTGACGGCTTTTGCAGCTTTTGCAGTCCATCAGAGGGTCGTCGAATTTGCCGCCGAGATGTCCGCTCGCCCTCCAGGTTGCGGGATTCATGAGAATGGCGGAGTCAAGCCCCACGTTTGTGGGCGGCTCCTGCACGAATTTAAGCCACCATGCTCTTTTGATGTTGTTTTTAAGTTCGACTCCAAGCGGACCGTAGTCCCATGCGTTTGCAAGTCCTCCGTAAATTTCGCTGCCGGCATATACAAAGCCTCTGCCCTTGCAGAGATTGACCAGCTTGTCCATTGTTACCTTGCTGTCCATAAAAAAACCTCAAAAGAAATTTTATTACAATCTCGAAAAAAAGTCAATTGTAAACCCCGATTTAAAAAAATTTTAACTCTGCGCGCTTAAAAGGCATAAAAAAACGCGTTCAAAAGGCTTGTTGCCCCGACCGCGTTTTTACGTTTTAAAATTCGAGAGGAATTTTTACTTCTCCCTGCGCGCTGTGACACAGCGGACATTCCGTCCAGGCGGCTCTGCGCGTATCCTCGTGGCCGCACTCCGTGCATTTCCATTGAATTGCTTTTTCGCTGTTGTACAGCTTGTCCTTTTCGAGCTTGGCGTAAATCTGTTCGAGTACGAGATAGTGTGAGCGCTCCACCTCTGCAATCAGCTCGAAAGCCTGCGCGACGTCGTGAAAGCCTTCATCCTTTGCCACCTGCGCGAAATCGGGATAAATTGTGGTTGCTTGATTGAGTTCGTCCTGCGCTACGGATTTTATTTCCTCATTGAGCGTTCCCGCTTTGAAGGGGTATCCGGCGGTGAACTCTATGTTGGGCACTCTCTCTGTGCCGTTGTCGGTAATAAAGTCGTAAAAAACCTTGGCGTGCTTCATTTCGTTTGTCGCGTGCTCGGTGCATATCTGACCGACGTAGGCAAGTCCTTCCCGTTCCGCTTTGTCTTTGAGAAACTGATATCTTGCTCCGTCCTGACACTCTCCCGCAAACGCGCGCGCAAGATTTACGAAAGTTGTGGATTCCTTTAATTTCATGGTTTAAACCTCCGAAAAAAATTATGCACCTTTATGTTTGTCTTGATACGCAAAAAAAGAAATAATTTGTCATTTCCGCGGGAGAAATGCAATAAACTTTTAATACCGAGGACGGGAAAGGTTATGAAAGATTATATTGTGGAAAGGGTTTTGCAGTCGGCGGCATACGTAATTGCAAACAAAGCGACGGTACGCGCCTGCGCTTTAAAATTCGATGTTTCCAAATCGACGGTTCACAAGGATCTTACGGAGCGATTGGACAAAATCGACGCCGACTTGCGCAAAAAGGTGAAAGCCGTGCTTGACGTCAATCTCAACGAGCGACACATCAGGGGCGGAACTGCTACCAAGGAAAAATACAAATCGGAAAACGCGCAATGAAAAAGGGGGAGTCCGTCAGTCGGGCTCCCCGTTGCTTTTGTCGGCAATAAATTTTTCTTCCGCCTTGTCCCACAGGTTGTACCTTTCGGGATGCATGACTGCGGCGGTGATTCTGTCTTTTGCAAAGGGTATGTCCTCCTGAATCTTTTTCAAAAGCGTTTTCATATATTCTCTTTGCGTATGCTTGTCGGCGGGACAGGGATTGTGAACGACGGGCAGATTTTTGGCGTAAGCGGCAATATCTCTTTCGTCGATAAAAACCATAGGTCTGATTACCGTAATTCCCGTGCGGCTCATAAACGACTTGGGCGCAAAGGTATTGAGCCTGCCCTCAAAGCACATGGAAAGCAAAAAGGTTTCCACAACGTCGTCGGCATGATGTCCCAACGCAAGCTTGCCGAATCCCTTTTGTTTAAGAACGCCGTTGAGCGCGCCCCGTCTCATTTTGGAGCACAGGCTGCAAGGATTTGATTCCTTGCGGATTTCAAAAAGAATCTGCGCAATGTCGGTTTTTTCGACGGTATAGTCCACGTCAAGCTGCTCGCAAAATTTGCGCACGGGCGCGTATGCGTCCGCTTCGAAGCCCATGTCTACGGTGACTGCGGCAAGTTCAAACCGCTGCGGCGAAAATCTTCGGTAAGCGTTGAGCAGCGCGAGCAGCACAAGACTGTCCTTGCCGCCCGAAACTCCGACGGCGATTTTGTCCCCGTCGTCGATTAAGGAAAATTGATTTACGGCGCGTCTGAAAGGCGCAAGCAGCGTTTGCAGTTCCATGGTTCAATAATATCAGAAAAATCGGTGCAGTTCAACTTTTTGCGGACAAAAAGCCGAGCTTGATTGATTTTCGCGCCGCGTTGGTGTATAATTAAAAATCAGGAGAAAAGCTATGAGGTTTTGGGGCAGAAAAAAAGAGGAGCTTCCCGAAAAGACGGCGCCAAAGCTCAGACACAGATACAAGGTCGGGCTTGCTTTAAGCGGAGGCGGCGCCAAAGGCATAGCTCACGTCGGCGTAATCAGAGCCTTCAAGGAAACGGGACTTGACTTCGATTTTGTGGCGGGCACGAGCGTGGGCAGTCTTGTGGGAGCGGCTTACTGCGCGGGAATTTCATGGGAGGAAATGGCGGAGTTTTGCCGGTCGGTTAAAGAAAAGGACATAAGAAACAGCCGCTCCGTTTTTTTTCCGTCCGAATCCCGCAACATAGAAAGATTGGCTTACAGGCTGCTCGGCGGCAAAAATTTCAACGAGCTGAAAACGCCCTTCGCCTGCAACGCCGTCAATTTGGCGACGGGCGAGGAAAGGATTTTTACGCGCGGCAATCTTGCCAAGGCAATCAGTGCGAGCTGCTCGGTTCCCGTCATTTTTTCGGGAGTTGACATAGAGGGCGAGCATTACGTGGACGGCGGCTTGCTCAATACGATACCCTCCGACATCGCGCGCGGTATGGGAGCAGATTACGTGGTGGCTGTCGACCTCAACCCGACAAGAGGCGAGGGCACTTCGTCGCGCCGTTTGCTCAGCGTATTTTGGGCTACGTTCAACATAGCTATGAAAAGCACCGCCTACAAGGGGATTATGAATACGGACGTCATGATAGAGCCTGACCTTAAAAGGTTCAAATCCACAAAATTGGAGGGCGTTGACGAAATGATAGAGGAAGGCTATCGCGCGGCGTTGGAGCAGATGCCGGTAATAAAGCTTATGCTCGGCGCAAAGTAAGACAAGGAGAAACTTATGGCTGAAAAGAAAAACGACAAAAAGACCACGCGGGTGGCGAAAAGCAAATCGGAGCAGAAAAAACAGCTTGCCGGCTTTGCGGTGGGAGCCGCCGCAGCAGGGGCTGCCGCAGCGGCTGCGGCAGGAAAAGGAAAGTCAAAAAAGAAAAAGAAAACCATTGCCGTTGTGGCGGTGATTCTTGTGCTTGCCGTCATCGCGTGCGGCGCGCTGTATTATTACGACATAACGCCCTTCAACTTCGAGCTTGGCAGCTCGTACGGTTTTAAATATTATAAAAACGCGGTAAAAAAGGTCGTTTCAACCGTTGACGGCGAGCTTATCGTGCACATGATAGACGTTCATCAGGGGGACAGTATTCTTTTGCAGCTGCCCGACGGCAAAAATATGCTTATCGACGGCGGCGACAAGGACAGCAAAATCGCAGCGCATATTATAAATTATCTATTCGATTACACCGATTTAAAGGACGAAAACGGCAAAATAACGCTTGATTACGTTATGCTTACGCATACCGACGCCGACCACTGCGGCAGTCTCGACAATGTAATCGCGCACGAGGACATCAATGTGAAAAACGTCTACCGTCCTATGGTTGTCGCCGAAAGCAAATATTTTTCAAACGACCCGTTGAAGGAGTATGCCGAGGAAATGAATTATGCGGTGGATACCGTCACCACTCAGGCTTACTCCGACTTTATGAACGCCGTGTACGGCGAGCCGACGCTTGAAAACGTCTATTACAATCTCGAAGGCATGACGATAGGCGGGGAGGACGCGGGATACATATTTTATTTTTACAATCCGTCTGTGGAAATGTACAAAACCATTAGCTCGGCAAAGCAGAAAAACAACGTGTCGCCCATGATGCTTTTGGAGTTCAACGGCCGCAGAATTTTGCTTACCGGGGACAGCGACGAGGAGGCTGAGGACAATTTCATAGAAAACGTCAACAACCGTCTGTTCGACAACGATTTTGACGGAGACGTCGATGTGTTGAAGGTGGCGCATCACGGCGGCAGAGAGTCTACCAAGCAGGAGCTGCTTGATATGCTTATGCCCGAATACGCCATGATTTCCTGCGGTGAAAATTCTTACGGCCATCCCAGACCTGAAACTTTGGAAAAGCTTGCGGCAAAAAACACTCGGGTTTATTGCACTTACAGAAAATACTCGACGGGCGCGGAGGATTATCCTTACAGCTCGGATAAATTTGACGGAAACATCAGGATGAAAGTTGACTCGGAGGGAAATATCTCCTTTGATTTTGTCGCCGACCTTATAGAAAGCGCCAAGACAACAGCGTCATCAGGCAAAAGAGGCGAGCTTTTGCGCGCCGCGTTTATGGGACTGCGCCGCCGTTTTTACGCCTGAGCTATGCTTGTACTCAGCTTTGACGGCACGTCGCACGGAGCGGGATACTCCGCCGCGTTGAAAGGAGTGCCGCGCGGTTTTGAAATTTCCGTTGACAAAATCAAAAACGAATTGAGACGCCGCCGTGTCGGCGTGGGAAGAAGCGAAAGACAGCTTTCGGAAACGGACGAGATAATTTTTCTCAACGGGCTTGACAACGGGGTGACGACAGGCGCCGTATTGCGATTTTTCATACCCAACGCGGTTGAAGTTGCGTCCGACGGGACTAAACCTATCACGGCGATACGGAGCGGTCACGCCGATTTGGCGGGCTGCGTCAAATTGGGGCTTGAAAACGCCCGCCCCGTCTGCGAGGAGGCAAGCGCGAGAAATACCGTAGTCTATACTGCGGCGGGAGCGATATGCAGGCAAATCCTTGAAAAAAAAGGTTTAAGCTTTTTTTCCTACGCGGAGAAAATAGGCGGAGTCGAGACCTCTCAAACGGATTTCGACACGCAAAGTCTTTTGCAGTCCGAAAAGCGGCGCGTACGCTGTCCCGACCCTGCGGCTGCGCTCGCTATGGAAAAGGAAATAATTTCCGCCCGCGAAAGAGGGGAAACTTTGGGAGGCAGGGCGCGTGTGCTCTGTTTCGGGTTGCCGACGGGTACGGGCGAATTTAAGAGTCTTGAAAGGCGGCTGTCGGGCAGGCTGGTCGGACGGCTTGCCTCCATTCCCTCTGTCAAGGGAGTCTGGTTCGGAGACGGAGAAAACTATTTCCCCGACGAGCTTGCCGCAAAAGGGAATGAAATAATTTACGCCACAAATCGTTGCGGCGGCGTCGTCGGAGGCATGAGCAACGGCAGGGAAATCAGCGTAGCTTTGACCGTCAAGCCCGTTCCCACACGCAGAAAAAAATCGGAAACGATAGACATAGTTACCCGCAAAACGGTTGAGACGCATTTTGAACGCGCAGACGTTTGCGTGGTTGAAAGCGTCGGAGTAATCGCCGAAAATTTGCTTGCGTTTGAATTGCTCGATTGTATTCTGGAAGAAAACCGAGTAGTATTCCGCAGGTTTGACAAGAGCCTTTTCGACAGAGAAAACACGGTTTTCGCTACCGACGCGGTTGTGGCGGACAAGCTGGGACTTTATGGCGAAAATGTTTTTTGCTTTGAAAAGGGAGAACGCGCCAAGAGCTTTGAACAGGTGACGAAATTTCTGCAATTTTTGTCGGCGCGCGGCTGCGGCAAGGATACGCTTGTGGTTGCCGTCGGCGGCGGCTCGGTGGGGGATGCCGCAGGCTTCGCGGCGTCGGTGTTCTGTCGCGGCGTAAGGCTCGTGCAAGTTCCTACCACGCTTCTTTCGATGCTGGACAGCTCGGTTGGCGGCAAAACCGCCGTGGATTTTTGCGGAGTAAAAAACGCTGTGGGGACGGTTTATCCCGCCGAGACGACCTTGGTCGATTTTTCTCTTTTGGATTTTTTGCCGCGTTCCCTTGCGGACGAGGGCAGGGGAGAGCTGTTCAAGTACGCTTATCTTGACGAAAATATTTCTCGGCTGATTGACGAAAACGCGGATTTGAAGGTTCTTGTCGAGAGTTGTCTCAAATACAAGCAACGGATTGTTTCAATCGACGAGTCCGACCTGCTGCTCAGGCGAAAGCTGAATCTCGGACACACCTTGGGGCACGCTTTCGAGACGGCTTTCCGACTTCCTCACGGTCAGGCTGTCGCAAACGGATTGTTTTACGAAACTCAAATCGCCTGTTTTCTGAAAATTTGCAGCCCTGATTTCTGGAAAAAGAAAAGGGCAGTGTTGCAGCAAAACTTTGAAATAATTAAGGAGTTCGACGAAGAGCAGATTGTCGCTCTTTGTCAGTCGGACAAAAAAAATATATCCCGCAAAATTTCGCTTATGCTTCCCGACGGACGTTTCGGAGTGCGCGAAACTTTTTTGAACGCGGAAGAATTGAACGGACTTTTGAAAAGATGTTATTTGAACCGGGAAACTACAATTTCAATTCTCGTCTGAATTTCGGCGACAAATCGATAACCCACCGCGCGTTTATCTGCGGTGCGCTTGCCGAGGGGACGACCGAGATAGAAAACGCCTGCATTTGCAGAGACACGCTGTCGACGGCGGACTGTCTGAAAAAAATGGGGGCGGATTTTGTCTTTCGCGGAACGTCCGTTACCGTATACCCGCTCAAAGCTCTTCCCTCCCGAAACGAGCCTCTTGTGCTGGACTGCGGAAACAGCGGCACGACGGCGCGGCTGCTTGCGGGCGTCGCCGCGGGGCTTGGAATAAGAGCGGTGTTCAAAGGAGACGCTTCCTTGTCGCGACGGCCTATGGATAGGGTTATCCTGCCGTTGCGGGAAATGGGATTTGACATACGGAAAACCGACAACGCTCTTTTCGTGACGGGAGACAGCACTTGCGTGCGTGACGAAAGGGAATTGTCTTTTGAAACCTCATCCGCGCAGGTCAAGGGCGCGCTGTTGTTTGCCGCGCTTGTATCGGGCGGAACAATAAAAATAACGGAAAAAGTAAGGTCGCGCAACCACACCGAAATCATGTTAAGCCATCTGGGTGCGCGTATAAAAACGGACGGAAATGAAATCCGACTGGAAAAGAGCAGGATTAAAGGCGCAAAGTTAAAAATCCCCAACGACGTTTCCACCGCCGCATTTTTTATTGCCCACGGTTTGCTTGGAGACGGAGCGGTTTTGAACAATGTCGGCGTCAATCCCACGAGGACGGAATATATTTCGCTGCTTAAAGAAAGCGGCGCGAATATAGAAATCTCAAACGAAAAAAATGTCTGCGGAGAAGCGGCTGCCGATATTTCGGTAACAAGAAGCGCGTTGAAGCCTTTTATTTGCCGCAAGGAGCGGTCAAGGCTTTTGCTTGACGAAATACCCGCTCTCGCAGTTTTGGCGCTCACGGCAAAAGGCAGAAGCAAATTCGAGGGCGTCGGCGAGCTTGCCGCAAAGGAAAGCGACAGGCTTGCGGGCGTTTGCGGGCTTGCAAAAAGCTTGGGTGCGGACGCAGCAGTATGCGGCGACTGTCTTGAAATTTACGGAAAGGGGTATATCGAAGGAGGGCAGGCGGACACGCTGAATGACCACAGGCTCGAGTTGGCTGCGGCGACTGCGGGACTACACAGCAAAAGGGGCGTCGAAACGTCTTTCGGCTATGCCGACGTTTCCTGTCCCGATTTTCTGAAAATAATCGGAGCGGAAAAATTTCGGCTGGGACTGTTGGGCGGCGATATAAGTTCAAGCAAATCTCCGCTGCTTTTTTCGTTGTTTTCGGATTATTTCTCCGTGCCGCTAAGCTACGAGCTGTTTGAAACGGACGCAGCCCGTTTTGACGACACTCTTAAAAAATTGAAAACCTATGCCGACGGATTCAACGTGACAATGCCTTACAAAAGTAGGCTAAGCTCCGACGGTATGCCCTCGAACACGGTGCTTAACAAATGCGGACGGTTTTTGCCCGCCGTTACGGACGGCGACGGAGTTGTTTTGTCGCTTGCGGCCCACAAAATCGATGTAGAGGGCAAAAAACTGCTGCTCATAGGAGCGGGCGGCAGCGCGGCAGCGGCGGCCCGCGCGCTTGCGGACAGAGGGGCGAAACTCTGTTTTGCAAACAGAACGCAGGAAAAAGCGCGTGAATCGGCGAGTCGCTTCGGAGGAAAAATTTACGAAAAAGGAGTTGTCTGCGACGGGATTCTTAGCTTTGTACCCGTATTCGACAGGCTGCTTTTCGCGGACGAAAAGGACGTCGCGGCGGCTGAATTTGTGCTGGACGCATATTATTTTCGCGATACGCGCCTCCTGCAATGCGCGCGAAAGTACGGAAAAATCGCAGTGGACGGATTGGATATGCTCTTTTTTCAGGCAATCAAAGCCTTCGAGATTTTTACGTCCGTCAAGGCGTCCGATGCCGACACGGAAGCGCTTTATGCGCTGTTCAGGAGTAAAATATGAAAATACTTGTTTTAAACGGAGTAAATCTCGGTCGCCTTGGAAAGCGTCAGCCTGAAATTTACGGCTTTGACACTCTGCGCGCTTTAAACAAAAGGTTAAAGCGTTACGCATCGGCAAAAAACATAACTCTGAAATTTTTTCAGACCGACAGCGAACCCGCTTTGCTCAAAAAAATTAACCGTGTTTCCTTAGACGCGATTATTTTGAACGCGGGGGCATGGTCGCATTATTCCTACGCGGTGCGCGACGCTGTGGCGGCTTGCTGCGTACCCGTCGTCGAGGTGCATTTGTCGGACATAACGGCGCGCGAGTCTTTCCGAAAAATCCGCGTGCTTGAAGGCGTCGTTGCTGCTGCGTTCTGGGGAGAGGGCTTGGGCAGCTACGAAAAAGCCGTTGATTTTCTTGCGGCGGAGGCAGTACGATGAAAAAAAATCTGGCGCTTATCGGAATGTCGGGCACGCTCAAATCCACAGTCGGGCGCAGGCTGGCGAAAAAATTGCAGTTGTTGTTTATAGACACTGACGATATGATTGAGTTTGAGACGGGCAGGAGCATTCCGGAAATTTTCGAGCTTGCCGGCGAGGACTATTTCCGCAGTCTCGAAAGAAAGCTGGTAGCGTCTCTTTCCGACTATGACGGCGCAGTTATTTCTACCGGCGGCGGAGTCGGAGCAGACGACGAAAATATGAGGGCGCTTTCGGAGCACTGTACGGTAGTCTGGCTTGACGCGACGCCACGCACAATTTTTTACAGACTCAAAAACACAAAGCGAACCAGACCTAAGCTTGAACCGTTCAGCCTCAAAAAGGTGGAGGAGCTTTGCCTGTTGCGCAAAGCGGATTACGCAAGACACGCCGATGTGAAAATCGACACGGATTTTTGCAATGCCTCTCGGGTGGCGCAAAAAATAACGGATTTTCTCGATTGCGGCGTCAAGTTGCAGAATAAATGACAACAAACCCGCCTTGCGAAGCAAATCGCAAGGCGGGTTTGTTACTCTTTTTTCTTATTTTTTGTTTTTCCGTCGCTGTTGCTTATTTTGTTCAGGAGATATACCGCCAGCACGATAATACCCGTAACCAAAAAAATTCCCACCATACCGATACCCATTATCGAAAGAGATTTGAGTATATTGTCCGTTTTGACGTTACGGAAAAAATTTAAAATCGCGTAACCTATATTTACAAAAAATTCATGCATAAATCGTTGTCTCCTTTCAGCCAATCATGCCCTGCACAATGGAAAGTATTAGCCCTCCTGCAATCACGGACGCTATTTGTCCGGAAACGTTCACGCCTACGGAGTGCATAAGCAGGAAATTTGATTTATCTTCTTCAAGCGCCATTTTTTGCACGACTCGCGCCGACATGGGAAAAGCCGAAATCCCCGCCGCGCCTATCATGGGGTTTATTTTTTCTTTGCTGAAAATATTGAGCAGTTTTGCAAGCATCACGCCGCCTATTGTGTCTACGATAAACGCGATAAGTCCGAGTCCCATTATAAGCAGCGTATTGAATTGGAGAAATTCGGCTGCTTTCATTTTGGAGGCGACGGTTATTCCCAAAAACAGAGTAATTACGTTTGCAAGCACGTTCTGCGCCGTGTCCGAAAGCGAGTTGAGTACGCCGCACTCACGGATAAGGTTGCCGAACATGAGAAAACCAATCAGCGCCAGCGCATCGGGAGCAAACAGCGCGACAATCATCGTGACGATGATGGGGAAGAGGATTTTCGTAAGTTTGGAAACCTTTTTCCCCGAATAAGCCATTTTTATCTGTCTTTCCTTTTTGGTGGTGCACATCCTGATAACGGGCGGCTGCACGACGGGAACCAAAGCCATGTAGGAATAAGCCGCTACCATGATTGCCGCCATATAATCGGATTTAAGCATGCCGGCGACATAAATGGAGGTAGGACCGTCTGCCGCTCCGATGATTGCAATGGACGCCGCGTCTTTAAGCTCGAAACCGAGCAGACTTGCGGTAAACAGCGTAAAAAAGATTCCGAATTGCGCCGCCGCGCCGAAAAGCATAAGCTTTGGATTTGTCAGCAGCGGTTCAAAATCTATCATTGCGCCGATTCCGATAAACAACAGCAGGGGAAACAACTCGTGAGAGTCGATTCCGATTAAGAACAGAAAATCAATGACCGCCTGTACTCCCGTTCCTTCTTCCGCAATCGGCAGATTCATCAATATGGCGCCGAAGCCCATAGGGAGCAGCAGCGCGGGCTCCATTTTTTTTGCAATTGCCAGATAAATAAGCAGACCGCCTATGCACCACATTATGACGCCCGGCAGGGTGATATTGGTAAAATTTTGGAATAGTTGTCCCATAACTCATTTACTCACTTCAAAACAAGCAGCGGAGTGTTTGCTTCCACCGCGGAGCCTTTGTTTGTAAGAATACGCGCGACCACTCCGTCTTTTGCCGCAACGATTTCGTTTTCCATTTTCATAGCTTCCAGCACAAGCAGGACAGAGCCTTTTTTTACCGCGTCTCCGACGGATACGTTGATTTTGACTATCGTGCCCGGCATAGGCGCTGCGACCGTGTCGCCTTCTGCGGGCGAGTCCGTTCCCGAAGGCGACGACGTTTGTTCCCGACAGTCGACACAAACGGATTGTTCAATCGATTCGGACGTATATACGCCGTCGTATTGGTCAATGGGCAGCGGCTCCGCAGTTTCCGCTTCCACCTCGTAAGTGCGTCCGTTTAAAGTAATAACGTATTTCATTTTTTCAATTCCCTGATAGATTTAAATCTCAGACAATTAAGCGGCACTCCCGCTTTGTCGGCGACGATTGCCATGAGCAGGGCAGCGGTTTTCGGCTCCACGTCGTGCAGCTTTATTTGTCCCGCCGAGCCGGGCGCGGTTTTGTCTGCTGCGGTCACCGAGTCGGTTGAAACGGTTTTGTCGGCGTCTTCCCTTTTTTGCTTCCGTTTGATTTTTCTGACAATCAGAAAGACAGTTAAAGCAAGCAGTAACAAAACCGCAACAAACGCCCCGTATCCCAAAATTGCGGATAAGGTGCGGTCGGCAGGGGGTATTTCGGAAAAAAGCATTGTTTTCATATCTTCTTTTTTTGATTTTAAGTCTGACGGCTTTTGTCTGTTCAAATTCGACAAGGTTTCGTCAATGGAGGGAAAAAGCTTTTGTTCAAGAAATGTGTCCTACGGCGCAAGTACCATAGGACACATCTGAGTTCAAAATATTATCTTATCCGTTGGCTTTTTTTCTGCGGGGCTTCCATTTTCTGATTAACAGAATAAGAATTGCGATAAGCATGAGCGTCGTCACGATGAGGGAGGACATGACTATCCAGTTGATAGGCTCTTTTTCCGTCGTGTCCGTGTTGCCGCTGTCATCTTCGACGGGATTTTGCAACTCGTACAGATAGGTTCTGAATTCCTGAATGTTTTCAAAATTCAGTTCCTTTTCAAAGTCGATAAGATAGGTGCCTTCTTCAAGCAAATTGCCGTCGCTGTCGAGATAATACTTTTTGTTGAAGTTTTCGACCATGGTTTTGAGCTTGGCAAGCTCTTCGGTATCTTCCTCGTTCTTTACCTTTGCAGCCTGCTTTCTGACGAGCTCGAGGTCGTCGGTTTCCGCCGCTTCGAAATATCTGTAATCCAAACCGGAAACGTTTCCGAAAGAGGATGTGACGGTGAGCTGCTCCATAATAATGCTTTCCTTGTCAAAGTCGGACGAAGTAAGCACTGTTTCGACGTCGTCAAGAGGCTCGCCGTCCACGTCTTTGCCGAACAGTTTCATGTAGTCCTCTTCGGTAATGGTAGCGCAGTAAGCCTGATCGAAAAGGGCTATTCCCTGCACATACTGTTCTTCGGTCGCGTTTCTCGAACCGAGCCACAATTCGAGGTAAACCGTCTTGGCTTCGCTGCCCACGGCAATATAGAAGTAATATCTGACGTAGCCGTTGCCTTCTTCCTCGTTTTCCGCCGCGTAAGCCGTGCCGTCCATAGCTTTGTCGTAGCCCGAAAGCACGTTTCTGCCGTCCGTCAGATATACGTAGGGGACGGCGTCTCCAATGCCTTTGGCAAGCACGCTTATTTTATAGAAAGTGTTTGCCGAAAGAGAAATTGACGCGGACTGAACGCCGGCGGAGGTTTTAACCTTGTTGTTTATCATGAGAACCGACCTTGCGTCGTCGTCTTTAAGCGGGAAGTCGTTTTCTCCTATTCCCAACTCTCCGAGCAAAGAGGAATTGTTTTTAAACAACAGACCTGCCTGAATGTCTCCGATGGCGTTGGGAGCAAGCGTGCCGTTGCCGCCGATAGCCGTGTTGCCCGAAACGTAAAGCGTCCAATTTGCGGGTCTCACTACGGTTTCCAGTCCCGAATTGTTGAGCGGAATGTTGAAGGACGGGTTGCTTATCAGGTTGTCGGTATCGAAAGTCTGGTCGAGATCGACAGTCTTGATGGTGGAGCTTGACGAGGTTCCGTTAAAGTCGCTCTGCTCGATTTCAAAGAGCGCAAGCTCGGCAATGTACAGCGTTCCCGAAGGAATAACTCCGCCCGCGGCGTAGTTTTTCATTCCAAGATAAATTTCAAGCGTCAACTCTATTGCCTGTGAGTTGGAGGGTTTGATGTAAAACTGATATTCCGTCCAGCCGTTGAAGGTATCGTTTTCGATGTCTTCGTCGGTGTTGATTTTTTCAAAATAGGTTGTTTTGCTTGCCGCCGCGCTGTTGGTGTTGTCGAAAAGGTAAATATACGCGCCCGTATTTTTTGCGACGTTTTCCGTTCTCACCCATACGCTCAATCTGTAAGACTTGTTTATCGAAGGCGGATTGACGGTAAAGGAGGAGTAAGTGACGCCCGCCTTGGTATCCGAAACATTGGTTATTCTTGTTATGCTTCCGTTCTCGTCGTCGGTGAAGGGAAGAAATTCAAACTGCTGCTTGTATTCCTCGTAGGTCAAAAGGTCAACCGTGCCGAATTCGTTTTCGCGGGTGAGAGTCTGGTCTGACTCTTCCGCATCGGAGGAATCGAAGGTGTGACCGATGTAGAAGCCGTCCTCGTTTTCCGTCTTTTCCTCTGCGTTGTTGTTGAGGAAAGCGCCTTTGGAAATTTTTTCGCAGGAAATTTCACCGAAGAAAGCCGTGCCCATGGAGGGATTTTCGGCAAACTCCGTCTGTCCGAGTCCCAATTCAAAGTACAGTGTCTGGCTTGTGTTCTTTGCTCCTTCGATATAGAAGGAATATTGCTCCCATGCGCCCGCGGTGCTGATGTTTTCCATTCTCACTGCGTAGTAGTCGGAGGAAGCCTGGCTGTCGGAGGTCCTCAGCGCGACGTAGGCTCCGTGCCCCGTGATGGAGTCGGTTTTTACCCAAACGGAAACTTTCAGGTATTGGCTTGACGCAACGCTGAAAGAGGAGGAGAGCACGCTGGCCGCCGTTTCCTCGGCGTTGCTTATCATGAATATTCTGCTGTTTTCCGAATCGGCTACGGGATAACCCGGGTTAGTCGTGTTGTTCAAGCCCTTTTGTCCCAAATCGTAAACAACCTTGCCGTTCCACTCGTCCTCCTTTGTGTCCACAACGCCCATAAGGGTGTCGGAGTCCACGACGGAGTCGCGTTTCGTCCAGCTTGTCGCCGTCAGAGGATATTGCAGATTCTGCGCGTCCGCGTAAGTGTACTTGAAATCGCTGTTTGAAATATCCAGCGACGAGGTTTCGCCGTCCGGTCTCGTGGACTCGATGTTGGAGGGAATAACTTCCTTCCACAACGCGAGCACAAGCGAAACGACGATAACCGCAACCGCAACGACGGCTATGAGCGAAATAATCATAGCCTTTTTGCTTTTCAAGGACTTTGCTGCGGAGCCGGAAGAATTCGCCTGCTTGTAGCTGGCTGGCGTGTAGCGATTGTCGGATTGTTTTTTACTCATTTGATTCACCCTGTTCAGTAAAAAATTTTAAGCATAATACGGCATAGTAAACACTATGCTCCGACTATTTTAATACAAACAGAGAAAAAAAGCAATAACATTTACTTGGTTTGTTAAATTTTTCTTAAATGGGTAAAATATTTTTGATTAAGGCTCGCTTGGAGAACGAAAATGAAAAATTGGCTCAGAATATTTCTGATTGTCCTTTCCGGCTGCGGAATAGGCTTTATAAACGGTTTTCTCGGAGGCGGAGGCGGCGTGCTGGTCGTCGCCGTTTTTCTCGCGCTTTACGCCCTGCCGCAGAAAAACGCCCACGCTACCGCGCTTCTCGTAATTCTTCCGATAAGCTTAATCAGCGCGCTGGTCTATCTGCTAAACGGCAGCGTTGATTGGGAATACACTCTTTTTGCGACAATCGGAGTTGTTGCGGGGGGAGCGGCGGGCGCGCTGCTGCTCAACAGGCTCAGCGGCAACGTCGTCAAGCTCATATTTTCCCTTTTGCTGCTCGCGTCGGGAGTGAGGATGTTTTTATGACAGTTTGGCTTATCGTATTCGGCTTCATATCGGGTATACTCGGCGGCATGGGCATGGGCGGCGGCACGCTTTTAATCCCTTTGCTAAATTTTCTCGATATAGAACAGCAGACAATTCAGGCAATCAACCTTATCAGCTTTTTGCCCATGGCGTGCGTAGCGCTCGGACTGCATTTCAAAAACAAGCTGGTAAAGCCCCGCCGTACCCTGTGTATGATAGCTCCCGCCTGCGCGTTTTGTATTCTGGGCGCGCTGCTTACCAAAAACACGTCTTCCGAGGTATTGAAAATCTGCTTCGGCGTGTTTATGCTCCTGCTGGGCGTGTGGCAGTTGATTTTGTCCGTAAGACAGATGGTAAAGGAAAGAAAGACAGACAAGGAAAGGTCGCTTTTTTTCGATACGGAAAATTAAGCTTCAAGCCCCCGACGCGTGCGGGGGCTTTGTCGACAAGCCGTATGTGCATTCCCGGACAAGCGCGATGTTCGGTAGGTCGGACAGAGGTGAAAAAATCGGCGAAAAAAGCGTTTTAACAATTTACATTTATTTTTTCATGTGTTATTATGAAACATATTCATAAGTGAAAGCGATAAACTAGCCGATTAGGATTAAAAGGGAGGCTTCAAGGTTTTGAGAAAACATACAAGAACCTTCAAAAAGGGGATTCATTTTCCCGATATGAAATATCTCGCAAAGGACAAGCCTATCGAGCCGATGCCGCCGTCGGAGCATTATTTCGTGGCGTTGAGTCAGCACATAGGCGCGCCTGCCAAGCCCGTCGTTGAAGTTGGCGCGACCGTTGCGGCGGGCACTCTGATTGCCCGCGCAGACGGGATGATTTCCGCAAACGTATTTTCTCCCGTGAGCGGAACGGTAGCGGGAATAGAAACGAGAAAAAACAAGCAGGGCGCAAACGCTCCCTTTATCCATATAAAGAACGATTTTAAAAACTGCGAAGAATTTATGCCTCCCGCGGACGTCTCCGACGCACGTGCGGTTAGGGAGCGCATAGGAGAAGCGGGCATAGTGGGACTTGGCGGCGCGGGGTTTCCTACTCTCGTCAAGCTCAGTCCCTCCAAACCCGTGGATATTTTGATAATCAACGCCGCCGAGTGCGAGCCTTATCTCACTTGCGATTACAGAGTTATGCTGGACAGAACGGAGGAATTTGTCAAGGGAGTAAAAATACTTTCAAGCTGTCTGGGCGTCGCGCGCACGGTGATAGGTATAGAAGAAAACAAAATGGAGGCTTATGAAAAGCTGCGCGCCTTCGACGGGTTTGAGCTGATTCTGCTTGAAAAGAAATATCCGCAGGGCGGAGAAAAGCAGCTGATTTACGCCTGCTGCGGCAGAGTGGTTCCCGCAAAGGCTCTTCCCATGGACGTCGGCGTCGTGGTGCAGAATGTCGCCACCGCGCTGGCGGTTTACGAAGCAGTGGAAAAGGGCAAGCCTCTTTACGAGCGTGTGGTTACCGTGAGCGGCAAGGGAGTTGCGGAGCCGAAAAACCTGCTTGTAAAAACGGGAACGCTTTTCGAGGAGGCGTTGGATTTCTGCGGCGGAATTTCCGAGGACACGCAAAAGCTGATTGCGGGCGGTCCCATGATGGGTACGTCTCTTTACGATGCGTCGGGTGTTTTCACAAAAACGGATTCGGGGCTTTTGGCGCTGACGGGAGAGGAGGCAAACGTCAGTCAGCCCTCCAATTGCATAAGCTGCGGCGCGTGCGCGAGAGCGTGCCCCATGAATCTTATGCCGATGTACATTGATTTTTACGCGTTGGCGGGAGATTTCAAGACCTCGGAGAAATACGGAACCAATCACTGCATAGAGTGCGGATGCTGCGCCAACGTCTGTCCCGCAAAGCGTCCGCTCGTGCAAAGCATACGCTTAGCCAAGGCAAAGCTCAGGGAGAAGGCAAAATGAGCAAATTCGTTTATTCCGGTTCGCCCCACGTCACGGGGCGCAGGACGACAAAGGGAATAATGCTGGACGTTGTCATAGCGCTTTTGCCGGCGACGGTTGTCGGCTGCGTCTATTTCGGCTGGAAAGCGCTTCTCATCGTTGCTATAGCGGTGTTGACGGCCGTGCTGACGGAAGTGCTGTACCGCATGATTTTCAACAGAGAAACCTTTAAGGAAGCAATCAAAATAGATTTTTCGAGCGTCGTCACGGGACTGCTTATCGGACTCAATCTGGGCGTGCAGGTGGCTTGGTACGTACCCGTTTTCGCTTCCGTTTTCGCAATCGCCGTTACCAAAATGCTTTTCGGCGGAACGGGAAGAAATCTTTTCAATCCGGCGATTGCAGGCAGAATTTTCGTATTCATCAGCTTTTTGTCCGTGATGACCAAGTTCGACACTCTGCCGGGCGGCGCGGAGCTTGTCGGGGCTACGCCTTTGGGAAACCTGCTTGCCGAGGGCAGCGCGGGCGTGAGCAATCTCGATTTGTTTTTGGGGCGCGGCGTCGCAGGCTGCATAGGCGAAACGTGCAAGGCTGCGTTGATTGCCGGCGGACTTTATCTCGTTGTCAGAAGGGTAATCAACGGACTGTATCCGTTGATTTACATTGCGGTTGCGGGGCTTTTCACCGTTGCGTTGAAGGGCAGCTTTTCGTATTTTCTGCCCACTATCCTGTCGGGAGGGCTTATGCTCGGCGCAATCTTCATGGCAACCGATTACGTAACCACCCCCAACACCTTTTGGGGCAACGTGCTTTACTTTGCCATGCTCGGCTTGCTTACGGCGGGACTGAGGCTTGCGGCGGAGATAGAGACCGTTTCCTTCTCCATTCTGATTATGAATATCATCTGTCCGTTAATCGACAGATATATCGTGCCCCGTCCCTTCGGAAAGCGCAGGGAAAGAAAAGCAAAGGAGGCAAAAGCATGAAAGGCAGAGAGTTTTTTTCAAGCGCGTCCTTCAAATCGATAGTAGTGCTGATTCTAATCGCCGTCGTGCTGGGCGGCGCGCTTAGTATACTCAACGACGTGCTCTACGTATCGGCGGAGGAGGAAGTAAACCGCGCAATCAAAAAGATTTACGGCAGAGAAATCGGCTGGGAGGAAAAGGAGCTTGACGCCGAGTTTTCGTCAAACGACGACTACGGCGAAATAAACACCGTATATCTTTTGGAGGACGGAAATTATCTCGTTCAGTCGACGGGCGCGGACGGATACAAAAAGGGAACGGTCACGCTTTGGGTGGTGCTTTCCTTTGACGGCGGACAATTGAAGGGAATAGAAAAAATTTCCTACGCGGGCAACCAATCCCAAAGCCTTATGTCCAAATTCGGCGACGAGCAATACAAAAAATATCTTGAAGATTTCGACGGAGGGTACTTTGATTCCTCCGATTCGCGGTATATCGTGGGCGGAGCAACCTACACGTCGCACGCGATTACAAATTCGGTAAACATGGCGTTGTTTTACGCCGAAAACGCTTTGGGAGGAAATGCAGATGAGAGTTAAGGATATAGCTCTGGACGGCGTGGTTCGGCAGAATCCCACGTTCAGGCTGGTTCTGGGCACCTGTCCCACGCTTGCGCTTACTACAGCCGCCTTCAACGGCATAGGCATGGGGCTGTCGGTTACTTTCGTTCTTATATGCAGCAACGTGTTCGTTTCTCTTTTGCGGAAAATAATACCCGACAAGGTGCGTATTCCGGCTTTCGTCCTGATTATCGCCACATTCGTCACCGTCGTACAGATGGTTCTCAAAAAATTTATGCCGGATTTGTACGATTCGCTGGGAGTATTTCTGCCGCTGATTGTCGTCAACTGCATTATTCTCGCCCGCGCGGAGTCCTTTGCGAGTCACAACAAGGTGGGCTATTCGGCGCTTGACGGTCTGTTTATGGGACTCGGCTTTACCGCCGCGCTCACGCTTATGGGCGCGTTCAGGGAAATTCTCGGCAACGGCACCTTTTTCGGCATAAAGCTGTGGGATTTTCAAATAGCGTTTTTCAGCTCGGCGGCGGGAGCCTTTCTTACCTTCGGGCTGTTTATCCTAATATTCAACGTGATTTACAACGCCGCAAACAACAGGGCGAAGCACAAGCACGCCTTGCATGAGAACGGAAGCGCAACCGAAAAGAGCGCTCAGGAGGCATGATATGGCAATCGGCGCGTTGATAATCGGTGCTGTTTTCGTAAACAATCTTATATTGGTGCAGTTTCTCGGTATTTGTCCTTTTCTCGGCGTTTCCAAAAAGGTGGAGTCCGCGTTCGGCATGGGCATGGCGGTCATATTCGTCATGACGGTCTCCTCGCTCATTTCCTTCGCGCTCTATCAGTATGTTCTTGTGGCGCTCGGGTTGGAGTATCTGAAAACCATAGTTTTTATTTTCGTCATTGCAGGTCTGGTGCAAATCCTGGAAATGGTGCTTAAAAAATTCGCTCCCGCGCTTTACAGGTCGATGGGCGTTTATCTGCCGCTTATTACAACCAACTGCGCAATCCTCGGCGTTGCCGAGCTTAACATAATGGGAGGATACACCCTGCTCACCGCAACTCTCAACGGCTTGTTTTCGGGGGTGGGCTTTACGCTTGCAATAGTATTGCTCGCGGGACTGCGCGAAAAGCTGGACAAGCTCCCCATAGCCAAGCCTCTCAAGGGCTTTCCGATAACGCTGATTACGGCTTGCTTTATGGCGATGGCGTTTTACGTTTTCAATTCCGTCACGCTCGGAGGTTGACATGGAATCGTTGATGTTGTTCAAGGATATAAATTGGAAAAGCTTCGGAATCGTAGTCGCGATTATGGCGGGCATAGCGATATTTTTCGCAATGCTGATAATAATAATTTCACGTTTTTGCGAAGTCAAGGGCGATCCGAGAGTTCCCGAAATCGTTTCACATCTGAGCGGAGCTAACTGCGGCGGCTGCGGACATCCCGGCTGCGAAGGGTTTGCGCGCGCGCTGGTTGAAGGCAAGGCAAGTCTTGACGATTGCGGTCAGACAACAAAAGCCAACAAAATAGAAATTTCCAACATACTCGGAATAAATTATTCCGGCGGAGAGGAGACCGTGGCGGTGGTGGCGTGCTGCGGAGGCATAGCCTGCGACGACAAATATTCCTATCAGGGTTACGGAAGCTGTATTTCGCAGCAGCTGCTTGCGGACGGCAGAAAAAAGTGCGAGGTGGGGTGCATGGGCGCAGGCAGCTGCGTGGACGTATGCCCCAATTTTGCCATTCAGGTTCACAAAGGGGTGGCGGCAGTAGACAAGGATTTGTGCATAAGCTGCGGGCTGTGCATACGTACCTGCCCCAAAAATCTTATAAAGCGCATACCCAAATCGGCAAAGGTTTACATTGCGTGTTCCTCTCAGAACAGGGGCAAGGACGTTATGGACGTGTGCAAGGCGGGCTGCATAAGCTGCGGTCTGTGCCAAAAGGTTTGCCCTCACGACGCAATACATCTTGTCAACAACGTGCCGATAATCGATTACGGCAAATGTACTGGATGCATGACCTGTCTTGAAAAGTGTCCTCGCAAGTGCATAAGAAAATGCTGATTGACAGGCGTTAAAAAATTGTTTTAAAGAAAAATGCCGTGTGAATATTTCAAAAAAGGTATTTACAGGGCATTTTTTTTATGCTATGATAAACGTGCAAACGAGAAAAATGCGGAACGGTGAAGAAAAATGATTGAAGCAAACAAAACTGTCGAAAGAATAGGTCTGATAGACCTCGGTTCAAATACGGCTCGTCTCGTCATATTCGACGTGCTTGAAGGCGGCTACTTTATGGTGGCGGACGAAATGGTGGAAGCGGTGCGTCTCGGAGAAACGGAGATAGACGGCTCGCTCAAACAGACGCGGGTTATGCAGGCAATAAACACGGTAAAGGTGTTCAAAAAGCTTTGCGCTGTGTTCCGCGTGGACAAAATTCTCGCCGTGGCGACAGCGGCGGTGCGTCGCGCGAAAAATCAACGCACCTTCCTCAACGAGATGTTCGGCTCTACGGGACTCAAATTCAAAGTGGTTTCCGAAGAGGAGGAGGCCAATCTCGTCTATCAGGGCGTGATAAATTCGATGGAAATCCCCAAGGGGCTGATTATGGAAATAGGCGGCTCCGGTACCAAATTCGTGTATTACAACCGCCGCAACATTCTGCATACGGAGGTTTTTTCCTTCGGCGCCGCGACGCTTGCGGAAATGTTCGGAGGAGCGGACGTCGCTCCGGAGGAGACGGAACGCAAGGTCGCGGAGTTTTTCAGGCAGCAGCTCGAAACGGTCGATTGGCTGGACGAGCTTGACCCTGAAACTCAGTTTATAGGCGTGGGAGGCTCTTTCAGAAATCTTTCCGCGCTGGCTCGCCGTATGCGCAAGTATCCGCTCGACATGACGCACAATTACAATCTGCCCGTAACGGACCTTAACGCGATATGCGATATGCTGAGAACCGCAGACCCATCCAAAAAGAACAGGATAAAGGGCTTGACCTCTGTGCGCGCGGACGTTTTTCCATGCGCTCTGACGGCGATAAAATGCGTTGCCGACACGTTGGGCTTTTCCAAAATAATCACCTCCGCGTGCGGTTTGAGGGAGGGTATAATGTTCAATTACGCCGTGCCGCTTACGCTGGAAAAGCCGATAACCGACGTGCTCGGGCACAGCATACTGACTTATCTGAATTATCTTGGCTGCAACGTGGCGCACGCCGAGCAGGTTTACAATCTGACGATACAGCTGTTCAAGCAGTTGAGAGTGCTGCACAAATTTCCCCGTATGTACGTGCGGGTGCTGCGAGTGGCGGCTCTGTTGAACGAGGTGGGCAAGACCTTCAAATATTACGACAATGCGCGACACGCCGCGTATATGATACTCAACTCCAACCTTTACGGCATTTCCCACAGGGACATCGTGCTTGCGGCTTATGTAACCGACGTATTCAACAAAAACGAGGCTCCGCTCACCGATTGGGACAAGTTCAGGGAAAAGGGCATAATAACCGACGAGGACGTGGAGGCAGTCAAAAAGCTGGCGGTGATTTTGGGGCTTGCGGTTGCTTTTGACAGAAGCAACGCGGGAGTTATCATGGAAATCAACTGCGACGTGTTGGGCGACAGCGTTATCATGAAAACGGAGGTCATAGGCGACACCACGCTGGAAATGCGGGACGCCAACAGATGCGTTACGGACTTCCGCAAAGTGTTCAAAAAAAATCTCGACATTATCTGAAAGAAGATGAAAACGGTGCTTGCGTCTGCCTCTCCCCGCAGGAGAGAACTTTTGAAAAGCATACTTACGGATTTTTCCGTGCACCCTTTTTCGGGGGAGGAAAATCTGCCGCCCGACAAGCCCGCTCGGTACGTCAAATCGCTTGCAGCTTTGAAAGCCTGCGAGGTTGCTCGGCTTTTTCCCGACGCGACGGTTATCGGAGCGGATACGGTTGTCGTCTTCGGCGGCAGAATCATAGGCAAACCCAAGGACGAAAAGCAGGCTTTCGACATACTGAAAGAACTGTCGGGCAAGACGCACTCGGTTTACACGGGCGTGTGCGTCGTGCGCGGAGGGAGGAAAAAGGCGTTTGTGCGAAAAAGCAGGGTGCTGTTTTTTCCCCTTACGGACGAACGGATAAACTCTTATATCGCTACCGGTTCGCCTATGGACAAGGCGGGCGCTTACGGCATACAGGACAGCGGCTTTGTCAAAAAAATCCGCGGCAGCTATTCCAATGTTATGGGACTGCCTGTGGAAAAGCTGCGCAAAATACTTAAGAAAGAGGAACGAAATGGCTAAATACGAGCTGATTGCGGACATAGGAACCGATTTTGTCAATATGTCTTTGAAAAACGCGGATTTTGTTTTGCGGGAGCCTGCGCTGGTTTTGGCGGACGCCCGCAACGAAAGCGATTTTCTTTCCGCGGGACTTGCCGCCAAAAGGGCAGCCGACTCGGAAAACTCGAAGCTTGTCTATCCTTTCGCCGAGGGCTGCGTCGCGGACAAAAAAGCCGCCGATTTTTTTCTGCGGAAGGCAATGGAAAAGCTTCTGCCGTCCACGGCGTTTCCCCCCAGAGTGGACGTTTGCTGTCTTGTGCCTGTCGGCTCAGGCAACGGCGAAAAAAAGGTTCTGGAAGAAATTTTCAACAATATAGGCGTCAAATCGGTCAGATTCAAAGAGTCCGTGCTTGCCGCCGCCGCAGCCTGCTTCAAGGAGTTTGACAAAAGAGCGGGAATTGTAGTGGACATAGGTTCCTCAGTGACCGACCTTGCGGCGGTGAGAGAGGACAAAATCGTTGCGGGCTGTTCTTTTTATATCGGAGGAGCGTATTATACGCAGCAAATTTCCGATTACGTTCTGAAAAAATACGGGCTGCAAATAACCTTTGCCGAGGCGGAAAAGCTCAAACTCAAATGCGCGGGACTTTATCCCAACGACGTTTCTTTCGGTACGGTGGCGGGACTCAACATAAACAAGGGCGCAGCGGAAGAAATAACTGTCACCGCGCGGGAAATTTACGACGTTTTGGCAGCTCTTACCGACAAGCTGTGTCAGGTTGTGACAAGCCTTTTGCTCACCGTTCCTCAGGAAACGAGCGCTTATTTCAAGGAAAGTCCGATTTTTCTCTGCGGCGGCGGCGCTCAGCTGTCGGGTATGGAAAAATATTTTTTCGACAAAATGAATATGGGCGTGCTTGTTCCGTCGGACAGCTTTCTCGCAGCGGTAAAGGGCGCCAAGCTCATTTTGTGAATTGTAATTTTTGTTTTTCAAACGCCTCTAAAAAGAGGCGTTTTTTCGTGAATTTTATTTTTATATAAATTTATTTGTCGAAAAACGCGAAAAAATTTGTCCGAAAACGTCTGATTTTGCGGCTTGCCTTCGGTCTTGGCTCCTTTGATGTATAATTGAACGAAAGAGGTTTTGCTTATGGCAATAAAAATAGCCGTGCTCGGCGGCAAGGGAGGAGTAGGAAAAACCACGGTTACCGCCAATTTAAGCTACGCGCTGGCGGGCAAGTCGCTGAGGGTGGCGGCGGTCGATTCGGACACGGGGCTTAACTGTCTCAACAAAGCGTTTCGCCAGCCCAAGCCGTTGTTCTATTTGAACGACGTGCTGACGGGACGTTGCAGAATAAGGCAGGCGCTTTCTCAGAGCGAAACGCGTCAGTCTTGTTATGTTTTGAGCTTGAAGGAAGACACGTCTCCTCCCGCGCAGAATATACGCGCGCTTTTTAATCAGATGGAGCAGATGTTCGATTATATTCTTGTGGATTGCCCTCCGGGGCGCGGTTCGGATACGGAAAGAGTATTCAAGTGCTGCGACCATGCGATAGTGGTGTTTACCCCGCATCCGAGCGCCGTCAAGGGAGCGGCAGCCGTCATAGAGTCCTTGAAGCCTTACGATTATCTCAAAATTTATTCCCTTCTCAATATGGTGCGCGGAGACCTTGTCAAAAGCGGCGTCATACCCACGCCCTTCGAGCTGTTCAATATGCTCAAAGCGTCGCCTCTGGGGCTGGTTCCCGAATCCGACGAAATAGGGTTTTCCCCTGTCGCCCAAAGCGAAATTTTCGATATAATCGCCAACAATCTGCACAACGGCAGAAGCGATATATTTGACTGCGTAAGGCAGTATTCCGGTTTTTGGGGCAAATTGAAAAGCAAAATGAAACGCAACGCATAATCGGTCGGGCGCGCTCATATATTATCCCAAAGAAATGTTTTTTCGGAGGTAAGGCACGATGTATGACGACGAAAGCGTGGCAAGGTACGATTGCGAGGCGACGGAAGAGGATTGGCTGGAAATAAGCTACACCAAAAGACACTATATAGACGACGAGGATGATTTTGCCGCGCCCGCTGCGGTTTTGCCGCACCGCATAAGAAATAAAAAGAAAAGCGGCAGGCGTTCCGCAGGGAAAGGCGAGGTCAGAAAATGGGTGTACCGCGCGGCGGCTCTTGCCGTCATGGCAGGGCTGTTGATTGCCATGCGCTTTGTGGACAGCGGTTTTGTGGGCGACGTCTTCAAAACGGCAAAGGAAACCTATACCACTTCTCTGATAAGCGCGTTTACCGCAAAAACCGATTCCGACACGATAAATATACCGATAAACTACAATGTGGAAAGCGTAGCCGACGGAAACGTGGTCTTGGGAGGCGGCATGCTTTCGCTGAGTCTTACCGACGGCAAGGTGGAGGACGTTACCGAAAACAGCGTGACGGTGCGCGTTTCGGACGACCTGTGCGTGGTTTACGGCAACCTGAGCGCCGTATTGGTTGCAAACGAGCAGAATCTGGCATATATGGACGTAATCGGAAAATACGAGGGCAGCACCACCGTCAACCTCTTGTACAAGGGCGAAAAAATCACCGACATAACGGCGGTTGACTACACGCTTACATGGCAGGTCTGAAATTCAGGATTTTAAAAAGCTTCTGGCTTCTGCTGGCATTTTCCCTGTTTATCAGGCAGGCGTATATCTTCGGACTTTACACATTGAGTGTGCTGATACATGAATCGGCACACTACTTTGTTGCCAAAAAATGCGGCTACAAGTGCAATTGTATAGCGGTTTCCGCCTTCGGCGCCGTCCTGTACGGCGAATTCGACAGCGTTGACAACCGAGACGGCGTCAAAATCGCGCTGGCGGGACCTGCGGCAAATGCGGTGTGCGCCTTGGTTTTCGTAGCGCTTTGGTGGATGTTTCCGGCGCTTTACGTTTTCAGTCAGCCCTTTGTCGCCGCAAACGTCTCGCTTTGCCTGATAAATCTGCTGCCCGCCTATCCGCTGGACGGCGGGCGCGTTTTCGTTTCTCTGCTTTCCGCGAAAACCGATTACGCAAAAGCGTTGAAGGTAAGCAAAATCCTTTCGGTGGCGCTGTCTGGCGCGCTGTTTTTTGTTTTTCTGTGTATGTGCTTTGCGGGCGTGCCCAATTTTTCTTTGGGATTGTTTGCGGTCTTCGTCCTGTCCGCCGGGCTGTCCGAAACAAAGGGCGAAATTTTCAGCAAGCAAATAGTTTTCGAGGTTTACAAAAAGAGATTGGACAGGGGAGTGGAAAAAAAGACGCTGGTGTTTTCGGAGGAGGCGACGCTTAAAAGCGTTGCCAAAAGAATGTCGCACCACTTTGTTTATCGGATAGAGGTGGTGGAGGCAAAGGACGGAGAGGTAAAAAAAGTCTTTTCGCACGCACAGTTCCTCAATCTTCTTTCCTCCCATGCGCTTGACACTCCGTTGAAAGAGTTGTTATAATCTCTTTTATGAAACTTTCGGAATCGATAAGCAAACCGGCAAGGTATACGGGCGGGGAGTACGGCGCGCCCGATACCTCGAAGCCATTCGATACAAGCGTGTGTCTTTGCTTTCCCGACGTATATGAAGTAGGGATGAGCAATCTGGGCACACGCATACTTTATTTTCTCATGAACGGCCTTGACGGCGTCGTGTGCGAAAGATGCTATGCTCCGTGGACGGATTATGCCGATTTTCTAAGAGACGAGGGCAGTCCGCTTGTCAGTCTGGAAAACAAAAAGCCTTTTAAAGACTTCGATTTCGTCGGTTTTTCGCTTCAGTACGAATTATCTTATTCCAATATGCTTCTTATGCTGGACCTTGCCGGCTTTCCGCTGCTTGCAAAGGACAGGGGAGACGAGTTTCCCATTGTCATCGCGGGCGGTCCCTGCACGGTCAATCCGGAGCCCGTAGCGGCGTTTGTCGATATTTTTATGCTGGGCGAGGGGGAAACGCCTTGGCCGCAGCTGCTCGAATTGTACAAGCTCAACAGAGGCATGAAAAAAAGAGATTTTCTGCGCCTTGCGGCGGATACTCTCGATTGTCTTTATCTTCCCGAGCGCGTAAACGTGCGCACGGAAAATGGCAGAACAGTTGAAGTGCGCTATGAAAAAAAGGTAAAAAAACACAAGGAAAAAAATCTGGACGAGAGCTTTTTCCCCAAAACTGCGCTTGTGCCCAATCTTGAAATCGTCCACGACCGAGCCGTTGCCGAGCTGTTCCGCGGCTGCGCCAACGGGTGCAGATTTTGTCAGGCGGGCTTTATTTACCGCCCGGTCAGGGAGCGTTCTCCGGATACGGTTGTCGCTATTTGCCGTTCTTTGCTTTTGAGCACGGGCTACGACGAGCTTTCGCTCAACAGTCTTTCGACGGGTGATTACAGCGGATTGAAGGAGATTGTGACCCGACTCAAACCCTTTGTCAAAGAGCGCGGAGTAAAGCTCAGCCTGCCGAGTCTGAGAATGGACAGCTTCGACGGCGAGACGGCGGATACGGAGCGAAAAAGCTCTCTTACCTTCGCGCCCGAAGCGGGAACGCAGCGCCTGCGAGACGTTATAAACAAAAACATAACGGAGGAGAATATCTTTAACACTCTCGCTCAGGCGTTTGAAAGAGGGTATTCGTCGGTAAAATTTTATTTCATGCTCGGTCTGCCCACCGAAACGGACGAGGATGTGGATGGCATAGTAAATCTGGCGGCTGCGGTGAAAAAGCTGTACAGGGAGCGCAGAACGTCGGGAAAGGAGCTGCGACTGAGCATTTCCGCGGCGACCTTCATACCCAAGCCCTTTACGCCTTTCCAATGGGAGGGATTTGCCCAAAGGGAGGACATAGAGCGCAAGCAAAGCTATCTCAAATTCCGTCTTAAAAAGCTGGGGGTGGGCTTTTCCTACCACGATTACGACACGTCTTTTATGGAAGCGCTGCTTGCGCGCGGAGGACGCGAAATGAGCGCGGTGCTTTTGGAGGCTTATAGCGGAGGAGCCCGCTTCGATTCTTGGGACGAGCATTTTGATTTCAAAATATACGACGCCGCGCTGAAAAAATGCGGAACAGACGTCGGCGCCGTCGTCGGCAAAAAATCCTTCGACGAAGTTCTGCCTTGGGATTTCGTAGATGTGGGCGTGGAAAAAAGTTATTTGAAAAGAGAAGCGGAAAGGGCTTACGCCGCAAAGACCACTCCGTCATGCCTTAAACAATGCAACGGCTGCGGACTGCAAAAGGAGGGATTGTGCAAATGATAGCAATCAAATATGCCAAGCGTTATCCTTTGTCTATGATTTCACAGTCCGATATGCTCAACGTAATAAAAAGAATTTTGACGCGGGCGGGCGTAAAGGTCGAATATTCGGCGGGCTTCAATCCGCATATGCTTCTGTATTTTTCGCCCGCGCTTTCGCTGGGCATAGAGAGCGAGTGCGAATACGTTTGCGCCGCCGCGGGGTACGCGCCCGATTTGAAAGAAAAACTCAATGACGCGGCTCCGTCGGGTTTCGAGTGCCTCAAAGTTTTTTCTTTACCCTGTGAACCCAACCTTACCGCGAGGTCTTACGCCGCGCATTATGTGTTCAAAGCGCGCGGACTTGGAAAGCAGGAACTTTCTTCCATTGCGGGAAACCCCGATTTTACCGTCTTGTTCAAGGACAAGAACGGTGAAAAAGTCAAATCCGCCGGCGAAAAAATCTATATGCTCAAAGCTGTCGGCGATGACGCCGCGGAAGCCGTGCTTGCCTGCGGCAACGACAATCTGCGCGCCGACAGAGTGTTGAAGCAGCTGTGCGCGGATTTTTCTCTCGACTGGGACGCCGCAACGGTAACCAAAATCAGACTGCTGCTTGACGGAGCGGAGGACGCGGACGAATTTCTTTTGAAGCTGCAAAAAAACGCGGCCGCAGCTTGCAAAAATTGAAGAAAATGCGAAAGCCGAACAAAACTTGTCCGGCTTTTGTCGATTAAAGATAGTATTTCATGTCTTCGATTATCTGTTCGAGATATTCGATAACGTCGCGCGCAAGCGTCATGGTTTCGGGATTTATTTCGGGCGTATGCCTTAAAAGCTTGCCAAGCTCCACGATGCCGTTGGTGCTGCCCAAAATAATCATCTCTGCGGATTTCGACACCGAATCGTCCGCGAGCATTTTCATTTTTATGCTTGCTTTTGCGAAAAATTGTCCCGCGCCGAATTTTTCCTCCAAAGTGCTGCCGATTTTGTCCGCAAGCTCGTCGCAGCGCTTGGCAAATTCGGTGTAGCGTCCGACCTGCTGTTTTAAAATCTCCACAAACTTGTCGTTTTTCATGTTGGGTATGACTGTTTCCGTGGAGTGAATCGCCATAGTGACAACCTTTTTGAGCGAATTTAAAACCTTTATGGAATTGACGTAATTGGTATTTTCGCCGCTGCCGTTCCAATCGTAATTTACGTAATCCGTGTTTTTGACGCCGCTCGAGCGTTTATTCGTATCTGCCATCGTTTTCCACCTCGTTGAAAGAGTCGGTAGAGGGGATGCGCTTGGAGTTGTAAAACTCCTTCACCGAGCCGTTGTCGGGCGCCTTTTCCGAAGGCGTTTCGTAAGCCTCGTCAAGGTCCTGACTCAATTTGCTCGACGCGAGCACCTCTTTGTTGAGAAACACGGGCGTAACCGTGTCGCCGTACTGTTCGGTTTCGGGAAGAGCCTGAAACGTGCCCTTGTTGTTTTCGTGTCTCATGCCGTCCTTTGAGTCGGACACGTCGCGGGCGTTGTTTACGGACTGCGCAAACTGCTCCTGGTAGTCTGCCACGGGCTGGTTTTCCCCATCCTTGTCGATGTAAGCGTCGCTGTAATTGAACCATTTGTTGCGCGCCGTTTCGGGGTGCGCGTTGTAATTGTTGCCGTGAATATCTTTTTCGGACATAATAATTCTCCTTTTTACGGTTTTTGTTTTTAGTATTTGCATCAAATTCAAAAACATACGGAAAAAAGCGGCAAAATATTTGACAAGCCGTCCGCCTTGTGATAAAGTATTCGGGAGCCGCTTAAGACGGGTTTTTTTCAAGCGCATTTTTGCCGCCCGATTGCTTAGCGAGACTGGACAGAGGAGGTAAAACCATGTACGCAATTATCCTTACGGGCGGAAAGCAATACCGTGTCGAAAAGGACATGAGACTCACGGTGGAAAAGGTTTCCGCAGAGGTGGGCGAAAAGGTGAGCTTTAACGCGCTTATGTACGCCGACGACAAACAGACGCTTATCGGCGCGGACGCCGCCAAGGTCAAGGTCGAGACGGAAGTTGTGGAGCACGGAAAAGGCAGGAAGCTTACGATATTCACTTACAAAGCCAAGAAGAATATCCGCAAAAAGCAAGGTCACAGACAGCCTTTTACCACGCTTAAAGTAAACAGCATCACGGTCGGCTGAGATGACCGAAATAAAAGTCACAAAAAAGAACGGCTCCGTCGTCAGAGTGGCGTGCGACGGTCACACGGGTTACGGAGTCGAAGGCGAGGACATAGTTTGCGCCGCTTTGTCCAGCATAGTGCAGACGGCGCTGCTCGGACTGCTTGCGGTCGCCCGCGTCAACGTGGATTTTGTCAGAGACGACGGCGACGGACGTTTGGAATTTTCCGTTCCCGAGCTTGACGAGCGCATGAGACACGACGCCGACGTTATTCTGGACACTATGCTGTGCGGAGTTTCGGATTTGAGAGAGGCGTATTCGGACTTTATCGATTTGGAGGTCAACTGATGTTTATCAACATTCAATTGTTCGCCCACAAAAAGGGAATGGGCAGTTCAAAAAACGGCAGAGACAGCGAAAGCAAAAGATTGGGCGCCAAAAGAGCGGACGGTCAGGCTGTGCTTGCCGGCAATATACTCGTTCGTCAGCGCGGCACAAGGATTCATCCTGGCAACAACGTAGGCTTGGGCAAGGACGACACCTTGTTTGCATTGATTGACGGCGTAGTCAAATTTGAACGCAAGGGCAAAGAAAAGAAACAGGTCAGCGTTTATCCCAACGACTGAGAAAACAGAGACATTAAGGGGCGGCTTAAACCGCTCCTTGTTTTTTAGGAGAAAAAGATGAAAGCGCAAAAGACGGAAAACGGAATAACCGTGTTGCAGGCCGATTGCTTCAACCCGCGGGATATATTGGAGTGCGGGCAGATTTTCAGGTTCGACAGGGACGGCGAGGGGAATTATCGCGTCTTTTCTCTCGACAGGTACGCCGAAATAAAAAAGACAAACGACGGATACTTCATATCGACGGACTCTCCCGATTATTTCTACGATTTTTTCGATTTGGACAGGGATTACGGCGTGATTTGCGAAAAGCTGTCCTCCTCTTACGACGTGATGAAGCGCGCTGTCGAATTCGGCAGAGGTATAAGAATACTCAGGCAAAATCTCGAAGAAATGATTTTTTCCTTTATCATTTCCGCCAACAACAACATAAAGCGCATACAGCTCATCATCGGCAGGATATGCGAGGCGCTCGGAGAAAAAACGCCTTTCGGCTACGCTTTTCCGTCGGTGAAAAAATTGGCGGAAGTGAGCTCTCCCGATTTCTATTTCCGCCTCGGGGCGGGGTACCGCGCGCCTTATATTTACGAAACGGCAAATGCTTTGAAGGACGGCTTTGAATTGGACAGACTCAAAGAACTCGACTCTGTCAAAGCGCGCAAAGCGCTGCTTGATTTGAAAGGCGTAGGAGCAAAAGTAGCCGACTGCATAATGCTTTTCGGACTTAATCGTTTCGACGTGTTCCCCGTGGACACCTGGGTGAAAAAGGTTTACCACCGTTATTTCGAGACGGGCTTGAAGGACTCTGAGATTTCGACCTTTTTCGTGAATACCTTCGGCGATTTGTCTGGCTTTGCCCAACAATATCTTTTTTATTTCCTGCGAACTATGGACAAAGGCGGAAAAATGTAGTATAATACGCTTATTCGGAGGTGCATAATGCTTAAAGAATTGAATATCGCGCTGTTTGCGGACGCCGACAACTGCGGTTTGGAGTACAGTCATTTTGACAACACGCTTTTCCAGCTCAACGAGATGGGGAACGTCGTGTACGGAAAAATTTACGGCGTGTCCGACAGAAAACATAAGGAAATCATCAACGATATAAACAAATTCGGTTTTGATATGGCGCCGGTAATGAGAGTGAAAAAACGCGGCTCCAAAGTTTTCGACAACCGTATTTTAATCGACGTCATGGACGAGGTGCTTTCAAACGGCAATATCGACGCGGTATGCATCGTCGCCGCGCGTGCGGACATGGTGCCTCTTTACAGCAGACTGCACAAGCTGGGCGTTAAAATAGTGGCGTTGGACAATGTGGACGACGAAAGCCTTGCCTTTGTGGACGAGGTGCTTGACATAGGTCTTGTGGACGTAATCAAGCTTCCCAAGCCCGCGCCTCACGCCGCAGCGCCTGAAACGACCGAAAAAGCGGAGGAGACGGCTCCCGACGTGCAAAACGAAAACGTGCAAAACGAAGTTGAAACAAATGTCGCTCCCGCAGAGGTTGAAGACAACGGCTTGTCCGAAGCACAGAGCGCACAGTCGGTGGTTTCGGCAAAGCCCGACGAGGATGCGGAAATTCTTAAACAAATCGAGGAGGTCAAGGCGCAGCAAACGCCCGTTTCCAACGACGACGAGCAGCTTCTCGACGAAATCAAGAAGCTTCTTGAAGAATTTAATACGGAAAGCGATTGAGCAGCAAAGCTCGGCGGTCCTTTAAGGGACCGCTTTTTGTTTGTTCCGCAAGTTAAAAAACGCTCTCCGCTTTCATATAATAGAACGAAAGCGCCGTACGGCGCGAAAAGGAGAGCAGGTGAGAAAATTCGACTCAGAGGTGGCTAAGATTCTCGATTTGGAATTGGCGGCGTTGGTCAATTCCTTCAAATACTCCGTTTACGGGGGGCATACCGTAGTCGTCGAGGGACACAGGGGACTCGTGAGCTTTTCCTCAGAAAAAATTATTTTCAGGTTGGGAAAAACCGAGCGCCTCGAAATAATCGGTGAAGAAATATCAATAAAACAGCTTACAAAAAATTTCACCGTAGTAACGGGAAAAATCAAGGGGGTTTCAAATGGCTGAAAAGAGCTCTTACGCTACATATCTTGTGGAGGGGCTGAATACCGAAAAAAACCTTAATTTTCTCTGCGGAAACGGTATTTGTCTGTACGAGGTAAAAAAAATAAACAAAAAACAATACTTTGTGACCGTCCCCTTCAAGGAACGCAAAAAGTTGATTGCTTTATTGAAAAATAGGTGCTATAATATAAAATTGATAAAAAGCGGCGGCTTTTTGGGATTTTTGGAAAAAATCAAAACGCGCTTCGTGCTCGCGGCGCTTGTGTTCGCGGCTTTCTGCGGTTTGTTCGTCGCAAGCCGTTTCGTGTGGGACATAGAGGTGAACGGAGACGCGGACGCGGCGGCGGTGCTTGCCGTGCTCGAAGAAAAGGGCATAAAAAAGGGCTGTCCGCTGTCGCGGATAAACATAGACGAAACGGAAAATTTCCTTTCCTCGCGCATAGAAAGCAGTATGTATTGTCTGCTTGACGTCGAGGGCTGCCGCCTTTACGTCACGGTCATAGAAAGGGAATCCGCGCCTCCCGTCGTGGATTTGAATCAACCCGTGGATTTGGTTTCGGAGTACGACGGAGTGCTCACAAGGCTGCTCACCGTTTCCGGTACGCCCGCGGTAAACGTGGGGGACAGGATAAGCAAGGGACAGGTAATAATCAGCGGCGTGCGCACCTACAACGACGGAACCACCGCTCCCGTGAGGGCGATGGGCGAGGCGTGGGCGACGGTCGAGTGCACGGGCGAGGCGGTTTTTTCCGAAACCAAAACCGTGCTTGAGGAAACGGGAGATTTTTATTATACGACGTATATAGGCTTGTGGGGCTACGATTCGATTCCCAAAGAAAAGAAAAAATATGAGTTCAGAAAATTCGAGGACGAGGTTTTCAGGCTTTTCCCGCTTGGTATCAGGGTAGTCAGGCGACGGGTGGCGGAGTTGAAGGAGAGGACTGTTTCCGCGTCCATAGAAGAGAGTCTGCCGGCATTGAGGGAGGAAGCGTTGAGAAATGCGCTTAAAAACGCGCCTTTCAAGCAATACGACAGAGTCGAATACGTTACGTTTAAGCGTGACAACAAAACGGTCGTAAGGGCAATAATATACGGCGACGTTAACATAATAGGTTTAAACGAAGGAGATAAAGAGTTTGGCAAAAAAGACGGCGAAAATTAACGCGGGCTCGGTTGACGCTTTGATAAAGCTGTTCGGCTCGTGCGACGAAAACATCAACATGATAAAGGACAAGCTCGACGTCGAGGTGGTGAACAACAAGGGAGAATTCTGTTTTTCGGGCGAAGAGGAAAATGTGGACGCCGCTCTCGAGGTGACGAAAAAATTGCTCAACTACATCGGCAAGGGCGAGGAAGCGGATATAGGCAGGGTGAGCTACATCTGCGACTGCGCTCTAGACGGTCGTCTTGACGAAATTGACCAGCTTTTGAACGACGTTGTTGCGGTTACCTTTCGCGGCAAGCTGATAAAAAGCAAGACCGTAGGGCAGAAAAAATATGTGGACGCGATTAAAAAAAACACCGTGACAATCGGCGTCGGACCTGCGGGTACGGGCAAAACCTATCTTGCCGTGGCGCTTGCCGTGTCGGCGCTCAAAGAAAAAAAGGTGGATAAAATCATACTTACGCGTCCCGCCGTCGAGGCGGGAGAAAAGCTCGGCTTTCTGCCCGGCGACCTTCAGGAAAAGGTAAATCCCTATCTGCGTCCCTTGTACGACGGATTGCAGGAGATGTTGGGGCTTGACAGCTATCAGAAGCTTATGGAAAAGGGAGTCATCGAGGTTGCGCCGCTGGCCTATATGCGGGGCAGGACGCTCAACAACGCTTTTATCATTCTCGACGAGGCGCAGAACACCACGCGCGAGCAGATGAAAATGTTTTTGACAAGACTTGGAGAAAACAGTATAATGGTTGTTACCGGCGACCTGACTCAGATTGACCTGCCCGAAGGCAAAAAGAGCGGGCTTAAAAATGCAGTGACGGTTCTTAAAGACGTAAAGGACATAGCAATCAGATTTTTGTCCGAAAAGGACGTCGTGCGTCATCCATTGGTGCAGGAGATAGTCAAGGCATACGAAAGAGCCGAAAAAAGGCAAGGAGTTTGATTTTTGAAGAACAGGCTGACAAAAAATCAGGCGATATTCTGTATGGCGGCGTATGTCGTTTTTTACGCGCTGCTTACGGCGTGCTGCCTGCTGCTTTTCGTAAGAAAATCCGATGAGGAATTTTTCGTCAAGCTGGGATATTTTATCGTGCTTGCGGTATTTCTCGGCGCGATTTTTCTGTACTTTTATTTCGCGGATATAGAAATTTTAAAGAGCAGACGCAAGCTGCTTGCTGTTATATGCGTTACATTCGTCTGTTTTCTGATTTCGATTTTTATTTCCAAGGTCAACGTATTTCTCTCTCCGTACGCCTTATGCGCGTTGGTTTTGACTTTGCTTCTGGGGCACAGAGTAGCGTTGTTCACGTCTTTGTTCACGGTCATCATATATTTCGTGTCCAATCTGATTTTTACCGATTTGACAGGAGCGGCGCTTTACGGTTCGCTTTTCGAGGCCATTGTAACGATTATTTTGGCGGTTTTCGCGTCCGGCAGGCACATAAAGCGGATACATTACGTTTTTGTGGGCATCAGCATTTCCGTTGTCGCTGCGGCTACGGTCGGGCTTTCGTATCTGTTGTTTTACATTCCCGGATATTCGCCTCTCAAAATCGGCTTGGGAGCCGCTTACGCCGCGGGCAGCGGACTTTTAGACGTTATGCTCATGTTTCTGCTCGTGCCCGCCTTGGAAAGGCTGTTCAATCTGACCACCGATTTCAGGCTTGCGGAGCTTACAAGCACCAACAATCCGCTAATCAAGCGGCTTTTCAACGAGGCGCCCGGTACCTTCAACCACAGCCTTACGGTTGCAAACTATGTCGAGGCGTGCGCAATGGCAATCGGAGAGGATACCTTTCTTGCGCGTGCGGCGGCATATTTCCACGACATAGGCAAGCTGAAAAACCCCAATTATTACGTGGAAAATCAGACGGACGGTCACAACCCGCACGACGAAATTGCACCCGAGCTGAGCGTTTCCTTGCTGAAAAAGCACATAATGTACGGAGTTATGCTTGCAAGGGAATACGGCTTGCCCAAGGAGCTTGAAAGCGCGATAACGGAGCATCACGGCTCGTTTCCCATGAAATTCTTTTATTACAAAGCGAAAAAAATTACGGAAGGCGAGCTTGACCTTAAAAATTATTCATACGACGGTCCCACCCCGACAAGCAAAATCAACGGAATGCTGATGATAGTGGACGCAAGCGAGGCGGCTTTGAGGTCGCTTAACGTAAACGACGCCTTGGCGGCGGAGCGTCTTGTAGACAATATAGTCAAAGAAAGGCTGGATTTGGGGCAATTCGACAACTGCGACCTGACGATGAACGAAATCAACATAGTAAAGCAGACCATAGTGACGACCTACGTCGGCATAAGGCACGAGCGGGTAAAGTATCCCGACGTCAAGCTGTCCGCACCGGAGGGCGAAAAATGAAAATTTATTTTTCGGGAGCGCGTATCGGCGAAAAAAAACTGTTGTCAAAGGTACTTGATTACGCGGTTGAAAATTTGCGTCAGCCGGAGCGGCTTTCGCTTTCGCTCTCTTTTCTCGACGAGGAAAAAATGCGCGCGCTCAACAAGGAAACGCGAGGCGCGGACAAGCCTACCGATGTTTTGAGTTTTCAGTATCTCGACTACATAAAGGCGGGAGAAAAGGTGGATTTGGACAGAAAGGAATATTTCGACGTCGTTACGGGGCTTGTGGATTTGGGAGAAATATATATCTGCCGCAGCATTGCGCGACGGCAGGCAAAGGAGTACGGTCACAGCGTCAAAAGAGAAAAAGCGTTTCTTGCGCTTCACGGTCTTTTGCATCTGCTGGGCTACGACCATGACGGCGGCGAGGACGAAAGGGAAATGTTCGCAATTCAGGAAAATTTCCTTGACGCGCTCGGTTTGAAAAGGAGTTGAGATGAAAAGCGGTTACATTGCAATCGTGGGCAAGGCAAACGCCGGCAAATCCACGCTGTTAAACAGCCTTGTCGGGCAGAAAATATCTATAGTCAGTCCGAAGCCGCAGACCACGCGCGACAATATTACGGGCATATATACGGAGAGCGACTGTCAGATGATTTTCGTGGATACTCCGGGCGCGCTCAGACCGTCCAACAGACTTGGCGACTACATGGTAAAAAACATAGAGGCGGCGACTGTGGACGTTGATTGCGTTTTGCTTGTGCTGGACGGTCACGACGGAATAGACGAAAGCGAGCTGGCTTTGGCGGAAAAATATTCCGCCCTTGACGCGCCGCTGGTGGTTGCCGTCACCAAAACCGACATCACGCAGCCGGAAAAGCTTTTTCCCGAGCTTGAAAAACTCAACTCTTTTCCCAAAATAAGGGAAGTCTTTGCGGTGAGCGCAAAAAAGAACAGAGGCGTGGACGAGTTGAGAAACGGTTTGAAAAAATATCTCGGCGACGAAATCATGTATTTTGCCGAGGACGAGGTGACGGACAGACCTCTGCGTTTTCTCGTGTGCGAGACTCTGCGGGAAAAAATTCTGCTTTGCTGCGAAAGCGAGGTGCCGCACGGCGTGGGCATTATGCTCAACAAAATGGAGTTTGACGAACAGAAGCGCGTTTGGTTCATAGACCAAAACATAATTGTGGAAAAACAGTCCCACAAACCGATTATTTTGGGCAAAAACGGCGCCATGCTCAAAAGCATAGCCACCCATGCGCGCGCAAGCATGGAAAAGCTTTTGGGGGACAGGGTTTTTTTGGAGCTGTGGATAAAGGTCAAGCCTAATTGGCGGGACAATCCGTATATGCTCAATGAAATAGGTTACGACAAAAGCTCCGTTTGAAAGGGTGTGCCCCAAAAATTTTTTAATATACGTCGCCGTTTTCGTATATTTAATTTGCGCGCAACTCAAACTAAAAACGGAGGCTTGTTTTATGCGTGAAAAGGAGCTTTTGTGGGAGATGTTCGTAAAAACGGGAAACCCGTCTTATTATTCTTTGTACAGAAAATTGAGCACCGATGATAGAGAAAATTAAAGCTCTTGTGTTGAGAGCGGCGGATTTTAAGGAAAACGACAAGCTGTTGCTGCTCTACTGCGGCGAATACGGCAAAATCACGGCAAGCATACGCGGCGTAAAAAAGCCCGGCGCCAAGCTGAAATTCGCGGCGGAGCCGTTTTGCTTCGGGGAATTCATGCTTTCGGTCAAAGACGGACGCTACTCCGTGACCAACTGTACGGAAATCGAAAGCTTTTTTTCTTTGCGCGGCGACGTTGTTACATATTGCTGCGCGGGCTGCGTCGTCGAGCAGCTTGCCAATACGGGACAGGAAAATCAGTCGGAGCCGCAGCTTTTGTTGCTTGCGTTGAAGACTCTCAAAGCGTTGGAGGAAAAAAACGCGGCTTCCAAGACAATTCTGATAAAATTCCTGCTTGAAAGCATGAAGACGGCGGGGTTCGGTCTTTCCTTCGACAAATGCAGCATGTGCGGCAGCCGCACCTTTGACAGAATGTATCTTAATCTGGATATAGGAGGCGCCGTATGCCCGCTGTGCAAACACGACTGCTCCTCCCGCGAGCTTGACGCAAGAGTTTTCAATTGTCTGCGCACGGTAGATTTGCAGCCCTTTGAGAGACTTTCCGCTCTGAGATTCGACGCATTTGAGAATGATTGTCTAAAAGCTTTGGACGCGTATGTCGCGAGCGTAATTAAAAAACTTAACAGCCTGCAAATGTTGTTGAAAATGTAAAATTTTTTATTAAAACCCAAAAAAGTCACTCAATCTGTTGTTAAAGGCGAAAATATTTGTTAAAATGTAAAGCGGTCTTGATGGCAAAGACCGCGTTTTTTATGCAATTACTATATGGAGGAAGATATATGACAAAGTACGTTTACCTGTTCAATGAAGGAAACGGCAAAATGCGCGAGCTTTTGGGCGGCAAAGGAGCCAACCTTGCCGAGATGATGAATCTCGGTCTTCCCGTACCCGACGGCTTTACCGTCACGACGGAGGCGTGCAACAAGTATTACGAGGACGGAAAAACGCTTTCCGAGGAAGTCAGAGAGCAGATTTTCCAAGCGCTTGAAAAGACGGAAAAGAAGCTGGGCAAAAAGCTGGGCGACGTCAAAAATCCCTTGCTCGTGTCTGTGCGCAGCGGCGCGAGAGCGTCCATGCCGGGCATGATGGACACTATACTCAATCTCGGACTCAACGACGAAACGGTAGAGGGGCTGGCAACGCTTACGAGCAATCCCCGTTTTGCTTACGACAGTTACAGACGTTTTATACAGATGTTTTCCGACGTCGTTATGGAAATTTCCAAGGACAATTACGAAAAGCTTTTGGAAAAGGCAAAGCAGGCCAAGGGCGTGACGCTTGACACCGAGCTTGACGCAAACGACCTCAAAAAACTCGTAGTCGAATTTAAGCAGACCTACAAAAAACTCAAAGGAGAGGAATTTCCCCAAGACCCCAAGGAGCAGCTCATACAGGCGGTTCTTGCGGTGTTCCGCAGCTGGGACAACCCGAGAGCAATTTATTACAGAAGGATGAACGATATTCCCTCCGATTGGGGAACGGCGGTCAACGTGCAGTCAATGGTTTTCGGCAACATGGGCGAGGACTCGGGAACGGGCGTTGCCTTTACGCGCAATCCCGCAACGGGCGAAAAGCAGCTGTTCGGCGAGTATCTGATGAACGCGCAGGGCGAGGACGTCGTGGCGGGAATCCGTACTCCTCAATCCATAGCTCAGCTCGAAAAGCAGAACAAGGCGGTTTACGAACAGTTTGTCGGCATCTGCAAAATCCTCGAAGACCATTACAGGGATATGCAGGACATGGAGTTCACAATCGAAAGAGGCAAGCTTTATATGCTCCAAACGCGCAACGGCAAGCGTACCGCCGTCGCCGCGCTCAAAATAGCCATAGATATGGTGGAAGAGGGCAGAATAGACGAAAAGGAAGCCGTATTGAGAATCGAGCCCAAGCAGCTTGACGCTCTGCTGCACCCTCAGTTCGACCCCGACGCTCTCAAAAAAGCCAAGCCGATTGCCACCGCGCTTGCCGCAAGTCCGGGCGCTGCCTGCGGAAAGGTTTACACCACGGCGGAAAAAGCCATTGCGGCGGCTGCAAAGGGTGAAAAGGTAGTGCTGGTAAGACAGGAAACCTCTCCCGAGGACATCGAGGGCATGGCTGTATCGCAGGGCGTTCTTACCGCGTGCGGCGGCATGACCTCCCACGCCGCGGTAGTTGCGCGCGGCATGGGTACCTGCTGCGTTGCGGGCTGCAAAGAGCTGATTATCGAAGCGGGCAATGATTTCTTCCATATAAACGGAAAAAAATACAACGAGGGCGACGTGATTTCGCTTGACGGAAGCACGGGCAATGTTTACGGAGAGGCTATTCCTACAATGGAGGCGTCCGTGACCGGCAATTTCGGCACAATCATGAGTTGGGCAAACAAGTACCGCGTCATGAAGGTAAGAACCAACGCCGACACTCCCAAAGACGCAGCCAACGCCGTGCGTTTCGGTGCGGAAGGCATAGGTCTCTGCCGCACGGAGCATATGTTCTTCGACAGCGACAGAATCATGCCCATGCGCGAAATGATTGTGTCCAAAACGGAGCAGGAGCGCAGAAAAGCGCTTGCAAAACTGCTGCCCATGCAGAGAAAGGACTTTGAAGGCATTTACGAGGCGATGGAGGGCAGACCCGTCACCATACGCTTCCTCGACCCGCCTCTGCATGAATTTCTCCCCCACAAGGACGAGGAAATAAAAGAGCTTGCCCAACAGATGGGACTTGGTTTTTCGGAGCTTAAAGCCACCGTTATCGGTCTGCACGAATTCAATCCCATGCTCGGTCACCGCGGCTGCCGTCTTTCCGTGACGTATCCGGAGATTGCGGAAATGCAGACCAGAGCCGTAATAGAGGCGGCGCTCAACGTCAAAAAGAGCAAAGGCTACGATATCGTGCCCGAAATCATGATTCCTCTTGTAGGAGAGCTTAAAGAGCTTGAATTTGTCAAAAATGTCGTGGATGCAACGGCAAAGAAGGTCATGGAGGAGCGCGGCGAAAAAATAAATTATCTCGTGGGCACTATGATAGAGGTTCCCCGCGCGGCAATCACGGCTTCGGAAATCGCAAAAGCGGCTCAGTTTTTCAGCTTCGGCACAAACGACCTTACGCAGATGACTTTCGGTTTCTCGCGCGACGACGCCGGCAAGTTCCTGCCCTACTATTACGAAAAGAAGATTTTTGAAAGCGACCCGTTTGCCAGACTCGACAGGTCGGGCGTAGGCAAGCTCGTAGAAATGGCGGTGGAGGGCGGAAGAAAAACCCGTCCCGACATCAAGCTCGGTATCTGCGGCGAACACGGCGGCGACCCCAGCTCGGTTGAGTTTTGCCACAACATCGGGTTGGCGTACGTTTCCTGCTCGCCTTTCAGAGTGCCTATTGCCATTCTTGCGGCGGCGCAGGCGAATATTAAACACCCGAGGGGCTAATGGCTTTTCGCCTGAAAAACCACTTTTACAATAACGATTGACGTCTCAATCGCAAGGGAATATTACAAACGCCTCGGAGTAAAATTCTTCAGGACACGTTTTACCCCCATAACAATGGTGGTTTATATAACTTAATAACACAAAGAGACTGTTTCCGCTTCGGTTACAGTCTCTTTTTTTCGACAAAGTGCTTTCAAAAAAGTATCAAAATTATATAATAGACTTATTGACACTAACGCAATTTTTTGTTAAAATAGTGCAAAAGGAGACATGCATGAAGGATTTTTCTAAATATAAAATAGATGAAGATGTCTTTTATTCTGGTGCCGAGCGAAAGGGGCAGATAACCATAAACGGAAACAGATATATAATTAAGTATCAGAAGAGCTCTGAAATCGGGTTGATCTACAACCATGTCTCAGAATATCTGGGAAGTCATATATTTGAACTTTTTGGCATTCCCGTTCAGGATACAGAACTCGGCGTCTACAAGGGCGAAAATATTGTTTTGCTAAGGAATTTCTGTGAAGTTGGTGAAGTGCTTGTGCATTTCAACGATGTGGGTGAAAGTTCTTTGGAAGAAGATAAGGAGTTGTTTCAATACTCCTATGGCGATATACAGAAGATGCTTGAAGAAAACAGAAAGCTTACTAATGTTCAGGAAACGGTGCAAAGGTTCTGGGATATTTTTATAGTCGATGCCTTGAACGGCAACTTCGACAGGCACGGCGGCAACTGGGGTTTTATAAAAAAAGATAATAAGTATTCAATGGCTCCCGTTTACGATAACGGTTCAAGTATGTATCCTAGACTCAATACAGATGAGAGAATATCGGAAGTGTTAAATTGTCAGGAGGAGTTGGATAAGAGGATTTATCAATTCCCGACTTCACATATAAAGCTTGACGGCAGAAAGAGTTCATATTACGAAGTAATAAGCAGTTTACAGTTCGAAGAGTGCAATAACGCATTGAAAAGAATTGTGCCTAAAATTGATTTTGACAAAATAGATAAGTTGATTGACTCAATAGAAGATATTAGCGATATAAGAAGAAAATTTTATAAGACAATGTATCGCCGTCGATATGAAAAGATATTAAAGGCGGCATTCGAAAAATTAAAAGACAGGTGATGTATGTACTACAATGAATATAATCGTCCGCTCAGCGGTCGTCCATATTTCAGAAATGTCGGTCTAATAAAGGTCTATGACAGGGATAATAACAGGTATTCCGTCGGTGAAGTGGCTTTTGAAAGATTTGATGATCAGAATTACCAGTATATCATTAAGCCTTATTGGGAATGTATAGACAGTCTTCCTAAGGGATTGTTTCAGGGAATTCCTGGCATCAATATGGATTTGAGAAGACAGGTATATTTCAGGGTAAACATGACCCCGTCATTTATAAGTATGCGCACGCCGAGTGAGGCTAGAGAGGACGTAATGCATTTGATGGAGTCTGTCGGGTTGGATTATTACGACAGATTTGAGTGGCTTTTAAGAAGCGAAATGAAGTGCGGGGACGACAATCTCTTGGTTGTGAAAAAGCCTGCACAACCGCAGAAAATCAGAGGGTTTGAAAACATCAATGATTACAGGCTTACTCCGGACGATATTCTGTCGATCGATAGTTTGAGCGACTTTGAAAGTACTAATGCAAGTATGGTCAGAAATATGTATCAACTATTGCAGACGGGGGTAAATATTTATATTGAAAGCGAAGGCAGATATCTTCAACAGCAGGAAAGAAAAGCGATGTTGTATCTGCTCAGGAATATGCTCGTGAGCATGAGCAGGAACAACAAAACTAACCGAGAGCGAGGTCGCGAAAAGGCAAAAGCATCGGGACGATATGTCGGCAGAAGACCGATAGAAGTAGACTATCGCTTGTTAAAACAGATTGCTTATGAATTTGAGAACAATATTATTTCAGAGCAAGAGGCAATGAGCAGGCTTTCCATAAACTCGCGCTCAACCTTTTACAGAAAACTAAGGCAACTAAAAAGCGAGTGACGGCAAAAGAAGTTATAGTATAACACACAAACTTTGCCGACATGTATTTGGTTTTAGCGTATTAGAGGCGAAAGACTAAAAGGTTTTTAACTCAATGATGAATGAAAGAGAAATTTTAATACTGCAAATTAAACAATGGACAGGCGAGTGGGAAGATATTACCAGGCAGGTTCAATGGTTTGATGCCCTAAAAAATGCTTGCAGAATAAAGTATGTCGGAAATGCAACCTTCTATTGGAAAAGTTATAAGGATTTAATAATCTATGATAAACCCGTCATTGTGGATACTATTGGGAAAATTGTATATTGCGATAAAGTGCCTGTGAAAGGTGTATACCAGATTATTGTTTTTAATGAGTTTGCTAAATTGTTTTTTACTTCTGGTAATACTAAATTGGTTAGCAGAAGCATTATTAAGTTGGTTTCCGATATTTCCCAGAAAAGCGGTATTAAGGACTTTATAGACTATTTGAAGGAGATTTCGGTGTTGATGCCTACCGAAGATGGGGGCAATTTTCTCTTTAATCAACTGGACAAGCTGAGTGTTTTAGAGGACTGTGTTTTAGGTAAATTTTTGTCGGGCAAATTAAAGAAGGATAAGACTGAAAAAGAAATAATTTACCCTTTCGATACAAATTTATCGCAAAGGGTTGCAGTAAAAGCCGCTCTGGAAGAAGACCTGTCTATAATTAAAGGCCCTCCCGGAACAGGTAAAACTCAAACAATACTCAACATTGTTGCAAATTATATTGCTAGGGGTGGCTCGGTCGCAGTCGTTTCTGGCAACAATGAAGCAACAAGAAATGTAAAAGATAAATTTGAGGAGGCGGGGTTTGGCTATCTTAATGCGTTTTTAGGCAACGCAAAAAATGTAGAAACTTTTTTTGAAGGGGAACAGACCGCTGTAAAAATAGATGAAAAATCAGTTATCGGAAATAGTGCAAGATATTTGCGACAAACAAGAGATGGAGTAGAAACATATTTACAGCTTAGTTTAGATGTTGCAAAAATAGCGCAATTAATTAGCGAGTATGAGGTTGAAAAAGAAATTAACGATGCTGAATATCAAATCAAAGAAAGAATCGTTCCTAAAACATTAAAGAACAAAAAATATACCAGCGCAAAGTTGTTGGAACTGGCTTCTGTATTGGAAACTTTGCCAGGCGATAAAGTTACAGGATTTTTTAACAGAGCAAGAATTTTGTTCAGGTTTGGTATTATCAGGTTAAAGAGTATTGCTCAAAATAAAGAAGATGCTATCGAATATTTGAAAAACAAATATTATGATGTTAAAATTTCAGAGCTTAATCAGGCGCAGGCAGAAAAGAAAAATTATATTGATTCGAATAGCCTGACACAACTACTTAGTAACCAAAAGAAATTGTCGTATGACATTTTTAAATATGCTTTACAGGAAAGATATAAGGGTTTGATCGATTGTAATTTTACTGCAAGAAATTATAGGTCGAAGTTTGGAGCTTTTACAAAGAGGTATCCCGTCGTTTACAGCACTACTCATGCAATAAGAAGTTGTTCAGGCGAAAATTACTTATACGATTGCGTTATTATTGATGAGTCCAGCCAGGTGGATTTGATAAGTGCCGTAATAGCTTTTTCTATGGCGAAAAAAGTTGTATTAGTCGGCGATGAAAAGCAGCTACCGCACGTTGTAAAATCTCAACTCGTACCTAAATTAAATAATATTTTTAAGAAATATAAGTTGTGTGACTATTTTGACTATGCAAAGAATAGTATTTTAAGTTGTGTAATAAAGAAAGAAAAAAAGGTTGTTTCAACTCTTTTGAACGAACATTATAGATGCGATCCGCAAATTATAGGCTTTTGCAATAAAAGATTTTATAGTGGAGAGCTGGTTGTTCGATCCACGCACAATGATGGCAACGGAGTGACGTTAATATCTCACGGTTCACATTTTGAAAGGGAAAGGGAGAATGAAAGAGAGGTTGATATTATTGAAAAGGAGATTATCGATGAATTGCCTGCAAATCAAACTGGTATAATTGCGCCGTATAATAATCAAATAGCATTATTAAATAGCCGATTTGAAAATCGTGGATGTGTAATTGATACCATACATAAATTTCAAGGCAAAGAAAAAGATTACATTATTTTGTCCACTGTCGCTAACAAAATCAAATTCTATGATGATGAAGAGAATGTTGACTTTTTAAATAATCCTAATCTCATAAACGTTGCTATATCAAGGGCAAAAAAGCGCTTATACATTTTAGCCAGTGAAGAGGTGTTAACCCAAGAAGGTTCTATTTTAAGAGATTTATCTAAATATTATGAATATTATTGCAGAGAGACAAAGAAGGTAAAAACAAAGGTCTATTCTGTATTTGACTTAATGTATGATGATTATGGCCCGATATTGGAAAAAACCAAGAAAGAGCTTTTAAATATTTCTCATTATCCAAGCGAAAATATAATAGCAACTGTTATCAATGCTATTTGCAAAAGTGGCGAATGCGGTGCGTTGGCATTTAAATTTAACTATCCGTTAAAATATGTTATAAAACTAAATACATTAACAGATCCGCAGGACATAAAGTTTGTATCTAATATAAATACTCATTGTGATTTCTTAATTTATAATAAGCTCAATAAGGAAATTGTGTTGGTAGTGGAAGTTGATGGCAGTCAGCACAGAGAGGAAATTCAGGCGGCTCGCGATAGGAGAAAAGACAGATTGCTTGCAGATGCAGGAATTAAGATTTTGCGTCTTACAACTACCTCTATTGAGTGTAAAGAAAAAATAGTTGCAATGTTGTCGTAAACGTATGCATATAAGATATCCCGTACAGTTATAAAATAGGGCAAATAACTTAATAACAAAAAGAGACTATTTCCATTTTGGTTACAGTCTCTTTTTTGTTTAGCGCTTATGTGTTCTTTTTTTGAGGGGTAAGTACAAATATTATATTTATAAATGCTGATAAGGTATTGAAATAACTTAATTTGTATGTTATAATTATCATGTATTATATTATTTGAGGTGAGACTCATGAAGTTGAGCTACAATAAACTCTGGAAATTACTCATAGACAAGGGAATGACAAAGACGGAAATGCGATTAAAGTCGGATATTTCCACAACTAGGCTGGCCAATGCCATATCCCGGTAGGGGCAACTATCACATATTTTAATCGCGGTAAAGCTAATTCCGGACTGGAATGTGTGGTTGTGGACGATAAGGCGGTAGAGTATAAGGGCAAGAAATATTCTCTTTCTGCTTTGGCGACGGAGCTTTCCGGAAGCAAACACGGCGTTGCTGGTCCCAGATATTTTAAGTATAAGGGCGAATGGCTGAATACCATTCGTGCACGGGTAGAGGGCAGACAATATCCTGCAAGGGTAGAGGATGTTTGGGTAATTCCATGTAATCCAAAACTCTATGATATAGTCGGAGCGTTCGAAAAGCTTGACGCTATCGAGTGGAGCCAGACAAACAATACATCGGTCGGCGATACGGTTTATATTTATGTCGGCGGCGAGTATAAAGCGATAATGTATAAATGCGAGGTGTTGGAAACGGAACTTTATGGTAATCGATCAGATGAAGACCTTGAATTTTATAAAACTTTATCTGTAAAGCCGGATGTCAGATATATGCGTATAAGACTGATAGAAAAGTACGATAAGGATACATTTCCTCTTGCAGAGCTTCGTGAACACGGACTTACGAATGTTCAGGGAGAAGTAAGGTTACGCCGCAACTTTTAAGTTATTTATCTATAAAGTAAAAATTATTTATATGAAATGTTTTAAACTATATGGATAAGTGAGGTTTTTATGCACGGTTATATAATAAATGGAAAAAGAAGGCATTCAGCAATTTTTTGGTTGGCTGTCATATCTGTTTTGGTTGGGCTGGGATTAACTTATTGGATTGATTTAATATTAACTAAACTTGAAACAATGAAAGGAACTCAAATTATAGTTTTGTTATATAGTGCTATATTTGGTGTTGGTTCAGGGGCTATATTTACACTTTTATATTATTTGTTTGATAATTTTTTTTGAAAATAAAAATCTTTGGTAATGTAGATTTGTCTGGGAAATATCAATGTGAGGGTGTTTCAAAGTACAAGTCACAGAAAGAAAAGGATCGCTTTACTGCTACAATAATAATCAAGCAGACATGGACAAAAATTAGCGTTAATTTGAAAACAGAGAAATCACATTCTGATAGTTTTATGGCTAAAATAAGTCAAAATGGGGTTGGCGATATAAGACTTGATTATTGTTATACGAATAATACATATCAAACTAATAAAGATATGGTGAGTAGGCATACTGGTACGGCTACTATAATATTTTCTTAAGAAATCAAAGAAAAGTATTATAATCAGCCGGATGATAGGATGCGCTATGGAGAACTTGTTTTAACAAAGGAAGGGTAATATGCAATTTAATTATGATAAAATTTTGAACGATTTAACGGAGAGAAAATTCAATACTTCAGATAATAAGAAAATATTAAATGAAGATAAACGAATTAAAGAAAATTATAGTTTGCGGTTATAGTCCTCTTATGCTTGTAGACGTTGTTTATAAGCAAATTTGCAGATATGTAAATGAGAATGCTTTGCAAGAACTAACAGATCCTGTGGGTGTGTCGTTAAATCATAGCGGTAATACTGTCGAAGGGCTCAGGGAATTGCAGTCGGCTATGTATAGTCTCAAAAAGACATTGGAAAATGAAGTTGGTGGGCTCTCTAGACAAATAAAAATAGCTGTTTAATAATTTACTTTTGAAAACAATAAATAGCTTTCGGCGGAGATAGATGGATATTCTCCGCCTTTTCTGTTGCGTTATATTGTAGAACAATATAAAAAATTATACTGTAATGCAATTACAGTTAAATTTTCCCAAAATAAACACCTGATTTACTTGACTTTTTAGATTTTAAGTAGTATAATGAATGTACAGTAAAGGAAAACCTCGCTCGATACTAGGTATGAGCGAGGCGACTGCAGCTGATGCGCTATCTATGTTTGGTAGATTTAGTATAGCACATTTCGGTTTTGCTTGTCAAGCGCAGTTACTTTTACGAGTACATAGAAAGGAGATTAGGCCATTGTATTATATAGATGAAGTTAAAAAGTCTCGTGGTTACGATGGGTATGATGTCATTATCAGTTTGGCGTATACGCAAAACTTGTATACTAAGGCAAGCATGTGGTGTACAAAAAGGCAGATGATTGACTATATTAATGCTCATCCTTTTCCACTGTAAAGACTAAGTACTTCAGGAACGGCTCTTGGCATGTCGGTGAAGATGTGCATGTGGTCGATAATGAGTATCTCAGGACTGACCCTAATAATATCAAACGCGATAATTTAGGGGAGTTATAAATTAACGATGAGCATCCTAGTTAGCTCATTTTATATTTAGGGGAAGATTAATGCTTTTAAAAGATGTAGCAGACATATTATTTTCGTTTCCGCAAAAGTCAAAAGAGACATTAGAAAATAATTGGCTTTGGTTATCTTCAAGTTGTCTGCAAGAAGACAATAGAATCCTTACGCTTCAGGAAGAAAATAATTTTATTCCGGATGAAGGGCTAAGGGTTTATCATGGGGATGTGATTATACGACGAGTGCAACCCCAGTTCGTCAATTATATTTCTGAAGATAAAGATTATATGGTTGGGCAGAACCTTGCAATCGTTCGCGCAAGAAACAATATTTATCCTAAATATCTTGCATTTATTCTTGAAGCCAATTTGGGGTGTTTGTATAAAGATATGGCTGGGACAGCTGTTCCCGCCATTAAGCGCGGTAGCTTTGATGAACTTGATATTGGTGATTTGCCTGACATGAAAAAGCAATGTGCGATAGGGGAAGTGTGGTGGCTTTTAAAAGAGAAGAAAAAGCTAAGCCAACGCTTGTTGGAACAAGAAAAAATGCTAATCGAATATAAGCTTAAACATTTAGTGAAACATAGAGGTAATTGACATGGAAGATAAGATGACAACATTTGATGATATAACAAATACACTCTGGAAGGCTGCCGGAACATTCCGCGGAGTTATAGATGCGGCAAATTACAAGGATTTTATCCTTTCCATGTTGTTCATTAAATATCTCGACGATATGTACAAGGAATATATCAGAAATCTTGAGGTTAGATATGGTGATAACCTAGTAAGGATTGAAAGGGCAAAGAAGAATTTGCCGTTCACTTTAAACGATAACGAAAGGTTTGATTATCTTTACGAAAATCGCTATAACTCTAAAATTGGCGAGATGATAAACACAGCACTTCAAGGTATACAGGATAATAATACCGAATTAAAAGGTGTATTCCGTAGCATTAACTTTAATAGTGAATCTATGCTTGGCAATCCTCAGCAAAAGAACACAAGACTGCGTACCTTGTTGGAAGATTTTAAGCCTCTGTGTCTCGAACCGTCTAAAATAGAAATTAAGCCGAATAAAGATCCTGCGGATATTATTGGCGATGCATATGAATATATGATTGGCGAGTTTGCATCGGAAGCGGGTAAAAAAGCAGGAAGTTTCTTTACGCCCAGCATGATTTCTGAGCTGATGGCAAGAATAGTTAAACCCAGGATTAACGATACGATTTACGACCCAACTTGCGGTTCGGCGTCGCTGTTAATTCGAACGGCACGACAGGCTGAAAATCTGGACTCTGTAGCGATATATGGGCAGGAAATGAATGGTTCTTCTTGGTCAATGGCCAGAATGAATTTGTTTATTCATGATATTCATGTTGATACAGGCAATATAGCTTGGGGCGATACACTTTCTAATCCTCAACATTTGGATTCTGACGGCAATTTAAAGCAGTTTGATATTATCGTGGCAAATATGCCTTTTTCGCAAGATAAATGGGCGGAAGGTTTTAATCCTGGCGGTCAGCAGGAAGGCGAGAATGCCGATGACAGAAAATTTAAAATGACTGCCAATCTAGATAAATATCATAGATTTGATTGGGGCGTTCCTCCTGCAAGTAAAGGGGATTGGGCATTTTTGTTGCACATGATTTATTCGTTGCGCAATAATGGCAGAATTGCGGCTGTTGTACCGCACGGCGTTTTATTCCGTGGAGCGTCAGAGGGTATGATTCGAAAGACTGTCGTTGAGAAAAACCTGCTCGATGCTGTCATAGGACTTCCTGCCAATCTGTTTTACGGTACGTCTATTCCTGCTTGTATAATGGTCTTGAAGAAGAATCGCAATATAAATGATGTGCTGTTTATTGATGCTTCCGGCAAGGACGAGAATGGTAATCTCCGTTATAAGAAGGATAAAAACAAAAATATCCTTGAAATGAAGAATGTTGAGGATATTATAAAGGCGTACGAAGAACGCAAAGACATAGAGCATTTTGCTCATGTCGCTACATTTGATGAAATCAAAGAAAACGATTTTAATCTCAATATTCCCCGTTATGTTGATACTTTTGAAGAGGAGGAACTTATCGATATTGATGAGGTCCAAGGGAATATTGAAAGCTTAAAGAAAGAGATATCTGAAGTTGAAGCCAAAATGGCAGAATATTTAAAAGAACTCGGACTTTAAATTTCAATCTATATTTATATTAATAATAAGAATTAAGAGGTAAAGTTAATGAAAAGGATTGTTACTTATGATGTTAAGCAGGGAAATGATTACTCTGCATGGTATGATTATGTTGAAAAAATAGGCGGTAGAAAGATTACGGAATCTACATATGAACTGAATACAAGTCTTTTACAAGAAGGTTTTGAAAATAGATTACGTTCTTTATTTAATAAAGGCGATAACGTGGACTATATTTCTGTAAACAAAGATAATGACCTTTATTGGAAAAAGATTATCATTTAATTAGTACTTATGGGGGAAAAGGTAATGACTTACGAAGAAATTAAAAAGAAGATAGAAGCATGCACTGACTTAGGTATTGTAGAAGAAAAAGAAACTGGAAATAGTAAGCAGTTGCGCTTAAGTAACGGCGCGATTATTAACTGTTTTAGGACGGGTACACACAATGTCCAGGGTAAAAACCAGCAGCAAGTTAAGGATATACTGGATGGGAAAGTAACTACCGGAGGGCGTAAAGTTTTTGTTGTCTACGGTCATGACGAAATTGCGCGCACTCAACTTGAAGCAATGCTCAGGAGATGGGATTTAGATCCTATCATTTTGGACCAGCAAGCGTCCGGTGGACAAACTATAATTGAAAAGCTGGAAGAGTACAGTGCTGATGTCGGTTATGCCATTGTTTTGGCAACACCCGATGATGAAGGAAAAGCAGTTAATGAAGAGTCGTATAAGTTTAGGGTAAGACAAAACGTAGTGTTAGAACTTGGAATGTTTCTTGCAAAATTAGGCAGAAATAAGGTTGCTATCTTGCTAAAGGAAAATAAAAATTTTGAAAAGCCCTCTGATATTCAGGGTTTGATTTATATTCCATTCCAAAATAAGGTGGATGAAGTAGCGATAAACCTCATCAGGGAGCTTTCAAGGCAGGGTATTAATATAGACTCTGGCAGAATTTAAATAGCCATTTAGCGATGGAGACGGTACTGGCTTGCATCACTTTTTTTCGTGAATTTTTAGAGGAGGTGATGACAATCAAAAAACAAAGTAATTTGAAAAGTATATTGATTTTTATGGCGTTTTTATTTGAGTGCGCATCCCTTGCCATTGAATTTTTAATAAGCGAGGATGCAAGCCTGCTTACCGCACTCCATTTTAAACATAGGTACATAGTATGAACCAAACGATTAGGGCAAGGATTGAACAAATAAAAAGAGGGGGAATCCCCGAAGGGTACGAAAAAACGCCTTTCGGGATTTTTCCATGTGATTGGGACAAAAGTACACTTAAAAAGTTGGGCAAATTTGCAAAGGGTAAGGGAATTCCTGGGAAAGAAATGAAAAACGAAGGAATTCCATGCGTGAGCTATGGTGATATTTATATGAAGTATAATTATCATTTCAATCAAGCCAAAAGTTTTATTGACAGAACCACAGCGGATGAAAGTATTCAAGTCGGTAGAAATACTTTGTTGTTTACAGGGACAGGGGAAACTGCGGAAGAAATAGGGAAATGTGTGTGTTATACAGGGTCTGATGATATATATGTCGGTGGAGATATAATAATATTTAGTTCCGTTGAGGTTAGCCCTGTTTTTATAGCTTATCAACAATATTTACCTTTTGCCATAAAACAAAAGTCTGGGTTTGGACAAGGTCACTCCGTAGTTCATATTTATAAAAGCGATTTGGAAAAATTGTATTGCGCTTATCCGAAATCAAAAGCTGAACAAGAAAAGATTGCGGAGATTTTGCAGGAACAAGACCGCCTTATTGAACTCAAAGAAAAGCTGATTGAAGAGAAGAAAAAACAAAAGCAATATCTGATGGAGGTTCTTCTGACAGGTAAAGTTCGTTTGCCTGGCTTTACCGATGAGTGGATAACAGATAAACTGAAAAACCATATACGTGTTTTGAATGGCTTTGCTTTTCAAAGTAGTTCATATGAAAGAGAAGGAAAATTTAAAGTCATTACAATAAAAAACGTTAAAGAAAATAGTTTTAACACTGAAGATTGCGATAAAATTAGTGTTTTACCAGAAGGAATACAGACTCATCAATTATTAAAAATTGGAGATATTTTAATGTCATTGACAGGAAATGTCGGCAGAGTTTGCATTGTAAATGAAAAAGACTGTTTATTAAATCAGAGAGTTGCTAAGGTTGTTTGTTTAAATCAAAATGAAACTGGCTGGATTGTTCAATTATTAAATAGAAAACATTTTGTTATAGAAATGCAAAATTGTTCTTCAGGAGCTGCACAAGCAAATTTAAGTGTAGGCAGTATATATGATTATGCTTTTGTGTCTCCTAAAAATAAGGATGAGAAAATTGCAATAGCAGATATTTTAATTAAAGCTGATGATGAATTAGATCTTTTACAAAAAGAGCTTGAAGAGCAGAAGAGAAAAAAGCAGTTCTTGATGCAATTACTTTTAACGGGAATTGTCAGAGTGAAAGCTTAAGTATTTTAGTGGAGGAAAATTGATTATGATATTTTATAATTCTAATGGGGAGCCTATAGCTTATTCCGAAGATTTGGATACTATTTATTTGTTTTCAGGCGAGCCTGTTGCCTACTTCTATAGTGGGGCGATCTATTCGTTTAAAGGACATCATTTAGGATGGTATGAGAATGGCTGGGTAAGAGACCATTATGGAAGGTGTGTATTTTTTACAGGAGATGCTACGGGAAGCGGCCCAGTACAGCCTGTGAAACATGTTTTGCCTGTTAAAAGCGTTAAAAGAGTGAAACCAGTAAAATGCGTTAGGCAGATTGCAAGAATAAAAGCTGTTAAGTCGTTAAGCTGGTCGCAGTTATCAAATAAAAATTTCTTTTTTCAATAAATTTAGGTGATTGAAATGTTGGACTATACGATATTTAATGAACGACCGGAGTCGCAGGATAGGGCAATTAAAGAATTGCAGGCGATGGGGTATCAATATATTCCAAGGGCGGAAGCGGAGAAGAAGCGCGGACATTTATCTCGTGTACTTTTCCCTGATGTCATGCATGAATTCCTGTCTTCACAGTCATTTACATACAGGGGCAAAGTCTGCCCTTTCTCCGACGACGCAATAGGAGAGGCGATCCGAGAATTGGACGCTCCCTTAGAAAAGGGCCTTATGTATGCGAGCAAAGCAGTGTATGATCGTTTGGTTTACGGCAAGAGTTGTGAAATCCATCTTTATGACGGCAATGCACAGTCTTTTGATATTTCCTATATAGATTGGGAGCATCCTGAAAAAAATATATGGCAGGTAACTGAGGAGTTTTCGGTTGAAAGGCTAAACGGTAAATTTGCTCGCCCCGATATAGTCATTCTAGTAAACGGAATACCGCTTGCTGTCATTGAATGTAAAAAGGCAAGTGTTGATGTGGAAGAGAGCGTGAAACAGAATGTACGCAACTGGCAGCCTGATTATATTCCACAGCTTTTCAAATTTGCTCAGCTTGTCATTGCGGCAAACCCTGATACCGTAAAATATGGTACGGCGGGAACAACGCAGGAATATTACTGTAAATGGCATGAAGAAGACAGAGAGTGGCAGGAAGATAGCGCGAAAAGATATATCGGTGACAGCCATATAACAGAACAGGACAGAGTGCTTGTGTCTTTACTTTCGCCTAAGCGTTTTTTGAATTTAATACGCCACTATATTCTTTATGATGGAGGCATAAAGAAAGTCGCAAGATATCAGCAATTTTTCGGTGTGGAAAATGCTATGAAAAGAATTTTAGGGGAGGACGGTTGTTCTTCCCGCGGTGGCGTAATCTGGCATACTCAGGGTAGCGGTAAGTCGCTGACAATGGTAATGCTGGTTAAAAGAATTTTGGCGGAAAAGCGGATACACTCGCCAAGATTTGTCTTAGTGTGCGATAGAATTAATCTGATTAAGCAATTAAGGGATAATTTTGTCCATACGGGTATGAATCCCACAGAGGCAACGACGGGTAAAGGACTTATTGCGCTTTTAAAGGACGAGGGCAATATAATCATTGCAACAACTATAAATAAATTTGAAACAGCAGCAAAGTCAAAGACAAAAATCGCTGACGAAAATATCTTTTTGTTGGTTGATGAAAGTCACCGTTCTCATACCGGCGATTTCCACAATATGATGAATGATGTGTTGCCTTTGGCTTTCAAAATTGGGTTTACCGGAACCCCGCTTTTAAAAAAAGATAGAAATAACACTTATTTAAAGTTTGGTAAACAGATAGGTGAAGCTTATCGTTTTGAAGAGGGTATTCGTGACGGCGTAATTGTTCCGCTCGTCTATGATGGCAGGGTTGTTCCTCAGCAACTTTCAGGACAAGATAAAATTAATGAATTCCGAGACAGAATACTTGCTCCTTTAACTGAAGAACAGAAAGAGGATATGAATAACAAGTGGACGAGGTTTGTTGCGTTAGCTCACACTTCGCAGCGTATTTCTATGATTGCACTTGATATTCATGAACACTTTTTAAAATATTGCAAACCTCGTGGTTTTAAAGCAATGGTCACAGTTTCGTCCAGGGCAGTTGCTGTTCAGATGGAACAGGCAATCAATAATATAGGTGGAGTAAAGGCCGCTGCGCTTATATGCAGGGAATCCGGTTCCGGAGATAGCGACGGAGATGGCGGTAATTTATCTGTATCGGATAGTTCAATTATAAATAATTTTTTCAAGAATGAAGTCGAACCGCGATTTGGTCAGAATTATGATGACTATGAGGAATATATAAAGACTAATATTTGCGGCGGCGATGATGTTGATATTGTTGTTGTGCAGAGTATGTGGTTGACAGGATTTGATGCTCCTCCCCTGGCAGTACTTTATGTAGATAAATCTATGAAAGACCATACTTTGTTGCAAGCTATCGCAAGGGTAAATCGAATTTATCCAGGAAAAGATTTTGGCCTCATCGTTGACTATTGGGGGTTGTTTGCAAAACTCAGTAGTGCTTTAGACATGTATAGCGATCAGAACTCGGGGTTATCAGGTTTTAACCCGGAAGATTTGGAAGGGTCAATTCAGACAGCCAAAGAAGAGAAGGACAGACTTGAAAAATCTTATAAGGAACTTTGGACGATTTTTAGCGATGTGGATATTGATAAAAATAGTTTTCGTGCTTGGGTTGATTTCTTTGATAAGGGAAATGATGAAGATAGCATAAAAGCACGTAAGAATTTCTATGAAAAGTTATCGTCTTTTTCTAAAATGATGACTCTTGCAGTAAGCAGTTATTCGCTTTATCAAATGACTGGCTCTGATATTATGAGTCAATATAAATCCGATTTGCTTTTTTTCCAAAAGTTGCGTGCTGAGCTTATGAATATCTATCAGGAGAAAGTTAATTTCTCTAAGTACGAAGATTCAATAAAAAATCTGTTGAACACGTTTGTTACTTCTGAACCGGTTGAGATTGTTGTTGAGCCTATAGCGTTGCATGATAAAGCGGGGATGGAGAAACAGCTCGAAAAAATTGATGGTAAAAGGGCGCGTGCGGCATACATACAAACTCGTGTAGTATCAGAATTAGAGGCAAGAAAGTTTGATGATCCATTGACCTATAAGCGCTTCTCTGAGCGTATCAGGGATACGCTGGCTGAATATCGTAGGTCGCGTGATGAAAATGCATATTTTTTAAATATGCAAAGAATGGCTGATGATCTACGTGAAGGTTTTACGGGTAACAGTTATCCCTCCAATATTGACAGGGATAGCGACGCAAAAGCTTTTTATGGCGTTTTGGTCGATGCACTAACAAAAAATAATAAGACAGATGAAGCCTATGATGAAGATATAGGCTTATTGGCTCTAAATATCAAGAAAGAAATTCAATCTCTTGCCAGGGTTGATTGGCGTACAAGTGTCGCCATAAATAAGAAGATGAGACAGGCGATAGAAGATTTTTTGTGGGATTTTTGTGATGAACACAAAATAGAGATTGATTTGGATACAATGGATCTCTTAATCGAAAATACTATAAAAACTGCAATGAGCAGGTACTGATTGATATGATTTTAACAATAAATCTGAATTCCAAAGAATATCCTGTTGAAGTGATTTGGAAAAACATAAAAAAAGTACGGCTCAAAGTGTTCGCTTCAGATGAGATTAAACTGTCTGTGCCGGAAAACACTCCGGAAAGTTGGGTTGCAGATTTTTTAGCAGACAAAAAAAGTTGGTTAGAAAAGAAAATAGAAGTATTTGAGATGACTCGTCCTATCGAGAAAGAGGAGCATATTGTGTCTGGCTGCTCGACTCGAGTTCTTGGTCGCCAAATGACTATTTATGTCGTAAGATCAAATAAGAAAGGTGTAATAATCGAAGATTCTTCAATAATTATCAGTACTACTGAGGATAATCAAGCTGATATAGATAAGCAGTTTGATAATTGGTGGCAAAGGCAGGCTAAACAATATTATCAGTCTGTTTTGGATAAGCTTTATCCGATTATAAGCAGGCACAATATTATAAAACCCACAATATTAGTTGCTAAAATGCAGACATTGTGGGGAAGTTGTAGCAGAAAGTTATGCAAGATTAATCTAAATTATTATCTCTACAAGGCGAGTGTTGCGTGTATAGAGTATGTTGTTTTCCATGAAATGATGCATTTGATGTACCCTAATCACGATAAGAATTTTTATGAGTTCTTGACAATATACATGCCCGATTGGAAAGAAAGAAAAAAACAGCTTGATTATGAATTTGTGTTGGGAGTTTAATTTTTATCCGCTTAAGAAAGGGGAGAAGCTCTTATGATTCAGTCTTGGATTATATAATCAAGTCTTACTCACGTTTGATTATGACAATCTTCCGCTTTCGGGTGAGGAGTGCCGTATCCTGTGGGTAGATGAGGATAATAAGAAGCTGTTGCCTATCGGGCTTAAATTGACCGAAAGAGGTATTATCTCGTGGCTTAAATCAAGAGTAGTGCACAAAAAGCGAGCGAATGCGGAAATTCTTCTGACAAAGTTAGGACTTTCATTTAATGATATTCTCGGAATTATACGAGCAAGCCAAGGGCTGTCTTTAAACGATTCCTATTGGGTTGTAGAAGACGGGTTTGACGGCAAGTTTGAAAACTATAACCTATATGAAAATAAGTTTTCGCGTACGCTGGCGCTGATTGCCTATACTGGACACGGAAGCAGTGTCGCAAGAGGATTCACGTCTTCACCGGAGTTCACTACGAACGGAATGCTAAATAAGTGCTGGCGCAGAGTAGACGGCAAAATATATCTGTACAAAGGCGGCACAATGGGAGCGGCGAATACTGGGAAAGAGCCTTATTCGGAATTTTATGCTGCACAGATTGCTCAAACAATGGGCATTAAGCATGTGGAATACAATCTCAGGCAGTGGAAGGGTATGATTTCATCCGTCTGCGAGCTTTTTACCGACATCAATACTGCATATGTCCCCATTTGGCGTTTTGTGGAGAAGGAGTCTCTGCTTGCCATTGCTCAGTTGCTAAAAGACTATGGCGAAAAGTTCTACAATGAATTTGCAGATATGCTTGTCTTTGATGCGCTGATATTCAATACGGATAGGCATACTGGTAATTTCGGGCTGCTTGTTGATAGCCATACGAATAAGGTAAATGCGTTTGCACCCGTGTTTGACAATGTACTTTCACTATTCAATTTTGCAATGGAAGACGACCTTGCGGATATAGCGAATTACTCCAAAACACGTAAACCTGCTATGGGCGGTTCATATGAAAAAGTTGTAAGCGCGTTTATTTCAAAACGTCAGAGGGAGTTGCTGAGGAAGATGGTGAATTTTAAGTTCGCGCATCATCCTAGATACAATTTGCCTAATAGCAGATTGAAGACCATAGAAAATCCTGCAAAAGAGGGCAAACGAGCTCTTAAATTTGTAGTGATTGCGAATTTTATAAATTCATAAACCGAAGGGGATGATTGATTGTATTCAACCGTCATCTTATTGCGTATCACAATACAGGTTTATTATAACTTTCTTTTTGAATATGGCATAATTATAAGCGAGTTTTGTTCCGCTGACCTTTGTGTTGGGCTAGCCAAGTGATTGTTTGATGGTTGTCCGTTAAGTGGAGAGTAAGTCTTGTCTAAATAGAATATGCAAATACCGGCGCGGTCTATCATGTGGTAATTGCGCTCAACGTAGGCGGCTCTGCCTGCGTTCAAAATCTTGTCGGGGGAAATAGGTATCATCGTAAAAATTTAATAAGTAATCTTTGTAATTCTCACTGATATGTGTGTATTCCGCTATAACGTAAAGCAGTTTTACGTTTGGGCGGATTTTTTTAACTTAGGTTGCTGCTTGGAGGCATAAATCATTGAATTGACTTTTGCTCCCAAACAGAAAAATATCTGCATACGCATAAAAACGGCTCCTTATTTGGCTACCACTTGTAAGGAGCTGTTTTTTTGTAGCTATTCTGAAAAATCTTAAAATCAGGGGCTCCGATTTTGCCATTCTTGTGGCTATTAGGAGAAAAAGGTTTTACACTCCCGCAGAAAAAATATTTGTTAAATTATTAAACGTATACCCCAAAAACGCCGCTTTTCGTGGCTATTAAGTGAAGGGACTTTTTCGTGTCGTCAGATGAATTTTGGGAAAAACGTCAAAGTTTTTGCCTTCAATTGTCGGGTAATTATGAGAGGAATATTTTACAAAGTCACACAATCGCCTTTCCGTACCCAAAAAAATCTTCGTAAGCGTCTATATTTTGAAATCTCATGTCCTTGTTTACATGTAGGGGTTTTAAGAAAAGAGTATAAAATTTTGAGCAAAACCATGTACTGACATTCAAAAAGTGTCCTTTATATAGTGAGGGGACTTTTATACGATGCTATAACGCTCTCCACATTGAGCGCAGAAATTTTTGATATACCCGTTGTAAAATGCCTCGTGCCGTGGCTACTAAGTGAGAGTATTATTCATAGGCAAGAAATTTATTGTTGCACCCCGAACTTTTAAAATTTCGTGTCCTTGTTAAAGTGAGGGCAACTATTAAGCAGCGACAAAAATTCCTGCGCTTCGGTGTGGGGTAAAGATAAGAAATCACAAGGAGATGATGATATATATGAGTGTAAGATAGCCAACAGAGGAAACAAAAAATTAAAAAAAACTAGGAGGTAATTATTGAAACAATTTATATTTTACAAGCTGTATTCGGACATTTTAGACGGAATAAACGATACGGATGCGGGCAAGTTCGCAATGCGAATATGCGAGTACGAGTTCGAGGATAAGCAGCCCGAAGAGGAGCTTAGCGGTAAGGAACGTTTCTATTGGAGCAACATTTCGGACATGTTTGCAGAGGTCAAGGAGGCGGAGAGCAGCGGCAAATCGTTAAAGAGGTATAACCTGCGCTCGGAACACTTCACGTTCAAAGAAACGTATTTCGATGCGATGAAGTTATTGAAAGGTGTTGATTTGGGAGCATTTGTCAAGGCGATCTGTGCGTATATGTTCCGCGGAGAAGAGGTGCAGTTCAAGGACAAAGAGATACAGGGGTATTACAACCTATGCAAGCTTAAAATGGATGTTTCCAAAAAGCGAAAGTCCAGCGGAAGCAGAGGCGGAAAGGCAAAATGCGGCGTAACCAAGATTGAAGCAAGCGCAATTCAGGAGACGGACAAGCAACCTGTCATGCCCCAAGATATGCCGCAGATAACGTCCGTTAAAGAACTGTCTGAGCCGAAAGAAAGTATGACCTATGAACAGTTCAGAAGTGCTTATCCAGACATACAGGGCAATCTGTACGGCGCAAGTGAAAGGTATATAAACGATCTGAATTGGGCTGACGTTGCCGCGCATTTTGAAGCGGATGAAGAGCTTGGAAAGGTGCGGAATATCTACTATTTTGCACGAGGGTACGAGCAGAAATACGGACAAAAAGGTCAAGCAAAAACAAGCTGGGAGGTGGGATGATTTGTCCATAAACCGCAAGCAGGATAAGGTAGGTGGTATATTCCCACCTACGAGAAATTTTGCTTGCCGCAAAATGACAAACGGGAAACCCGCTTTCGTTGTGCCTATGGCTAGAGGAGGTGACAGATTGAAAGAAAAACATCAAAAGATAGGCGTGCAGCGGCATATCAGAATTGCAGATATCGAAATGATAGAGCAGATTGAACGGCTTACCAAGCTTCCGGGATATGAAAGCGCAAACAAGGTAATCAATGAAGCTCTCTTCTACGGTATGCCTATTCTTTATGAAAAGCTGACGGGTGGTATGGTAACGGAAGAGGAAAAAGAAGATTTGGTTGCGCCGAGAAAAAGCGGAAGTACAGACGAAGAGTTCTACGCCGCTTTGACAAGGCTTCTAAATGAAACTGTGCTGAACGTAACAATCAACAAATCTATTCTGTCGTCGCTCTTCAATTTCATAAGTGAGAAGTATTCTGACGAACAAGGCATTATACAGAAGTTCAACAACGGACTTCTCGCCGACACTCCCGAATATCTCGAACAGTTTGAGGCGGAGGGGATTAGAAATCTGCGTAAGTAAAAAAGCTGCGAGCGACGTTTAGTCGCCACGACCGGCAAGGCATAAATTTTTCGCTGACCCTTGACTTTCAAAGTCTTGTGATATATAATATAGTATATATACGAGAAAAACTTTCGGAGGGATAAAGTGGTAACGAGAAAGGAAGATACACCGCAGAGGGTGGCAAACCGTAAATACGAGGCAAAGAATAAGCAAAAGCGTCAGGCGGCGAGCGGCAATTTTCAGACAATGATACCGCGTGACCTGTTTGATGAAATCAATGCGTTTTTAAAGGAACGCAACATGAGCAAGGTGGACTTTATTAAAACTGCCTATGAGCTCATAAAAACACACGGAACACATTAAGTGCTTAACACACCCGTAATATCGGGAAAAAGAAAAGGGGAAAATTGTGTGATAGGGCAAACCGCATTCATCTTTCCGTGATGGAATGCGGAAGTTGAGGAAAAGTTAGAGTTAAGTAAAGGAACGGCAGCGCAACGGAGAGTAGTCGGTAAATAAAAAAAGTATGTAAGAGCCTTTGGCGGAGTGAAAAGACAAGACGTAAATCCCTGGCGCTGCGACCTACGCAAAACACAAAATTAAAAAGGAGATTTGAACTATAACCTAAGAACAGACGAACAGACAAAGGAAATAATTAAAGAATATGGCAACAATTACGATAAAAGGATAGTGGCAATCAAGTATTTAACTTTCGGACGGTATTTATGAAAGACTTGTTTTAAAGGAGAGGAAACTGTTGGAGGAAAATCAATGATAGCCGATAAAAACAGGGAAAGGAAGATGGTTTTCTATGGGCGAGTATCGACGGAGCACGAAGCTCAGCTATCAGCCCTTGAAAATCAGATGCAGTGGTATGACGACCAATTAAAATATCATCCCAACTGGCAGCTTTGCGGAAGATATATCGACCAGGGCATTACGGGAACGCAGGCGAAAAAGCGACCTGCTTTCCTTAAAATGATGGATGATGCAAGAGCGGGCAAGTTCGATTTAATCGTAACGCGTGAAGTCTGCCGCTTTGCGAGGAATACGGTCGATACCCTTATGGCAACGCGAGAGCTTAAAAACATAAATGTCGAAGTGTTCTTTGTGGAGGACAACATCTGGACGCTGGATGGCGACGGAGAACTCAGGCTTACAATCATGGCGACGCTCGCTCAGGACGAGAGCAGGAAGATTTCCGAACGAGTAAAAGCAGGACAGCAGGTCAGTCGAATGAATAAAACTCTCTACGGCTACGGAAACATCCTCGGCTATAAGCGCGTAGGCAATACATACGTCATAGACCCCGAACAGGCGGAAACGGTCCGAATGATTTACCGCTGGTATCTGCAAGGCTACGGTATGCGTGCCATAATTGGCAAGCTTATCGAGAATAAGCGCAGGTGCGTCAATGGTTTAATTAAGTGGGATACAACCAAGGTTTCGCGCGTGCTGCACAATGCGACTTACATGGGCTATATCGGCTATAATAAGTCGTACAGAAACAACTTCCTCGACCAGAAAATCATCCGCAACAAGGAAGAGGAGTTTGTGCTTGTCAAGGGAGATTTCGAGCCGATAATTCCCGAAGATGTATGGGTACGCTTGCAGAGATCTGCGTATGGACAGGTCAACGACGGTGTCCGCGCTTGTAAAGAGTAAACAGAAGAGAATAGGCGTAACGCCGACGACCGATGTTTGGGCAAATAAGTTGCGCTGTGCGTGCGGCTCCAGGTTCAAACGCTACAAATGGCGTCAGGATAAGAACGGGCAAAAGCACTACGGTTATAGCTGTTATTCGCGTATCAACAACGGTATTGCGGAAAAACGCAGGCAGTTAGACCTCGATACCGAAGGCTTTTGCGATATGCCGACAGTCAACGAAACCAAACTTGATGTCATGGCGGCGGTGCTGTTTGACAATATCATAGTTGATATAGCTCCCGTCATAGAGGAGGCGGCCAACATTCTCAACCAGACGTTGAAGGAGATGAAGACGGAAAATAAGCGTGACCTTTCGGGCTATCAGCAGCGGATTGAAAAGGCGGAGAAGAAACTCGACTCGCTCCTCTCATTGAGAGCTGACGGTGAAATAAGCAAGGAAGAATATCAGCATCAGCGAGCCAAGTCAAAGTGTGAGCAGGATATTAAAGAACTGCAAGCAGCAATGCTCGGCACCGGGCAGGATGAAGACGCCGAAGAAAGCATAGATATGCAGTATGTTCGTGACCTGCTCGGAAAAATCAGCATGGACGAAAGCGGCAAGGCGGATAAAGACGTGCTGATGGAATTCATTGATACTATCACTGTAGAAAAGGGCAACGTGTTCAGATGGGGCTTGTGGCTGAGGAATAAGCCTTCATATTTAAGGATGACCACGTCGGGCAAAGGTGATAATATGACTGCAAGCGCAGTGGGGGCTGAATTTGATATGGAAGATAGCACCAAACCTCAAAATACAGGGCAAAACGGTCATTTTACCCTCGCAGGCTGTGACCACCACAGGCGAATATAAGAAATCCCCGTAAATAAACGGCGGCAAAATTCAAGGCTTATGCTTTTTAGGTATAAGCCTTTTTTATGTGATTTTTTGTCGGTTTGCAGGCAAGGCGCTGCGGAGCGGTTATTAAACGACGTTTCGGTAGCTGCGGCGTTTCAAGGCGTTTGTGTTTTAAGTCCGAGTGTGGTATAATCGACAAACAGGAGTAAATATGAGTTATACTGCTTTAACCGTTCTCGGTTTTTCATTGATATTTTTATCCACGACGCTCGGCTCGTCGCTGGTGTTTTTCTTCAAAAGAGAAATTTCCGAAAAGCTGAACACGCTTTTTTTGGGTTTTGCTGCGGGAATTATGATAGCCGCGTCCGTATGGTCGCTGCTTATTCCGTCAATCGAGGCAGCCTCGGACTGGGGAACATGGAGCTTTGTGCCCGCCGCGACGGGGTTTGTCGCCGGCGGACTCTTTCTTGTGCTTCTTGACAAAATAGTTCCTCATTTCCACAGCGGAACAAACGAGGACGAGGGGCCGCAGACCTCCTTGAACAAGCCTGTCAAGATGTTTCTTGCGGTCACAATTCACAATATTCCCGAAGGACTTGCAGTCGGTTTCGCATTCGGAGCGGCAGGCGCGCTTGTCACGGACGCTGCGTATGTTTCGGCGCTCGGGCTTGCGCTGGGCATTGCGATACAGAATTTTCCCGAGGGCGCGGCGGTGTCCCTTCCGTTGAAGCAGGCGACGGGAAGCAGGGGCAAGGCGTTTGCTTTCGGCGTAGGCAGCGGAGCGGTTGAACCCGTTTCGGCGGTTTTGGGATATTTTCTTGCCGCGTATCTGACAGCCGCGCAGCCTTGGCTGCTTGCTTTCGCCGCAGGAGCCATGATTTTCGTGGTTTCGGAAGACCTGATACCCGACGCAAAGCTTGACGCGCACCCTCACCTCGGAACTTGGGGAGTCATGATAGGCTTTGTCCTTATGATGGTGTTGGACGTCGCGCTGGGATGATAAAAACAGTCACGAAGCGGCGGGAAAGTTTTCCGCATATTTTCCGAAAAGAGGCGCAAATGGAAATTGAAAGAAAATTTTTGATTCCCGACGTTTATGTTAAGGAGCTTTTCGAGCGCGACGCCGAGCGCTTGGAAATAGAGCAATATTACGTGACGGTCGGAACAACAGAGGAAAGGTATCGCAGAGTCAACGGCGACTGTTTTTTTGCGGTGAAAAGGGACACCGGTTCTTCCCTGTCGCGGTTAGAAACGGAGACGCCGTGCGGCGGAAATGATTTTGAAAAAAATTTGCCCGAAAAAAAGGGGAGAATTATACAGAAAGAAAGACATATTTTGCGATATGAAAATTTAAAAATAGAAATGTATTTTTATAAGGGAGAGCTGTCGGGGCTTGCAGTATGCGAGGTGGAGTTTGACGACGAGAATCAGGCGAAGGAATTTTTGCCGCCGTATTTTTTTGGCAAGGAAATAACTGGCGACGCAAGATACCGCAACCGCAATCTGGCGTTGAACGGTTTGCCCGATACTTAAAATCCGGATTTTTTCGACTCTGAAAAAATTGACGGGTTTTTAGGGGAATTTTAATTTTTTTGCCGAATATTTAATTGTAAGAGCTTGCAAATGGCTAACGACGCGGTCTGGAACAGATTTATATCGGAATTGCTTGACAAAAACGATATAGTGGACGTCATATCCTCTTATATCGACGTCAAGCCTAAGGGCAGAGGCTATTGGGCGCTTTGTCCTTTTCACAATGACAGAAATCCCTCGCTTTCAATCAATCGCGAGGGACAGTATTTTCATTGCTTTGTCTGCGGCGTCGGCGGAAACGCCATCAGATTTATCATGAAATACGAATCCTGTTCTTTTATGGAGGCGGTGGAAACGCTGGCAAAACGCGCGGGACTGGAAGTGCCCGACAGAAGCGGCGGAGACGACGCTGCTTATGAGCGCAAAAAAAAGGAAAGACAGATTCATTACGACGTCTGCCGCGAAGCCGCGCGTTTTTACCATGCCTCTCTTATGTCGGAAAAAGGACTTGCCGCAAGAAAATATCTCGAAAACAGGGGAATCGGTTTGTCCGCCGTCAGGCGTTTCGGCATGGGCTACTCGCCCGATTGGGATTCGCTTAATTTTTATTTGAAAGACAAGGGTTTCAAAACAGAGGATATACACAGGGCGGGCGTTCTGAACGTCACCAAAAACGACCGCGCTTACGACCCGCTGAGCGGGAGGATAATTGTACCCATTGTCAATATGGCAGGCAATGTTGTGGCTTTCGGCGGCAGAATTTTCAACGGCGAGGACGCCGCGAAATACAAAAATACCGTCGTTACGGACATTTTCGACAAGAGCAAAAACCTGTTTGCAATCAATCTCGCAAAAAAATGCAAGCAGGAGGGGAGACTCAAATACGTAATAATAGTCGAAGGCTATATGGATGCAATAAGCCTTTATCAGGCGGGCTTCGATATGACGGTCGCAAGCATGGGCACCGCACTGACGAGCGAGCAGGCGAGACTGGTTTCGAGGCTTACAAAGGATGTTTACATATGCTACGACGGAGACAAGGCGGGACAGGCGGCAACTCTGAGGGGGCTGGATATTTTAAAGAAAGAAGGCTTGAACGTCCGCGTTATGTCTATGCCCGACGAAATGGACCCCGACGACCTTGTCAGAAAAAGAGGGGCGGAGGCGTTTGAAAAGGCTTTGGAGGCGGCTGTTCCCCTCACCGATTACAAGCTTGAATGCGCGTGGAGGGAAAGCGGCGCGGACAAGGTCAACGGAGAGGAAAAAAAGCGGGAAGCGTTCAGAACCTTTGCCAAAAACGCCATTGCCGTGTTGAAGCCTCTGGACAGCGTGGAGCAGGACTCCTATCTCGGACTCATAAGGGACAGGACGGGGCTTTCATACGATATGTTGAAGCGCGAGCTTGTTGGCGGCAGTTCAACCGAAACGGCGGACGATTCGGGCGTCTTAGACGGGCGCAATGCCGTCGCGGACAATCTGTTGAATTTTCTTACGGCAGAGGACAGGGCAATGTACTTCGTGCTGGCAAGCTGCCTTATGCGCAAGGATTATGCCGCAGGCTGTGCCGTTCCCCAAACGGACAACCCTTTTTTCCGTATGGTTGCGGATTATCTTGCCGAATGCAAGAGCTTAGGCAAGCAGCCTGTTTTCGGCGAGCTTTACGCGCTCGAAGGTATTGACGCCTTTTCGGAGGAGCTAAAAAGATTGGTTTCGGTGCAGTTTAACGATGCCGATTCAGACGCGGAATACTTTGCCGACTGTTTGTCTGAATTGAACAAAATTCGGCTCAGAAGTCAAATAAAGGCGTTAAGCGAGGCATACGAGGCGGAGAAAGACCAAGCAAGAAAAACTTCAATCCTTGTCGAGCTGTCCGCACTGACGCGACAAAAAACAGACAATAACTAAAGGAGAAATATATGGAATTCAACGAAGCGGCAATGAAAGAAATTCTTACCGCGCTCAAGGAGGTAAGCTCCAAGGGCTTCGTGACCTTCGACGAGGTGGAAAACAATCTCGACAAAATGAAATTCGACCTGACGCCGGAGCAATACGCGGAGCTGTACAAGTTTCTTGAAGACAACGGCATAAGCGTGACGGACGTGGTGTCTGACGACCTGTTGACAAAGGGAGTCATTGACATAAGCATTGACGACCCCGTCAAAATGTATCTCAAAGACATAGGCAAGGTGCCGCTGCTTTCCGCCGAGGAGGAAACGGAGCTTGCGCGTCGTATGCAGGACGGAGACGAGGAGGCGAAAAAATTGCTCAGCGAAGCCAACCTGCGTCTTGTCGTCAGCATTGCCAAGCGTTACGTCGGCAGAGGTATGCTTTTTCTCGACCTGATTCAGGAAGGCAATCTGGGACTGATGAAAGCCGTGGAAAAATTCGACTATACAAAGGGCTTCAAATTCAGCACCTACGCCACCTGGTGGATAAGACAGGCTATTACGCGCGCCATTGCCGACCAAGCGCGCACGATAAGAATACCCGTACATATGGTTGAAACCATAAACCGTCAGATAAGAGTCAGCCGCGCGCTCTTGCAGGAGCTGGGGCGGGAGCCTACTCCTTCCGAAATAGCCGAAGCAATGGGCGTACCCGAAGACAAGGTTGTGGAAATTCAGAAAATCGCGCAGGACCCCGTCAGTCTCGAAACGCCGATAGGCGAGGAGGAGGACAGCCACCTCGTGGATTTTATAGAGGACGACAAAACCATAGCGCCGGGAGACGTTGCGGCTTACGCAATGCTAAAAGAGCAGCTTATCGGCGTGCTGCACAAGCTCACTCCCCGCGAGGAAATGGTGTTGCGTCTGCGCTACGGCATAGACGACGGCAGGGCGCGCACGCTTGAGGAGGTGGGCAGAGAATTCAACGTCACGAGAGAGCGTATCCGTCAGATAGAGGCAAAGGCTCTGCGCAAGCTGCGCCACCCGTCCAAGAGCAAAAAGCTTAAAGACTTTTTGGAGTGAAATGACTCCGAGACTGAAAAGAATCGTAGAGCTGCTGCCTGTTTCCGACGAGCTGTTCGACGTCGGCTGCGACCACGGCATAGTGGGAGTTTCGGCTCTGCTTTTAAACAAGACGCAAAAAACGGTTTTTACCGACGTGAGCCGCAAGAGTCTCGAAAAGGCGCGCAGACTTGCGGAAAGCAAAGGCGTCCTTTACAAAAGCGAATTTCTTTGCGGAGACGGATTTTGCGGCAGGCGGGCGCATACCGCGGTGATTGCCGGTATGGGCGGGCTGGAAATTTCCAAAATTCTCGGGCAGGCGTCAAGGCTGCCCGACAAGCTTGTTTTGCAGCCTATGCGCGGCGTGCCCGAGCTGCGCGAAAAGCTGTCGAAAAATTATTTTTTTCATGTCGATGAAATTTTTTTCGACGGCAAATTTTATTACCTGATTTATGCCGAAAGAGGCTCTGACAACCTTACCGAGCTTGAAATAAAATACGGCAAAACCAATTTAAGACAAAAAACCGTCGATTTTCACAATTTTTTGTTTGAGGAGACGGTCAAATGTGATAAAATATTAGCTGACGGAAATCACGTGCCTCGGGTGGAGGAGCGAAAAGCCGAGCTTGATTTCCTTCTGTCAGATTGGAGTACAAAATGAATGAATACATTTTACAATTTCAGCAGCTGGATTTGAAGCTGCGCAAAATCGAGCAGGAGCTGGGGGCTACCGAGGAAAGACGCCGCAGCAAACAGCTGCATCAATATCTTAAAGAAAGCGAGGAAAAGCTCAAACAGCTCGAGGAGCACGCCGAGCAGCTTTCTTTAAGACTGGACAAGCTCAAAGACAGCTATGCCGAAAACAAGGAATTGATTGCCGAGTACGCCGCCGCCGTCGACAAGAGCATAGACCTCGACGAGCTGAACTATCTCAACAAAAAATTCAACGATTTGAGCAAGACGGTTTCGCTTTTAGATAGAGACATGGCGGCGCTTTTGAAGGACATGGAGGATACCTCCGCACAGTTCGAGGAATACAGACAAAAGCTTCCCAAAGCCAAAAAGCAGTACAGCGAGGCAAAAAGCAGCTTCGACGAGGTGAGAAAGAGCAGGGAGCCGGAAATAATAGAAATAAGAAAAAAGATGGCTCAGGCAGAGAAAAAAATTTCGCCGGAGCTGCTCGAAAAGTACCGCAAGCTCAAAAGTCAGGGGGTTTATCCGCCTTTTGTCAGCCTGTCGGGCGAAAATCAGTGCGGCGGCTGTCGCGTCGATATGCCCATGTCTTTGGTGTCAAAGCTTTCCGACAAGGGCTACATCGAATGCGAAAATTGCCACAGAATTATTTACAAATCGGAGTGACTGCCGCTTAAATCGGAGAAAAAATGGAAAAAGAAAACAAAATTGTTCTCAAAAACGAAAGAAACGGGCACGTAAACAAGCTGGTAAACGAATTGGGCAGCTGGGGCTTTTTCAAGGTTATTTACCGCAACGATATGCTGAAAATTCTCGGCATGAACATACTCATGCTGATTTTATTCGTGCCTGTCGGTTATCTTGCTTACAGATATCTTATACAGGTGTCGCAGTTTACGTCACGACTGCCCGTTGGCAACGCAATCGGCTTCGGCTACGCGCCGTGGCTTGGCGTCGGCGCTGAAATATCAAGACTCACAAATCTTGCCATGTCGGAGCTTTTGCTGTGGATGCTGGCAGCAGGCGCCGTGGTAGGGCTGTCGGTTGCCGGCGGCATGGCGATAATAAGGGATTCTTTCTGGACGGGCCGTCTCAAGGTTTTCAAGGCCTTCGGGCGCGGAATCGTTGAAAACGGCGTTGCGTGCGTCGTTTGCTTTGTTCTGCTTGTGGGCTGTGTAAACGGCATTTACCACGCCTCCGTCGCCATGAGGGCTTTTCCCGCATGGGCAAGCGTTCTTTTGCAGGTGGTTATGTGGCTTGCGTTGGCTTTTCTGACGCTGTATGTCATGACCTTTTTAAGCGTCAATTCCACATACAAGCAATCCGTGGGAGTAAATTTGAAGAGTGCGTGGCATATACTGATGCGCTATATCGTATCGACGATTTTCAAATTTATCATTGCTTTGCTTCCCGTAGCGTTGCTTTTGCTCACCTTCGGCAATGTAATATTCTCGTTTGTCATAGCTGTTTTCGCAATCTTCGGTTTCTTCTACGTGATTTTCGTATGGCAGAGCCACATGATGATTATTTTTTCCATTTACAATCCAGTGGAAAAAATCAAGATTGTAAAAAGAAAAACGCAGCAGCCCAAGGCTCAGGCTGAAAACAAAACGGAAAATCAGACGGCTTGACTCAATGAGAAACGACAAAGGCAAAAACGGAGTTTTTTCCGCCTCCAACGAGCTTATGCTGGACAAGGCGGACGCGCTTATAGAAAAGGGACAGTATGTCAAAGCTGTCTCTTTGATTCGCCGCGCGCTGGAAAACCAACCCGCTTCCTTTGAAACAAAGCTGTTTCTTGCCGAGGTTTATCACGATATGGAGCTTTACGCGCTGTCCAACAACGTGCTGTTCGAGCTTATGCGCAAAGAGCCCAAAAATCCGGACGTTCTGCTTTTGCTCGGCAAAAATTATCTGGAGCTTAACGAGCTTTCTCTTTGCGGCTATTATTTCAAGCTTTATTCCGAAAACAACGCCGAAGCGGAAATCACGCTCGAGCCGGAAAGAATACAGGCGGTTCGCGGCGGACTTGAGCTTGTCCATCCCATGACCAAACGTCGCGCCGATTTGTTGCAGCAAAAGGCGGGTATGCTGATTAGAAACGACAGACTTGACGACGCAAAAAGCATTTTCGAGGAGCTTGAACGCAATTTCCCCGACGAGATAGCTTACAAAAACAACACGGCTTTTACCGATTTGCTGCTAAACGATTACATCGGAGGGGAGAAAAAGGCGCGCGACGCTTTGAGCCTAAAACCCGACGACCCGGTAGCGCTGTGCAATCTCGTGACGGCTCTTTATATGGCGGGAAAGAGGGCGGAGCTTAAAGAGTACGCCGAAATTCTTGCAAAGTGCGAAACGGAAGAACCTGTTGAGATTTTTAAAATCGCTACCACCTTCTGCGAAATAAAATTCGACGAGGAGGCTTTCATATGGCTGGAAAAGCTGCTTAAAAGCTCTCCTTACGAGCTGGATATGCTGTTTCTTTACGGTTTTGCGGCTTTCAATTGCGGCAAATACGAAAAGTTCGAGGAAGCGCTCACGGACATAACGACAATAGACGAATCCAACGCCGTAGCATGGTTTTATCGGAAATTTATGGACGGATTTTATGAAAATTCCGGACGTTCACGCTACAAGCGGCTGGATTATTATCCCCAAATCCCGCTTACGGCGGCGCAGCGCTATTCGACGACGCTTAAACAGCTGCCCGATTTGTTCGGGATATGGAACGACGAGGATTTGTTCAGAGTGGTGGAGTGGGCTTTGAGATATACGAACGACGCCGAGCTTCACGAAAAGGTGGTGTTCAATTTAAGCCGCACCTCGCCCAAGCCATGCACGGCTTATTTCAAAAGTCTGCTTATAAGGGACGAAGTTTCGCTGTATCTCAAATCGCTGATAATAAAGGCGTTGATGGAAATGGGAGTTTACGGCAGGTTTCATCTTGTCAAGGACGGCTATTTCACTTGGGTGGACATACCCAAAAATCTGCCCTTCGTCCTGAGAGACAGCGTGATTATCGCCGTTTCGCGCATGAGCGTGGAGTTTATTTACGAAAAAAACTTCGTGTCCAAAATCGTAAGCAAAGCTTTGGAAATTCAGTCGGATATACTCGACGAGGGCATGGAGAATTTCCGCGTCGACGACAACACCCTTGCCGCGGTGATATGCCGTGCGTGCGGCTTTGAAGGCGTGACGGATCAGGAGCTTATGCGTATTTTCGACACGGATTATTTCAAGCTTTTGCGGCAGACGGAAATTTTGTTTGCAAACAAATAAAAAGAGCCTTTTCTCAATATAATACAGCATGAGAAAGGTTCTTTTTTTATTTGCCGACGCGGCGGTGATAGTGGGCGGCGTCATAGGCGCGGGATTTGCCTCGGGAGAAGAGGTGGCTCTGTATTTTTACGGCAAAAACGCCTTGCTGTCCTCGGCGGTCGCGTTTGTCGTTTTTTTTGCGGTATTCTACGTGTTTCTGTCAATAGGCCGCAAATTTGCGGAGCTTGAAAACAACGTCGGAACCAGTCTTGCCGACAAACCGAATCCTTTTGTTGCAAAGGCGTCGCGCGTTTTTCTCAATTTCAATTATTTTGCGGTGCTGTGCTCGATGCTTGCCGGTGCAAACGTAACCCTGTCCGCCCTGTTCGCCACAAGAAGCATACACTTTGTTTTCGGCGCGGCGACGGCGGCGATATGCGGTCTGATTCTGTTTTTCGATATGAAGGGAATAAGGCGTTTCAGCAATTTTGTGGTGCCTTTCATCGTTGTTCTCATCGTTTCGGTTTGCCTTCTCAATTCCGAATACGGAACGGTTCAAGGCAAGGGAGGCGCGGGAAGCGCTTTTCTGTACGTGTCGATGAACTGCGTGATAATGAGCGGAGTTCTTTTGGGCATCGGCGGAGAAAGAAAAGCGAACGGATTTTGGCTGTCGCTGATTTCGTCGTTTGTGCTGTCCGCTTTGCTTTATCTGATTATACTGCGCGTCAACTCTGTCGACAGCTCCGTGACAATGCCGCTGCTTTATTACGCCTATCTGGTCGGCTCGGAAACGGGCGCGCTTATGAGCGTGGTTATATATTTCTCTATAGTAACGACGGTTATAGCCTGCGCGTATCCGCTTGTCGAATGGCTGACGCCGTTGCTCAAATCCAAGGTTTTTGCGTTAATCGCCGTGTTTTGTTCCGCTTTGGCGGTGTCCCTTGTAGGTTTTTCCGGTATAGTAGGCTATGTCTATCCCTTAATTTCCGTTTTGGGCGTGTTGGTTATAGCAACCTACGCCGCGTTTCTGATTTATATCAAACGCTCCGAAAGGAAAAAAAAGCGCGCCCTTTGACGGGGCGCGCTTTTTTCAGTTGTTTTTCCACTTTACAAGGAATTTTTCCATCAGGGCGACGACCAGATACATGATTGCGGCGAGTACGCACAAAACTACGGTACACGCCATCACCAAATCCAGCTTGAATACCTGCCCGCCGTAAACGATTAGGTATCCCAGACCTGCCTTGCTGTTGAGATATTCTCCCATGATAGTGCCCACCCAGCTTAAACCGACGTTTATTTTAAGCGTGGACAAAAGCGTCGGAATGTTGGAGGGAAATACCAGTTTGGTGAAAATCTGGAATTTCGAGGCGTTCATGGTTTTGAGCAGAAGCACCTTGTCGGGGCTTGTTCCGATAAAACCGTTCAGCATGGAAATTGTAGTGATGATTACCGAAATCAGGACCGCCATCGTCACGATGGCTTTTTCTCCCGCACCCACCCAAATGATGATGATGGGTCCCAGCGCTATTTTGGGAAGACTGTTCAAAACCACAAGATAGGGTTCAAAGATGTCTTGAAGAGATTTCGACCACCACAGAACGACCGCAACCAGGGTGCCGAGCACGGTGGCAATGAGGAAACCGAGCACGGTTTCTTTTGTGGAGACGAAAATGTGCTTCCACAAATCGCCTGTCTGAGACAGCGCTCCCAGCTGTTTCCAGATTCTGGAAGGGGAGCTGAAAATAAATGCGTCTATCCAGTTGAACCTGGCGGCGAGTTCCCACAGCAGCAAAAACAGAACAAGAAATCCTATCTGGCAAGCAAGGACAAATACCTTGCGAAGTCTGATTTTTTTCAAAAACCTTTTGTGTTCAATCGATAGCTGCCGATTTTGTTTCATAATTGTTTAATTCCTGCCAAATTTGTTCGAATTGCACGGAAAACGTGCTGTCTTCACGTCGTTTGAGCGGCGTTGAAATATGCTCCAAATGAGTAAAGTGAACTCGTTTTACCGAGGCAGGTCTGTTCGTCAGTACGATTATTTTGTCCGCCATGCTGATGGCTTCGGAAATGTCGTGCGTCACCAGCAGAGCGGTCTTTTCTTCCTTTTTGATGATGTCGTAGACGTCGTCGCACACTTGAAGCCGCGTCTGAAAGTCTAATGCCGAAAACGGTTCGTCAAGCAGCAGAACGTCGGGGTCAAGCGCGAGTGTCCTGATAAGAGCCACCCTCTGTCTCATACCGCCGGAAAGCTGGCTGGGATAATACTTTTTGAAATCCTTGAGATTGTATTTTTCCAACAGGTTTTCGATATGAGCCAGAGCCTCGGGGCTGGATTTTTTTTGAATTTCCAGCCCGAGAATTATATTTTTGTAAATTGTTCTCCACTCGAAAAGATGGTCGTGCTGCAACATATAACCGACTTCGTTGTTTACCTTTTCCACTTTGCTTCCGTTTAGCAGAACCTCCCCGAAGGTCGGTTTCAGAATGCCGGCTATTATGGACAGGATAGTGGTTTTGCCGCAGCCGCTCGGACCTACGATAGCGACGAACTCGCCTTTGTTTACGTCGAAGGACAGGTTGTCAATCGCTTTGGTCTCATCGGTTTTCGTATAGTAGGTCATCGAGATGTTGTTAAGAGAAAGCGTTGCGCTCAAATTGCTCTACCTCCGCAAAAAGTCCACATAACATTATATTTGTTTTTCGCGTCGGAGTGTGCACCGGCTGACGATGTTACCTGCCGATTTTGTCCGCTATGCTGTTGTCTATGACCTTTGAAAACTCAATTCTGTCGGAAAGCTCTCCCGCATTCTGCATTATATCCTGCATACGGTTGAAGCTGTCCTCCGTCATGGAAGGATAAATCACCCAGCTGTCGTTTGCTCTGTAATTGCCGAGCGCCGAGGCTATGGTGTCTTTGTCCGAGCCCTCAAAGTAGGGCAGAAGCAGCTCGGCTATGGAAGCGTTGTCATGGCTCAAAAGATATTGAGTGGCGCGGTAAATACAGTCAAGATATTTTTCAAGCTTTTTGGTGTTGTTTTTTATATATTCCTGAGTGGCAACGAAGCACGTGTAGGGGACTTCGCCGCTTTCCGCACCTATGGATTCCACGATAAAACCGCTTTTTTCCTTTTCAAGCTCCGAAGCCGTCGGCTCGAACAGAGCAACGTAGTCTCCCGTTCCGCTTACAAAGGACGGTCCGGTGAGAGCGAAGGGCACGTCGTAGTTCATGGTGATGTTTTCGCCGTCTCTGTAACCGTGCTGATTGAGCACATACTGAAGAGTCATTGCGGGCATACCGCCGCGTCTGCCCATTATGATTTCCTTGCCCGCGAGATTGCTCCAATCGAAATCTGGCTCAAACTCTCTGCCGACGAGAAAGCTGCCGTCGCGCTTTGTCAGCTGCCCGAAGACGACGGGATAGTCCTGCCTGCCTTGCTGGTAAACATACAGCACGGTTTCGGGACCCAGCAGGGCGATGTCTGCCGCGCCCGTGACAACCGCGGTCATGCTCAGGTCGGAGCCTTGCCCGTTTATCAGCTCTATTTCGTAGCCTGCTTCCTCGAAGTAGCCGAGAGCCATTGCAAGGTATTGCGGGGCGTAAAAAATAGAGTGAGTAGTTTCGTTGACGATTATCTTGTTGTCGTCGTTGTTGTCGCAGGCAGTCAAAGGCAGCGCGACGAGAATCAACGCCAAAACCACGAGTAAAATTTTTTTCATTCAAACCTCCTGAATTTTGAATTTTTAGGCAATAACAGTTTATTCTCCCCGAAAAATTACTGTGAATCGGTAGCAAAACAAAGGCTTGATGTGGTATAATCTTTCTTAATACGGAGACAAATTTGTATGGATATGGAAAAGGTTTACGAGCCGCAGAAATTTGAATCGGACATATATGCGCAATGGCTTGAAAAAGGATATTTCACGCCGGAAATAAACAGGGACAAAAAGCCGTTTACCATAGTTATACCGCCTCCGAACATCACGGGGCAGCTGCATATGGGGCACGCTTTGGACAACGCGGTGCAGGACTGCCTTATTCGTTACAAGAGAATGCAGGGCTACTGCGCGCTGTGGCTGCCCGGCACCGACCATGCGTCCATTGCAACCGAGCTTAAAATCGTGGAGCAGCTGAAAAAGGACGGGCTTGACAAACAGGACGTCGGCAGGGAAAGGTTTTTGGAGCTTGCCTGGGAGTGGAAGGAAAAATACGGCGGCAGGATTGTGGAACAGCTCAAACGTTTAGGCAGCAGCTGCGACTGGAGCCGCGAAGCGTTTACGCTTGACGAGAAGCGCAGCAAGGCGGTTCGCCATGTTTTCAAAAAGCTTTACGACAAAGGGCTTATTTATCAGGGCGACAGGATAACGAATTGGTGTCCCGAGTGCGGCACCGCTCTTTCCGACGCCGAAGTGGATTATTGCGAGCACAGTTCCCATCTGTGGCATTTCAAATATTTTACGGACGACGGCAGAAGCATAACCTTTGCCACCACCCGTCCCGAAACAATGCTCGGCGACACCGCCGTGGCCGTCAATCCCGATGACGGGCGATACGCGGATTTTGTGGGACATACGGTAAAGGTGCCGTTTGTAAACCGCACAATACCGATAATCGCCGACAGCTATGTGGAAAAGGATTTCGGCACGGGCGTTGTCAAAATTACCCCCGCGCACGACCCCAACGACTTTGAAGTGGGTTTAAGGCACAATCTTGAAATCTTGCGCGTCATGAACAACGACGGCACGATGAACGAAAAAGCGGGCAGTATGTTTGAGGGGCTGACCCGCGAGGAAGCGCGCAAAAAGGTGGTTGCCGAAATGGACAAGCTGGGGCAGCTTGTCAAAATAGAGGATTATACCCACAACGTCGGGGAGTGCTACCGCTGCAAAACCACGGTGGAGCCTGTCGTGAGCAAGCAGTGGTTTGTAAAAATGAAACCGCTTGCAGAGCGGGCGATAAAGTGCGTCAGGGACGGCGAGGTCAATTTTGTGCCCGCGCGCTTTGAAAAAATTTATTTCAACTGGATGGAAAACATAAGGGATTGGTGCATATCCCGTCAGCTGTGGTGGGGACACCGTATTCCCGTTTGGTATTGCCAAAACTGCGGCGAAACAATCTGCGAGGAGGAAACTCCCCGGGTATGCCCGCACTGCGGGAGCGAAAGGCTGCGTCAGGACGAGGACGTGCTGGACACGTGGTTTTCATCTGCCCTCTGGCCGTTTTCCACGCTTGGTTGGCCGGAGGAGACTGAGGAGCTGAAATTTTTCTTTCCTACCGACGTGCTCGTCACCGCTTACGACATAATTTTCTTCTGGGTTGCGCGCATGATTTTTTCCTCTTTGGAACACATGGACGCGCCGCCCTTCAAGGACGTTTTGATACACGGCATCGTGCGTGACAAGGAAGGGCGCAAGATGTCCAAATCTCTCGGCAACGGCGTGGACCCGTTGGAGTTTATTGACGCATACGGCGCCGATACGCTGCGTTTTTCGCTGCTCAACGGTGTGGCAAGCGGAGGAGATATTCGCTTTTCCGACGACAAGGTAAAAAGCACGCGCAACTTTATGAACAAGATATGGAATGCTTCGCGTTTCGTGCTTATGAATATAGAGGGCGCGGCGTTAAAGCCTCTTTCGCAGTGCAGTCTGTCGCTTGCCGACAAATGGATTTTGACAAAGCTCAACCGCGTGACGGGCGAAGTCAACGAAAATTTTGCAAAATACGAGCTTGGCATTGCGTCGGGAATTATTTACGATTTTGTGTGGAGCGAGTTCTGCGACTGGTACATCGAGTTTACCAAGCCCGTTTTGAACGGCGGCGACGAGGAGGCAAAAATTGCCGCGGCGTCTACTCTCAATTATTGCCTCGACGCCGTTTTGAAGCTGCTGCATCCTTTCGTTCCCTTTATCACCGAGCAGATTTACAAAAATATGCCCGTACATTCGGAAACCATTATGCTGGAGAAATATCCGGAGAAAACCGATTCAATCGAGTTTGAGCAAGAAGCCGAGCTTACGGAAAAGCTCAAGGAGCTGGTAGCTAAGCTGAGAAATCTCCGCGCCGAAATGGGAGTGCCGCCCTCCAAAAAAATCCGTCTGTTTGTCAAAACGGCAGACGACGGCGTAAAAACGACGGGATTGTTTATTCAGAGGCTTACCAACGCCGAAAGCGTGACCTTTACCGACCGTTTCGACGAAACCCAAAAAACCGTTTCCGCCATTTGTTCTGCGGGTGAGGTGCGCGTGCCGCTGGGGGATATGGTTGACACGGAAAAGGAGCTTTTGCGGCTTAAAAAAGAGATGGAAAACGCCGACGCCGAAATAAACCGCGTCAAAGGCAAGCTGTCCAATCCGGGCTTTGTCGCCAAAGCGCCCGCGCAGCTTGTGGAAGCCGAAAAGCGCAAGCTGTCGGAGTTCGAGCAGTTAAAAGCCAAGCTTTCTGCGCGCATGAAAGACCTGACCGACTGAAAGCAAAATTTAAAAGAGGGAGCTTAAAGAAGCTCCCTCTTTCGTATAAAAAGGTAACTTTTTTTCCATAATTGACATATCTTTCTAAAAGGGCGCCGCGGAAACGGAGAAAAAATCCGCGTTGGTTCAAAGCTCGAAAAGGGGAGCGAGATATGCTGCTTGGCACGTTAAAAAAAGACAGGGAAATAAAAGCGCTGCTGCACTGCGCGGACAATCAGCTGGACGCCATGGGCTACACCGAACACAGTTTCAGGCACGTTTCCATAGTTTGTCAGAGAGTGGAAAAAATACTCGCCGCGGTGGGCTGCGACGAAAAGGAGATTGAAATAGGCAAAATAGCGGGGTTTCTCCACGACCTCGGCAATTGCGTCAATCGCAAGGACCATGCCCACAGCGGAGCCATACTTGCCTATACGCTGCTTGTAAAAAAGGGTATGAATTATGCGGACGCAGCCCGCGTCATGGAAGCAATAGGCAATCACGACGAGGAAACGGGACAGGTCGCAAGCAAGCTTTCTGCGGCGCTGATTTTGGCGGACAAGTCGGACGTGCACCGCACGCGGGTGAGAAAGCTGAAAATTAGTCAGGACGGATTGGTAGACAAGGACGACATACACGACAGAGTCAATTACGCGGTTGTAATGAGCGATATTGCCATAGACAAGGACGCCGGACAGATAAAGTTTTTGTTTCAGATAGATACGGGCATATGCACGGCTATGGATTATTTTGAGATATTTCTCGACAGAATGAAAATGTGCAAAAAGGCGGCGGAATATCTCGGCTTCGAGTTTATGTTGGAAATAAATGATTACAGATTGGCTTAAAAAAAGGGCGGTTTGAAACAGCGGTTTACGCATAGATAAAAGGAGCGTTGAATTTTACTATTCATCGCTCCTTTTAATAGCGGGAATTTACAAGCCTTTTTCCATAAAGTGCGTCGGGTACGTCTCCCAATATTTTTTGTAAACTCTAAATCCCCGTATAGATTTTGCCGAGAACGGCTACCGCGATACCGCAGTAAATCATTAGCGAAACGGCGTCTACGATAGTGGTGATAAATGGACTTGCCACAACCGCGGGGTCAAGCCGGCATTTTTTTGCAATCAACGGCAGAGTGCAGCCTATGATTTTTGCGATTACGACGGTGACGAGCATAGTTACGCACACTACGGCGGCAATGAGGTAGCCGTTTTCGACGGCGTACAGCTTGTCTATGAGCATAAGCTTTCCGAAGCAGACTACTGACAGCGTAATGCCGAGAAGCAACGACACTCTCAGTTCCTTCCAGATTACCTTTAACGTGTCTTTGAATTGCACCTCTCCGAGAGCAATGCCGCGTATGACGGTGACGGACGCCTGACTCCCAGCGTTGCCTCCCGTGTCCATAAGCATCGGAATACAGCCCGTCAGAATAATACCTATGATTGGCATGTTGAGAGTTTCCTCGTTGGCGTTGATGATTAGACCGGTAAACGTGGCGGAAATCATGAGTATCAGAAGCCACGGCACGCGGTTGAGCCAGATTTTCCAGACGCTCGTTTTCAAGTACGGCTTATCGTTAGGCGTGATTGCCGCCATAATTTCAAAGTCTTCGGTCGCCTCGTCGTCTATGACGTCCAGAATGTCGTCTATGGTTATTATGCCGACAATTCTGTTTTCGCCGTCAACGACAGGCAGCGAAATAAGGTCGTATTTTCTGATTGTGTGGGACGCTTCCTCCTGAGGCGTGTGCGTGTCTACCGAAACTATACTGACGGTCATAATTTCGTCTACTTTTGTGTCGGGCTGCGCCAAGAGCAAATCCTTGATTGATACGACGCCTTTAAGCCTTCTTGTCGGGTCGGTGACGTAGCAGACGTTTATGGTTTCCTTGTATTCTCCGATTTTTCTGATTCGCGCAAGCGCCTGCTCTATCGTCATGCCCTCCCTGAGGTCGAGATACTCGGGCGTCATTATCGAGCCGGCGCTTTTGTCGGGATAGCGGAGAAATTTGTTTATCAGCTCGCGCTTTTCCGGCTTTGCGGACCTGAGTATTTTTTTGACCACGTTTGCCGGCATCGCCTCGATGATGTCTACCGTGTCGTCTATGAAAAGCTCGTTTACTATGGAGGTGATTTCCTTGTCGGAAGTGGATTCTATTATTTCGCGCTGTTTTTCCGGTGAAACGTAGGAAAACACCTCCGCCGCAGCGTCCGTTTTGAGCAGCCTGAAAACAATCAGAAGCCTGTCGTTGTCAAGCGTTTCGAGAAAGTTTGCGATATCTACGGAATTTGTCTCGTCGAGGATTTCGGTCACGAGAGAAAACTTTTTTTCCGCAATCAGGTTTATTATTTCTTCCATTAAAGTTTTCCTCCTTTTCCGTTTTGTCGTTTGCGAAAGAATTTCGCTTAATTATAGCACAAATTTGCGCGTCGGTATACCGAAAAAAGGCAAAAGCGCTTCAAAACGCAATCAAAATCAATGTATGCGTTATTTAACGTCTTTTGTGAATTGACTCCGTAAGCGGGAAAAGGGGAATAATAAATCAACTATTTGCTTTCATTTGTTGAAAAATCAGTCGCATTGTGGTATAATCATCAATACGGTAAAAAGGATTATGAAAAAACCTTCGGACAACACTTTTGCATATATAGCGAGAAATTTTTTCTTTTTGCTTCCGATAGTGGCGCTTCCCGTCGTTTTGCTGACAGTTTTTCAGCGTGAAACTGGGGCTTTCGATTTGTTGGCGGAAATGGCAAAGACGACGGCTCAGACAGGCTCGGTTAAGTTCTCCGACTTTTTTTCCGACCTGTACGCAAAGGTGTCGATTATCAATTTCGACAGATTTGCGGATTGGAACGTTAGCAAGGTGTGGTTTTGGCTTGTTACCGCGATTGTGGTGATGCTCGGATTTTCGCTTACCGTCGCGCATATAGAAAGGCATATGAGACTCGGCGTAAAGGAACCCTTCAAATGGATGTCCATGATGAAGTCCGGCGCTTACAACGTTTTTTTCTATTCCCTAATTATGCTTGTGTTTTACGAGCTGTGCATGGTTGCGCTGAGCAGTTTTATATTGCTCAACTCGCGGATTATGAACGGCTGGTGGGCTTTCGGCATGTCTGTTTTGGCAACCGTCGTCATTTACGCCGTTTTTATCGTCGGATTTTGCTTTTTGCTGCTGACGGTGCCTTCGATGTTCTGCGACGGTTACCGTTTCGGATTTGCGGCGAGCTATTCGATACATCTGGTTGCTCAGCATTTCAAGCGGTTTGTGGGCGTTTTTGCTCTCACGGCGTGTTTGTCGGGGCTTGCGTTGCAGCTGCTTAAACTTGTCACGATGCTTTTGAGCGGAAATATTCCGATACACATACTTTTGTATGCCATACGCGCGCTCAATTATTTGTGGTGGCTTTTGTTTGTTCCCACATACGCAATAAGAAATTATATCGATTATACCGAAGCGTCGAGAAAAGACTTGAAAACTCTTATTTTCGACTGACGGGAGGGTTTTGATGCACAGCAAAAAAATTGTCAGGCTTGCCGCCGTCAACTGGGCGGTTTTCGTAAAAGGTTTTTTGTTTCAGATTTTTACGGTAGGCATTATAGTTGCGGTTTTTTCGCTGATAGTTTCGGATTTTTTCGTGGCTGTCAGCGGCGCCGTCGCGGAGGCGGGGATTCTGGACGCGTTTTCCGGCATGATAAACGGCATTTTCGATTTGTTCAACGGCGAAATTTCCGGAGCCGATCTCGGCGAAGCAATCGAAAAGTTTTTCGGGACAATCAAAGACTTTTTCGAGCTTGTGCCCGATTTCGCAAGCAACCTCGCGCTTTCCGTCGTGCTTTTCGTGGTGGCGACGACTCTGCTCTATTTTCTGTCGGGCATGACCGATTTGCCTACGCTTTACTGTCTCAACAAATTCATGTCCACAAACAACAGCGGCTTTTATACGTGGTCTTATTTCCGTCAATTCGTAAATTCGCTGTGGTACAACTTTTTGAGAATGGTTGCCGGAGTCGTGATTGATATCGTAATTGTCGCGGCGGTCATAGGAAGCGCGCTTCTGTTTTTTGTCAATATAGGCATTGCAGGCGCGGTCATCTCTATTTTGTTCGCCTTGGTGCTGTGCGCGATAAGGGTGAATATTTTTGCTTTCTGGCTGCCGTGCAGGCTGGTTACGGGAGAGAAAATCACAAAAGCCTTTAAAGACGGACTGAAAACCTCGCTGGACGGTTTCTGGTGGCTGTTTCTTAACAATCTGATAATAATCGCCGTCTGCGCAGCCGTCTGCTTTGCGCTGGTGTTTATTTTAAATAACATAATACTTGCGCTGTGTCTGTGCTTCGTTGTATTTTATGTGGCGACCTATTTCCTCAATTGCAGCGCCCTGGTGCATTATTACGAAAATATCGGCAAGCCGTATTTTACCAAAAAGGTCAACATAGGATTGAGCGACGAAGCTAATTAAAACGGAGAACAAAATGGCATTGAAATTGAACGCGCAGCAGCAGGCTGCCGCAAATTGTTTGGAGGGACCCGTGCTCGTGCTTGCGGGGGCGGGCAGCGGAAAGACGAGAGTGCTTACCGAAAGGATTGCAAACCTTGTGGACAGCGGAGTCAATCCGTATTCCGTATTGGCGATTACCTTTACCAACAAAGCGGCAAACGAAATGCGCGAAAGGCTGTACGCGCGCACCCCTCAGGCGGGCAGAATGACGATTAGCACGATTCACAGTATGTGCGCCCTGATTTTGAGAATGGACGGCGAGCAGCTGGGCTATCGCCGCAATTTTTCAATATATTCCGACAATGATTCGGAAAGAGTTTTAAAAAGACTGTTCAAGGAGCTGGGCTTTGACGACGAAAAGCTGTTGAAGCGCGCTCCTTATCATATTTCTGCCTGCAAAAATTCGGGTATTTCCGCGGAGGAATACGAAAAGGATTATCTCGGCGCGTCGGACGACGGGGAAAAACTTTACAAAATAATGACGGAATACAACAAGAGACTTTTCGAGTCCAACGCCATGGATTTCGACGATTTGCTTTTCAACGTGTACCGTCTGTTCAGGGAGTTTCCGGAGACGCTTGAAAAATATCAACGGAGATATTCTTACGTCAGCATAGACGAATTTCAGGACACCAACCGCGTTCAGTATGAAATATTCAAAATGCTTGCAGCCACCCACAGAAACATATTCGTTGTGGGGGACGACGACCAATCGATTTACGGCTGGCGGGGAGCCGACGCCAACAATCTGCTCAAATTCCGTACCGATTTCCCCGATGCGGAAATTTTCAAGCTGGAACAGAATTATCGCTCCACAAAGAAAATCCTCGACGCGGCAAACAAGATAATCTCGCTCAACGAAAACCGTTTTCAGAAAACGCTCTGGACGCAGAACGAGGACGGAGTACGCGTCGAAACATACACCGCTTACAGCGAAAACGAGGAGGCCGCTTACGTAGTTCAGCAAATAAGCAATCTTGTTTCGTTCGGCAAGTATACGTATTCGGACTTTGCCGTGCTGATGAGAATAAACGCTTTAAGCCGTGTTTTTGAACAGGAGTTTTTGAAATACGGCATACCTTTCAAGGTTTTCGGAGGCTTCAAGTTCTTTGAAAGAAAGGAAATAAAGGATACCGCCGCTTACCTTAGGATTTTGGACAACGAAAGCGACGACGAGGCGTTGTTCAGGATTATCAACACGCCGCGTCGCGGGATTGGAGACACGACGGTGGAGAGGTTGAAACGCTTTGCGTCCGTCAACAATATAAGTATGCTTGAAGCGTTGAGAAGAGCGGATTCCGCCGCCGAAATAAGCAGCGCCGCCAAAATCAAGCTCAGGGAGTTTGCGGGATTGCTTGACGAGCTTAAACGCATGAGTATGGAAATGCCCCTTGATCGTTTTGTGCGCAGCATGGTGGAATTTACACACCTGCGCGCCTGCGAGGAAAAGACCGAGGCGGAAATCAACCGCGTGCTCAATATCGACGAATTTGTTTCAGCGGTCGAGGAGTTCTGCAAGGACAATCCGCAGGCGGGCATTTCGGAATTTCTGCAATCGGTCAGCCTGCAATCAGACCTTGACAAGCTCAACGCTTCGGACAACTGCGTGAGTCTGGCTACCGTGCACGCGGCAAAGGGGCTGGAATTCAAGGTCGTTTTCGTAATAGGTCTCGAAGACGGAATTTTTCCGATAAGCCGCGCCGTATTCGAAGCCGATGAGATGGCGGAAGAGCGCAGGCTGATGTACGTGGCAGTCACACGCGCCTGCAACAGACTTTATCTTACGAGGGCGAGAAGCAGATTTTTGAACGGCTCGCGCAAGGAAACGTATCCTTCGAGATTTTTGCGCGAGGTGGAGGAGTTTGTACGTCCCGAAAAGGCAGAGGAACGCAAATCCGACGAAAACGGCGGATACATAACAAACAGACATGGCGCAGCGCCTTTGAGAACGCCGCTTTCGGGAGAACAGATTGGCAAATTCAAAGTCGGCATGAAGGTAAATCACAAAATTTACGGCAGGGGAATAATACTTGACGTAAAGGACGGAAACGCCGACGTTGCTTTCGACGCGGTGGGCAAAAAGACGCTTTCTCTGAAAATCGCGCCGTTGGAGATTTTATGACGGAAAAACCCCGAAACACAGAAGCCGCGCTTATCGAAATGCGCGAAGCTGCGGACACGCTCAACAGGTGGGCGAGAGAATATTACGTGCTGGACAATCCGTCCGTTTCGGACGAACGCTACGACGCGCTTTACGACAGACTTGTCCGTTTGGAAAAGACAACGGGAGTAGTATTGGAGGATTCTCCGACAAGACGAGTCGGGGGAGAGCCTCTCAAAGCATTCGAACGCTATCGGCATCTCAAAAGACTGTACTCGCTGGACAAGGCTCAGAGCTTCGGCGAGTTGCGGGAGTGGGTAAACAAAATCGAAGCGTCTTTCGGTCCCGTCGAATTTACGGTGGAGCTTAAATACGACGGACTGACGATAAATGCGACTTACGAAGACGGAAAATTCGTTCGCGCGGCTACGCGCGGTAACGGGACGGAGGGCGAGGACGTTACCGAACAGGTGCGCACAATCAGAACGCTGCCGCTGTCCATAAGCTTCAAGGGCAAGGCGGAGTTTCAGGGCGAAGGGATAATGCGCCTTTCCGCGCTTAAAAGCTACAACAGTCAAAATCCCGAAGAACCGTTGAAAAACGCGCGCAACGGCGCCGCCGGAGCAATAAGAAATCTCAATCCGTCGGTCACTGCGTCGAGAAGACTTGACGCGGTGTTTTACTCTGCGGGCTACGGCGAAGAAGACGTAGCCGCTTCACAGACGGAGCTAGTGGACTTTTTGAAAAGCAACGGCTTTGTCACAAATCATGTTTTCGAGCGTGCAAACGGTTTCGACGAGATAAAAAGAATCATAGAAAGAATCGACTCCGAAAGGGACGGATACGATTTTCTTATCGACGGCGCGGTAGTAAAGGTAAACGATTTTGCCTTGCGTGAAAAGCTCGGATACACCGACAAATTTCCCCGCTGGGCGATAGCCTTCAAATTCAAGGCGGAGGAGGTTGTCACCCGCCTTCTTGACGTCAGCTGGCAGGTAGGACGCACGGGCAAAATCACGCCGCTTGCGTTGCTTTCGCCTGTGGAGCTGTGCGGCGCGACGATAAAAAGAGCCACTTTAAACAATGCCGGAGACATAGAGCGCAAAGGGCTGTGCGTCAATTGCGACGTTTACGTGCGCCGCAGCAACGACGTCATACCGGAGGTGCTGGGCATTGCGGAAAGGTTTCCCGACAGCGTTCCCGTGGAAAAAGCCGAGTTCTGTCCCTCGTGCGGGGCGCGGCTTGAGGAACGGGGAGCGAACCTGTTTTGTCCGAATCGGTCGGACTGCCCCAAGCAGGTCGAGGGCAGACTCACTCATTTTTGCAGCAAAAACGGCTTTGATATAGAAGGCATAAGAGATAAAACCGCAAGACAGTTTATGAATATCGGCGTGCGTTCTCCCGCTGACCTGTTTTCGCTCGACGAGGAAAAAATAAAAACTCTGGACAAGTTCAAAGACAAGAAAGCGTCCAAACTTGTGGATGCAATCAAAAAAAGCAAGGGCGTCAAGCTTGCAAATTTCATTTACGCGCTGGGTATAGACAATGTGGGCAGCGTTACGGCAAAGGAGCTTGCGGAGAAATTCGGCAGTGTGGACGCACTGCGCGCGGCGACAAAGGAACAGCTTTTGGAAATAGACGACGTAGGGGAAATAGTTGCGGAAAGCATAACGGAGTGGTTTTCCGAGCCGTTTAACGGTGCGCTTACGGACAGACTCAAAGCGGAGGGCATCGACCCGCATTATGAAAACAAAACCGTGCGCGGAGCTTTTTCCGGCAAGCGCGTCGTGCTTACCGGCAGTCTGGAAAATTTTACGCGAAGCAAGGCTTCCGAGCTGATTGAGGAGAGGGGCGGTACGGTTTCTTCGTCGGTATCCGCCTCGACCGATTTGGTGATAGCGGGAAGCGAGGCGGGGAGCAAGCTGGAAAAGGCCGAAAAGCTCGGCATAGAGATAATAGACGAAAACAAATTTATCGAGATGCTTCAAAGCGATTGAAATTCGGACGCAAAAGGTGTTATAATACAATTTAGCGTTGTGACGGAGGTTTATGAATTTGAATTACGACAAACTGTCGCTTTGCGGCGCCGCCGCCGCAATCAGGAACGGGGAAATAAGCGCGTCGGAGCTTAACCGACATTGTCTCGAGGTTGCAAAAAAGACTGCCGGACTGAACGCTTTTGTCGTCATAGACGAGCAATATGTTTTGGAGCAGGCGGCAAAGACAGATGAAAAAATCAGGCGCGGAGAGGATGCGGGCGCGATAGCGGGAGTTCCCGTCGGCGTCAAGGACAATATGGCGACGGAGGTTTTGCCCACCTCCTGCGCGTCCAAATCTCTCCAATCCAATACGATAGAGCGCAAGGACTGCGGCGCGGTAAAAAAGCTGCGCGAGGGGGGCGGCGTAATTTTCGGAAAGACCAATATGGACGAGTTTGCCATGGGCTTTACGGGCACCAACACCGCTTTCGGCGAGGTCTCCAATCCTTACAACAAGGATTACAGCGCGGGAGGCAGCAGCAGCGGCAGCGCGGCGGCGGTTGCGGCGGGCAGCGTGCTCGGCGC